>Ga0247832_1007621_pt1 | contig 11178 bp, 11 predicted proteins | sample LaCruzMarch2015__10_FD_192407 | JGI IMG/M metagenome (GOLD analysis project Ga0247832, IMG submission 192407) | Freshwater microbial communities from meromictic Lake La Cruz, Castile-La Mancha, Spain - LaCruzMarch2015_4m | ecosystem: Environmental > Aquatic > Freshwater > Lake | place: Spain...
AAGATTGAGTTGGCCCTGGCCAAAGGGCGCAAGAAAGAAGACCGACGCGCTGCCATTGCCGAAAAAGAATCGAAAATTGAAATGCGCCGCGCCGTTGGCCGCCAACGCCGCGGCAAACCCGAGTAAACGTATCAGGCGCTGTGTCGGGCACCGTGTCGAACACCGTCCCAGCCGCTCAACACTCCCACAGCACCATCGTGTAGCAAGCGTGCGTACACTGAGAGAGTTACGCAAGTACATAGGGGCTGACAGGTTTCGACGTCAGATTCGATGTTCGAGCGTGCGACCCGAGTTGCTCAGACTCGAAAAACGGGGCAACCATACAACTGCCAATAAGCAGTTCGCTCTCGCCGCCTAATTTATTAGGTGTCGGAGAGCACTCGTGAGCCGCAAGGTCGCACGGGGCCGATCCACCGCAGCCCGGCAACAGAAGCGGAGGATGACAGCGGGAAAGCACGCTGACGTTAGGAAAGACTGATGACATTTCGGAAAGACGAAACGCGACTTAGGTAACTAAGTAGTCGACCCGCCGACGGTGTTGCGTCAGCACCACAGCGGGGACGGTCGTATCACGCGCGCTCACCGGCTGATGGACGGGGGTTCGATTCCCCCCAGCTCCACCATGAATCGACTACACCGTCGCAGGGGTGCAAAAACTGTCGCTGTTACTGCCCTGCTTGTTGGCGCATTGTTCAGTTGCGGCAGCTCGGCCGCGGCACCAACCAGCTGCCCCACCGACGCGATATTGCCGACTATGAATCGATACGTCGAGGGTTCCGTCTTCATCGAAACAGCGTGGGAGCCAACGCCCAACACCGACCTCGGCGCAGCGATCGACGCTGGTGGTGTCGCGTGTGCATACGGCATTCAGGAGGCCGAAGTTGGCGCAACCATTTTGTGGGCGCCGGGTGGCGATGCCTTCGCGGACCGCAAAGTGCAATGGCAAATCGATGGACACCGCGAAGTTGAACTTGCCAGCGCGGACGAAGCATGGGCTCTGGAAGAAACGAATGGTGAAGAACAACATCTGTGGGCGTTGAACCTGTTGGTTGACGATGTGTGGATCAGCATCAACGCCACGTTTCTCCGCGATCTCTCGCAGGCGCAACCGCTGGTGGATGCCGCAATCCAGGTGGTTCGCTAATCACAGCACAGGCCGAACCTCGCGCCAAGGGGATTCAGTCGCCGAGAAACTGACGCACCTCAACCGCGCGGTTGCAGCACTTGGAGCCTTCCGTTGCCAACACATGTGCAGTTGCGACATCGGGTGCATCGATGATCCAGAATCCGGCCATGTACACCTCCGTATCGTTGAAGGCACCAGCGGTCACACGAGGTGTCTCACCGCGATTGTCGATCACTGTTGCCTCGTTCGGCGCAGCCAGACCCGCCGCCAAGATCCAATGGTCGTTGACTCTCAACTTGTCGTTGAAGTCATCAATGGCCTGCATTTCGCCCGGCATGGCGGTGGCAGTACCGCTGTCGAGCACGGCGATAAGAAACCGCATGTCAGCGAGTGGTCTTTCTCGCGGTCTTTCTCGACGACTTCCTCGCCGAGGATTCCCTGGCGGTACCACCAATCGAGAGCTGTGGGCGAATCATCGCATCTAGCAGTGCCGCGTCCACCTTCCAATCAATCGGAATCTTCACCGTCTTTTTGTTCACTTCGTACGCCTTCAGCTTCGCGCTGAGCGACTTCAACACCTTGGCATCCCATGGCGCAATGAGGAGGTGATTGGTGGACGCTGACATGCCGAACACGTAGCGTTCGCCATCACGCAGCATCGGTACGTTCCACGCCATCACAAGTTCTAAGTTCGGATGCTTCTTGCGAATTGCCCCGATGATCGCACGAATGGTTTTGGCCTTTGCCGGACCAACGCTCGCAAAGTACTCGGAAGGATTAGCGAAGCGTTTGGACGACGTCGACCCTCGCGCGAACATCACCAATGCATTCGCATGGGCCTGAGAAAACTCATGGCGCTCACGTAGGAGTGCGATCTGCTCGGGATACTTTGCATCACCTAAATCAGCCAGCATCTTCAGCCAATGACTCACGGGTTTGCCGTACTTCTTCTCGATTGCCGGAAAGTGGGCAGCGCGATCACCGGATGCCGCAGGTTTCGGACTGTTACGTTTGCCAGGCTTCGGCACGACTCGAGCCTACGAACTCTTGCGCACCACGCCCTCGGCAATTGCTGCGGCGGCAACCGCGGGTGCCACGCGCGCCACAACCGAGCGGTCAAACACTGATGGCACGATGAAGTTTGTATTGAGTTCGGTAGGGGTCACCGATTCGGCGATGGCGATGGCAGCCGCCAACTTCATTTTCTCAGTAATTCTCGTGGCTTGAGCGTCAAGGGCACCGCGAAAAATACCCGGAAACGCCAGCACGTTGTTGATCTGGTTCGGGTAGTCGCTGCGGCCCGTGGCAACCACTGCTGCAAGACCGTCGATTTGCTCGGGCCGGATCTCGGGGTTGGGGTTGGCCATGGCAAACACAATCGGGTCTTTGGCCATGTTGCGCACATCTGAAGCGGTGATCACGTCAGGGCCACTCAGACCGATAAACACATCAGCACCTTTGATGACCTCAGAGATCATGCCCATTTGTCGTGTGGGGTTGGTGTTGTTGGCAAACCACTCTTTTGCCGAGTTCATGCCCGAGCGACCGGAATACATCGCGCCCTCACGATCACACCCAACAATTTGAGTGACACCCGCATTCATGAGAATTTTGCCGACGGCCACCCCTGCTGCACCAATACCGACGATTACCACTTTGATGTCGCCAATTTTTTTGCCAGTTACCTTCAGTGCATTCCATAGCGCCGCCAACGTGACCACCGCAGTGCCGTGTTGATCATCGTGAAACACGGGAATGTCAAGGCTGGCTTGCAGTCGCTCTTCGATCTCGAAACATTCGGGTGCTTTGATGTCTTCTAAATTGATGCCGCCGAATGTCGGGGCAAGACGCTGCACAAAATCGACCACTTCATCAGCGGTGCGCGCATTGATGCAGATCGGAAACCCATCTACCCCACCAAACTCTTTGAACAACAATGCTTTGCCTTCCATTACCGGCATTGCTGCTTCGGGGCCGATGTCACCGAGGCCGAGCACTGCAGTGCCGTTACTCACGATTGCCACCGTGTTTTTGCGAATGGTGAACTGGTGTGAGAGTTCCTTGTCATTTTCGATTGCTGTGCAAATGCGCGCAACACCTGGCGTATAGGCCATCGATAAGTCGTCTCGATCATTGACCACAGTGCTCGAGCCGGTGAAAATTTTGCCCGCCTCGTGCATGCGGAAGGTGCGATCCCACCAGCCGAGCAGTGTCACGGTGCTCAGGTCTTGCACCGCTTTCACCACTTGTTGCTGGTGCGCTTCATCACGACAGTGCACCACCAGAACGCGCCGCAGCACAGGCCCGCGCACGTCGAAACCATCAAGTGCACCAATGTTGCCGCCAGCAGAACCGATCGCAGTACACAGTTGGCCGAGTGACCCCGGAACATTGGACAACTGACAGTCGAGGCTGATAGAAAACGCTGCAGTTGGAAGCGTTGGCATAGGAATTATGAGGCTACGACCGCAAATTTGCCACCCCGTCACGCTGCCGATGTTTTAGGTGAAACGTGCTGCCACACTGAAAGAGTGACTCCGCCACCGACACCTGCTGGGTTTTCTCCCCTCTTTGACCCAGCCGCCTGGCGCAGCGTGCCTGGCTTTAGCTTCACCGACATCACCTATCACCGCAGTGTCGATTCAGGCACCGTGCGCATTGCATTTAACCGACCCGAGGTGCGTAATGCCTTTCGCCCACAAACGGTGGATGAACTGTTCACCGCGCTCGATCATGCTCGCCAAAGCCCCGACGTTGGATGTGTGTTGCTCACGGGCAACGGCCCGTCGCCCAAAGACGGTGGCTGGGCATTTTGTAGCGGTGGAGACCAACGTATTCGCGGCAAGGACGGATACAAATATGCCGACGGCACCGACGCCAGCAGCATCAACGCGGGGCGCACTGGCCGTTTGCACATTTTGGAAGTGCAACGCCTGATTCGATTCATGCCCAAGGTGGTTATCTGCGTAGTACCAGGTTGGGCGGTGGGCGGTGGGCACAGCTTGCATGTGGTGTGCGACCTCACCATTGCCAGTCGCGAGCATGCCAAGTTCAAACAAACCGATGCTGACGTTGCCAGTTTTGATGGCGGCTACGGCTCGGCCTATTTGGCGCGCCAAGTGGGTCAGAAATTTGCCCGCGAAATCTTCTTCCTCGGGCGCGAGTATTCCGCGCAAGAGGCCCACCAAATGGGCATGGTGAACGCAGTTGTTGATCATGACCAATTGGAGGTAATTGCTCTTGAGTGGGCTCGCGAGGTAAACGCAAAGAGCCCGACTGCCCAGCGCATGCTCAAGTTTTCGTTCAACCTCATTGACGATGGCTTGGTTGGCCAACAACTGTTCGCCGGTGAAGCCACACGATTGGCGTACATGACCGATGAAGCACAAGAAGGTCGCGATGCGTTTCTCGAAAAGCGCGACCCAGACTGGGCAGAATTTCCCTGGCACTTTTAGCAATCACCGATCTGCACGACCCGCGGCTTGATCCGTTTCGCTTCCGCGAGCGACGCCTCATGGGTGTGATACAGCGACGTAACGGCGGCCCACTCTTTATCGCTGAGGGCGACTTGGTTACCGAGCGCGCGTTGGCGGCCGGATGTGAACCCGTTGCCGTGTTGTGCAGCGAAAAAGGTGCTCAGCGGATGGCCGAGTTCGCCCCCGACTATGAGCGCTACTGCTATACGGCTAGCGAAGACTTGCGTCGCAACGTGACCGGTTTGGGAGTACCGCTTGAAGTCATCTCGCTGTTCAAGCGCCCGGCACCAACGGATGCCGATGCCCTACTAGCACGATTCACTCACGGCATCTATGTCGACAACGTAGACAACCCCGTCAACGTGGGGTCAATTGCTCGCAACATGGCTGCGATGGGATGGGATGCGCTCTTTCTTGATGGCAACAGCGCTGACCCGCTAGCGCGCCGCGCACTGCGAGTGTCGATGGGCAACGCGTTCAGCGTGCCGCATGCCCGCGTAGCTGATACGGCAACATTCATTCGCAATGCAGCGGAAGCCGGCATCACCACCATTGCCCTGACGCCATCTGCGGATGCAACACCACTCGGCAAAGTCGCACTCACTACAGCACGACGGCTCGTGGTGTTGGGTTCAGAGCGCGATGGACTAAGCGACGAAGTGATGCAAGCCTGCACGTTGCGTGTGCGCATCGAAATGCAACACGGAATCGACTCGCTCAATGTTGCTGCAGCCAGTGCAATTGCGTGCTACACGTTGCGCATGTGATCTGCTGCCCGTACAAAATAGTCGTGCATCTCTGCGACGATCTCGGGTGATGACACACATACCTGCAGCGCTTGTGTCATGTGCGTCATCCAGCGGTCACGCATCCCATCATCAATCGCATACGGCGCATGGCGCATTCGCAATCGTGGATGCCCGCGTTCGTCGGAGTACGTTGCCGGGCCTCCCCAATACTGCGTAAGAAACAACGCCAGACGTCGCTCGGCACCAGCCAAGTCATCGGGCTCGGGATACAGAGCCAACAACACCGGGTCGGTGCGCACACTTACATAGAACTGAGCTGCAAGTTGTTCGAAAAAGGCCTGGCCACCGACGCGCTCAAACAGTGATGGCTGCGGCGAGTCAGACATCGCTTATGAAAACTGCGGATCTTGCCACTCCGGAAAGACATCCGGTAGTGACGCTGCGACCGAGTCGCTGAACTGGGCCGGACGCTTTTCCAAAAAACTCGTGACACCTTCGTGGGCATCCGCACTGCGACCACGCAGTTGGATGGCGCGAGAATCCACGCGGTGAGCCTGCATCGGGTGATCGGCCCCCAACATGCGCCAGAGCATCTGGCGTGACAGCGCCACTGACACACCTGAGGTGTTGTCGGCTATCTCACGAGCCAACGCGCGTGCTGCGGGCAACAATTCATCTGGTGCATACACCGTGCGCACGAGGCCGCCAGATGCGGCTTCGTCAGCCGACAGAATGCGCCCCGTGTATACCCATTCGGCAGCGCGCGAGATGCCCACCACCCGCGGCAAGAACCATGACGAGCAGGCCTCGGGCACGATGCCTCGCCGGGTAAAGACGAAACCGATGCGCGCCGCCGACGACGCCAACCGCACATCCATGGGCAATGTCATCGTCGCACCAATGCCCACGGCTGCACCGTTGATAGCGGCAATAACGGGTTTCTTGCACGCAAATATTCGCAACGTCACCTGACCGCCACCATCACGACGAACGCTGTCGTCGCTGGTGCTCGACCAATCGCCATCATCGAAAGTTTTTGCGCCACTCGACAAATCAGCGCCAGCGCAGAAGGCCTTGCCGTCACCCGTCACGATCACTGCCCGCACGGCATCGTCGGCATCAATCACATCGAATACGTCAAGTAGCTCACGCATCATCACGCCGGTGAATGCATTCATTTTTTCGGGGCGGGCAAGGGTGACGGTGGCGATGGAGTCGCTCACCTCATAACGAATCTGGGTGTACTCGGGCATGTCCCTGTGTCTATCAGTTCAGAACGCGTGGCTACACGCTGGAAGCACGTGTGTTGCTACACGCTGGAAGAACGCGTGACTACACGTCGAGGAAGCGTGATGCTGCAATGGCCGACCCGATGGCACCAATGGCGGCCCCCAACAACAACACGGCAATCATCACACCCGACAGATAGCCGCTCGGCACCACAAGGCTCGAGATTCCGGTGCCGGGCTTGAACGCAGCGACGCCGTTGGTCCAAGCACTGTTCAACGCCCAGACCCCAGCGCACGACACGACTCCCCCGATCAAACCTTGCAGCAGGCCCTCAAGCATGAACGGCACACGAATAAACCAGTTGGTGGCACCGACGAGTTTCATTACTTCAATTTCTCGCCGTCGAGCAAACATGGCGGTGCGAATCGTGTTCCAAATCAAGCCGATTGCCACCAGCAACAACACCAACGACATAATCAGCGTCACGGTGCGCACGAAGCTCGACAATGTCGAGATCACCTCAAACTCATCCTCAGCGAGTGCCACCGCCTCCACACCTGGCAGGGTGCGATACTGATCGGCCAAACTGCGCACCAGATTGGTGTCTTGGGTAAGCGGCACCACCTTGAACTGGGTGGGAATAGTTTCCGGGGTCAACAAACTGAGGGTGACGGGGTCACCAACGAAAATGCGTTGCGCTTCGGCATAACTTTCGGGCTTGTCGAGATAGCGCAGTTTGTCGACATCAATCACGCTCGGTGCTGCCCGCAGCGTGCTGTCGATGAGTGCGACTTGCTCGACCGATGCATCGCTGCGCACGAACACGATCATTGCGACATCCCCGCGCCACTGCACAAGCAGGTTTTCAAATGCCCGTTGAATCAAAAACGTGGTGCCCACCAACAACAATGCAATTGCAGAAGTCACCACTGCGGCCAACGTAAGCGTGAGGTTGCGCCGGAAACTTGCCCATGTTTCACGCAGGGCGTATTCGATGCGCGCCAACATTATTCGTACACCCCACGCTCTTGATCACGCACGACTACACCGCGGTCTAGCTGCACCACGCGACGACGCATGGCATTAACCACGCGATGGTCGTGGGTAGCCATCATCACGGTGGTGCCAGTTTCGTTGATGGCTTGCAGCAACGCCATGATGCCCTCGCTCGTGGCAGGGTCAAGATTGCCCGTCGGCTCGTCGGCCAACATGATGAGCGGCCGATTTACGAAAGCACGCGCAATCGACACACGCTGCTGTTCGCCACCAGACAGCTGGTTGGGAAATCGCTCGCCTTTGTCGGCCAAACCCACGAGGTCCAACACGAAAGGCACCTGTTCGTTGATTACATGGCGTGGCTTGCCGATTACTTCGAGGGCGAAGGCCACATTTTCAAAAACGGTCTTATTCAGCAGCAGTTTGTAATCCTGAAAGATATTGCCCAATGAGCGTCGCAAGAACGGCACCCGCGAAGGTGGCATCTCGGTGACATTGCGACCGGCCACCCACACATCGCCCTCGGTTGCCACCTCTTCGCGACTCATAAGGCGCAGCAACGTGGACTTGCCCGAACCAGACGGCCCGACCAAAAAGACAAAATCACCCTTGTTGACATCAAATGACACGTCTTCAACAGCAACCGTGTCGTGCCCGTACACCTTGCTCACGCGATCCAACTTGATCATCTAGTGACCAGCCTCGGTTCGTCGCCAGCGCAAAAAACCCTCCATGAACTCGTCAAGATCACCATCGAGCACTGCTGTGACATTACCCGACTCCACATCGGTGCGAACATCTTTCACCATTTGATATGGCTGCATCACATACGAACGAATCTGTGTACCCCAACCAACGGTCGCCTGCTTGCCGGCAATGCGGGCGAGTTCTGCTTCGCGCTCCTGCACGATTTGGGCTGCCACCATCGTCTTGAGTTTTTTCAACGCCGTCTCACGATTTTGCAACTGACTGCGTTCTTGCTGCGACGACGAAACCAAACCCGTCGGTTTGTGAATCAAGCGCACTGCCGACGAAGTCTTGTTGACGTGCTGGCCACCTGCCCCCGAGGCCCGGAACACTTCCATATCAATATCGGCGTCATTGATTTCGACATCAACTTCAGCCAACACCGGCCACACCTGCACCGTGGCAAAACTGGTTTGGCGTCGGCCTTGGTTGTCGAACGGGCTGATTCGCACCAAGCGATGGGTGCCGCGTTCGCTCGTTAGCAAGCCGTACGCAAAACGTCCACGCACGGTGAAATCGGCAGACAAAATTCCGGCTTCGGTGCCGTCAGAGACATCGCCCATTTCAAACGTGAAATTGCGACGCTCAGCCCAACGGGTGTACATGCGCAACAACATCGCGCTCCAGTCCTGAGCATCGATGCCGCCGTCCTTGGCATTGATCTGCACGATGGCATCCGTTTCGTCGTGTTCGCCGATGAACAGACTGCGGAGTTCCACTTCGTTCAAAGCCGACCGCGCGCTGGCGATGCTCTGGGCAATTTCGGGTTCCTGTGATGCGTCGTCTGCTTCGCGAGCCATTTCATGCAATACCTGCATGTCTTCCAACACCTGAGCAAGCCGGTCGAACTCGGCGAGGTCACTTCTCACCGACGCATACTCGCCATTGACCCGCTTGGCGTGCTCTTGATCATTCCAGAGGTCGGGTCGTGCGACTTCAACTTCAAGCTCCACAAGACGCACCCGTAGGTCGGCGATCTTTAAATAGGCCTGGGCTTCACCGACGCGGCGCGCCACCTCGGCGATGTCGTTCGAAAAGTCACGCATGGGTGGCCGCCGCAGCGACTTACGCGACCTTGCCGTGACACTGTTTGTATTTTTTGCCCGACGCACACGGGCAGGGTGCGTTGCGCGGTGTCTTGGACCAGTCGTTTGCTGCACTCGCCGGGCTGCGCCCTGCTGGGGTGGTCGTGCCACTTGAACCCGAGGTCTGAAGATTCTTGATTTGTTGTGATTTTGGCTGCAATTCGGCGCCAGCTTGGTCTTGTTGGGCGAGTTGAATATCAGAAGTCTGCAGGTCGTTGCGCACCACCTGCACGTGCATCACGTACTTCACAAAGTCTTGGGCGATGCCCTTCATCAACGAGCCAAACATCTCGAAACCTTCGCGCTGCCATTCGGTGAGCGGATCCTTCTGCCCCATCGCACGCAGGTTGATGCCCTCTTGCAGGTAGTCCATTTCTTCGAGATGTTCACGCCAGCGTTGGTCGATGATGCGCAGCATCACTTGGCGTTCAATTTCGCGCATCGTGACTTCGCCAAGTTGTGTTTCACGCGCCACGTAATACGCCGATGCATCGGCCATCACGAGGTCGTACATCTCGTCGGTGTCGCCACAAACTGCCAATTGCTCGGCGGTCAGGCCGTGTGGCCAGAACGAGGTGAGTTCGGTGATCAAACCCGACACATCCCACTCGTCGTCGGCTTCCGAAACACAATGGGCTTCAATGAGTGAATTGACGGCGTCGGCGAGATACTCCATGGCAGCCGCCTTGAGGTCACTGCCCGACAAGATCTGGTCGCGGCGCTGGTAGATAATCTTGCGCTGCTCATTCATGACTTCGTCGTACTTGAGCACGTTCTTGCGAATTTCGGCGTTGCGTTGCTCGACGGTGTTTTGTGCGCGCTCGATGGCTTTGGTCACCATCTTGGCTTCGATTGCTTCGTCATCGGGCAGTGCGCGACCCATCACCCACGACAAGGCACCCGTGGCAAACAGCCGCATGAGTTCGTCATCGAGGCTTAGATAAAAACGGCTCGCCCCCGGGTCACCCTGGCGCCCAGCGCGACCGCGCAACTGATTGTCGATGCGACGGCTTTCGTGGCGCTCGGTGCCCAACACATACAAGCCACCAAGTTGACGCACTTTGTTGCCTTCTGCTTCGCAGACCTGGGTGTATTCACGCACCAATTCCGCCAGGCGCTCGTGGGCCTTGCGCCGCGCGGTGATGTAGTCCATCGGCATTTCTTCGAGTGCAACAGGCAACGCAAACTCATCTAGCAATGTGTCGGGATGATGGCCGTCTTTCAGCACTTGGGCACGCGCCATCCCCTCGGGGTTGCCACCCAGCAAAATATCCACACCGCGACCAGCCATGTTGGTGGCAACGGTGACAGCACCCACCCGACCCGCTTGCGCAACGATCGGCGCCTCGCGCGCGTGCTGTTTGGCATTCAACACTTCGTGTTTGACCCCACGTTGTTGCAACTTGCGGGACAACACTTCACTCTTTTCCACACTCACCGTGCCCACCAAGACCGGCTGGCCTTGTTTGTGGCGGGCCATGATGTCATCAACGACCGCCGTAAATTTGGCCTCTTCAGTCTTGAAGATCAAGTCGGCTTCATCGGTGCGCACCATCTCGCGATTAGTGGGGATCGGCACGACATTCAAGCCGTAGGTGTTCATCAGTTCGGCTGCTTCGGTCTGCGCCGTGCCAGTCATACCGGAAAGTTTTGAATACATGCGGAAGTAGTTCTGCAAAGTGATCGTGGCGAGCGTCTGGTTTTCTTCCTTGATGCGCACGCCCTCTTTGGCTTCGACAGCTTGGTGGATGCCCTCGCTCCAGCGACGA
>Ga0247832_1007629_pt1 | contig 11164 bp, 9 predicted proteins | sample LaCruzMarch2015__10_FD_192407 | JGI IMG/M metagenome (GOLD analysis project Ga0247832, IMG submission 192407) | Freshwater microbial communities from meromictic Lake La Cruz, Castile-La Mancha, Spain - LaCruzMarch2015_4m | ecosystem: Environmental > Aquatic > Freshwater > Lake | place: Spain...
TTACATGCCATTCCATTCGTCGTTTATTGTGACTTTCTAAATATTCATTGTCGCGAACAACATTATCTAATGCACCATTCATTTGTATTTGAGTAACAACTATTGTCAAAATAATGATCAACAAAAGGACTATGATCCATACTATGATCCACCAACGACGAAGATGTAGATGATGCAAGTGTATATTTTTTTTAATGCACTCAACACCATCATCGCCCGCTCCCACTTGTACAACACGTGCGATAGTACTGTCCTTGTCGTGTTTATCACTGCGAATGTTTCCAAACAAGATATTACTCCTTGTGCTAGTATTTGTATTTTCATCGCCGTTACCATGGTCAATGACCCTTGACTTAGCTACATATTGATGGTGATTGTCGAGGGCCTTCTTCCACTTTTGAATGATGTGTTTATTATCGCTCATGATGTTTTCGGGATTATTGCAACGTAGCCGCCGATCCACCGAGGCGAGAGCAACGGGAAAGCCGCGGAGATGTATCGTAATCTTCATTCTTGTTGCATCGTTTCGGAAGTCTCGGGAGAAGAGAAAAGAATTTTTGACGGGGCGCTCACTGGGGGATTCGCAACGTGAAGAGGAACGAACAAAATTCAATTGAGTCGTCCCCAATACAGGTTGCTTGCACACACCATGTCGTCGTCGTCGTCATCTACTCAATCATATGCGGACTTTGAGCGTGTAAGTAATCCTAGTCATCAGTGCTTCGTGTGTGTTTGTCACCGTTGTGTTACTATTATCTATTTATGATCCAACCCTATAAATCCGATCGTCTATGCTAATATGCACACCTATTTTCTGTTCCACCTTTTTATATACGATACATCGCAATACTATATAATACACGGAACAGGAGTACAATGCCCACCTGTCCAAGATACGGTCCTACCTCGCCCAACCATCTAATAATAACAATACTAATAATAGTGCAGACCAAACACGGAATCTTGCCAATATTGCAGTATGTGAAGATACCGTCCGAACTGCCACAACCTGTATCCACGCCATGCGTGCCATTGCCGAAATTGATGGTGATCCATTTAAACTAGATGATACAAAGCGTATGCTAGAACGTGATATTGGTCCATTAGAAGCGGAATTACGTACACGTAAGAAACGTGGTTTGTTGTCAGGGTTTGGAGGCACTGGTAGTAGCAGTAGTAAAAGTAGTGATGCTGTTGGCAGTGGTGGGAGTAGTATTAGGACACCACCATCACATGCATTTGGTAGTGTTAGTGGAAGATTGGGTTATAATCGTAGTGGTAGTAATGAACCTACATCGGACAATACAAATCGTAACACACTCTTTGGTAATCGCACATCGGCAGGGTATACACCACCCTCCACCTCCTCTTCTATGGGGGGTGATGGGTATGGAGGAGATGACACAACCACCACAGACTATCTTGATTCAGGTGCATTACAACTAACAGAATCGGAACGTCTACTACATGAAACGCAGGCATTATGTGCCTCATCTGAACAAATTGGTTCATCGACATTAGAAACTATGGGTCGACAACGGGAACAGATTGAACGATCTGGTGGGTTAATTGAACGCAGTAGGGAGAATACACGACTGGCACAACATGTATTAAAAGAAATGTCATACCGGGCAATTAAAAGTAAGATATTCTTATATTGTGTTATTGCAATGTTAACGTTGGTTAATGGGATGTTGATTGTACATTTATGGAGACGAAAGTAAAGAGAGAGAGAGAGAATGAGAGTAGCAGAATAGAATACTGTACAGTAAAAAGAAAATTGGATATGTATTGGATGGCGACATGACAAGAGGGGGGGGTGCTGGGTGTACTAAAACAAGGACAAGAAAAAAATATATTGCTTTGTTCTAAATTGTTTTTACATAACATTAACTTGACTATGGCCTGAAACATAACAACAGCAATATCCCCCCTCCCCCCCAATAAATCTTTACAATAATTAAGCATTAATCCGTCTTGCCTTAAGTTTCATTTGCAAGATTGTAGCCACAATCATCATCAAACCACAAAGGATGAATGATACCTTGGGTGTCAAGTCTGTTAGTAAACTAAATAGTACAATAAAATTCAATGGTATACGAAATAAATTGTATATCGCAGCACGTTTATTCTCGGGGACGATCATACCCTTCATTGTACCCATGGATGGGAAGTACATGCCCACACTCATTTCGAATAAATTCATTGCTAAGAATGTCATGGTAGCACTCGTTGATGATACGACTAATAGGAATGCACCCGCGGCAATCCCAAATACAACAACGGCCAATTGCTCTGGTTTCATGCTTTCCATGGCAATTGAGAATATAGATGATCCAGCCATACAACATACCATAAAGGTTGAGAAGATGACACCGAATGGTAATCCGCCCTGCGCCTCAAATGCCTCGAAACCCATCTCAGCAATCGCAAGTGTCTTTAGTGCCGGTGTCCACATAAAAACGAAGATATACATCGACCCTTCGAATAAAGATGAGATGATACCACAGGATAATATATCTGGATTACGGACGGTAGCATCAAATGCACCCTTAAGTGCACCAGTGGCTGTCGAGTCAGCCTTGCCATCATCACTACCTTCATCCTCACTACTCTTGCCACCACCATAATTCTCTTCCCATAGGTAGGCTGCTAATAGTCCACATATAATAAGCATGACAAGACTAACATCGAATGGACCAAGGTACCCACCAGTGTAGAACCCGGAGTCGGGGGTGGTGGGTTTGAATTCGGCATAACTTGCGGCACGGTTGGCAATTTGACCAGCTACTATGGCAATAATCGAGTTACCATACTGTGCATAGGAGAAAGACTTTCCCAAGTGACTCTGTGTAAAATATGAAAGGTGAAAAATAACAATATAGTGTCAGTATCTGTCTTGCAAGTGTAAACAAGAGAGATTCCTGCCATCAAATCATTCATCTTACCATAACACCCGCATTTTCATGAGCACTACATAACCATGCCTCAAAGACAGAAAATAGTAGAGATGTAGCAACGCCTCCTAATAGCCGCCCTGCCATAAGGATTGAAAAACTCTTGAAATCTGTAAAAATTCAATGAGTGATGAAAAACAAAGATACCCATGAGATGAGAGTTACGAGAAGAGAGATAGAATTAGACGTTACCGTGTCAAGAACAAAAATAGGAGCAAACAAACACAAATATAAAATACATGTATCTCTCTTACGTTTTGTCATACAACTTAATGAATAAATAATCGCAAATAATATAACAAACTTTTTTCGTCCACCCTGGTCTGCCATACCACCCACGAAGCTACCAAAGACCATGGAACTGCCAAACCCGGCAACGAAGAGTACAGCTATGTCATGTTGACTATATCCATAGGCATCATATAACGCATAGACATATGGTCCTTGTAGCCAATCGGAGCAGGCTGCGAAGAGATAGACGAAGAGATATTTTCGTAATAGTTGACTGTGTCGGATATTGGCGGCCGCGTCCGAGGCTGCCGATGACTGCTTAGACGGCGATGAATTTCCACCATCCTTCATACTCTTTTTGATGTCACTCCCACCAATCTCCTCATCTTGTACTCCATCATCGTCATCATTGTCATTACTATTCTTCGTAACAAGTGGCGTCGTCGTATCTTCGAATGCTTCCATAGCGACGACACCCTCTAGCTCGAGACCATTGTTGTCGTCATCCCTCGTTGATGATTTGCTATTACTACTACTACTACTACTACTACTTGGGAAAAACTTTTTATAATATGACGAGGCACGGAATGTAACGACAATATTGAATAGTAATACTGCACCAAAGATCAAATTGTAATCCGTCATGATGATGATGATGATGACGGACACAGCACGAGAAAAATGGGCTGGTGCTTTTAATGAAAACAGCTTCGATCGGGCTTTTGGAGGTGATGGTGGTACGTGTGAATGCCGGGGGGGATGCCCCCCCGGACACCCCCTCTGTTGGTGACGTCACTGGCCATTCCCCCTTTCTTTGTTTTCTTCAAGGAGTCGTTTTGGACACGCCTTCAGCACTCTCATCATCAACTCCTTCAAAAAGGTTGTCCATTCTCAGACATCACCAGCCTTTGATCACTATGACTTCCTGTTGCCTTGCGACCAAATTGTTGGTTTATTGTTAGATAACTCACTAGATGTAGAAATGTAAAATAGACACACACATTATTGTTAGATAACTCACTAGATGTAGAAATGTAAAATATAAAATAGACACACACAGCGTCCGAAGGCCCGGTTCCGTTCATGGTCTTGTAGAGAGAGGTCTGCGTTGGCAGTGTAATTTGTAAGGACTTGGTTTGAGGGAGGCGGTGGAGTGGCGTTGGTGATTGTGATATCATAACCTATCATTGAGAAGACATTATCAACCATCTCATCATCATTCGTCTAGTCATGCAAGGGAAGAGGGGGTAAATGGCGCGCTTTTTGCCTTGATTTTTCGGGGTGTCCACTCAGACCTTCCATCATGGACAAAAAATCAATTGCCAAACGTTCTCATGCGAACGTTCGATCAGATTTCAGAAATCAAACATTCGCACGAGAACGTTTGGCAGTTGATTTTTTGGTGCAAGGTCTCGGTGGTCGACGCGGGTCAGGCGCGCCATTTACCCCCTGTCGTCGTCATTCCCTTGGTCGACGTCTCGTCTTCATTCTTCATCCTCGATCCTTTGTGTGAAGAGAAGAACTAATACTTAGGCCTTCCCTCCACTGTCACACTGTCGCATCCATGTTCTTAGATGTTCCATACATGAGACATAAAAAACTGAAACTTTGTCCGACAACCTCCCCGAAATTCGTGGGCATGGAGAAGGTTGAACCAGATTTTGTTGGCTCAAGTCAACCACCACAACACTCACTTTGAGCCAGAAATCTACTGCAGATGCACGTCATGTTATCTCTCCTCCTATTGGTAAGCCTTGCCTCGTCTGTGAAGCATTGCGCCAACGCGATCGATGCGAGAGGCCTACACTCCGCCTCCTCCATCACCTCTTCTGATGATGCCAACGACAAAAAGAAGCGTCGTCTTGAGGATCAATCCTCGGTTAGAGGCGAGGAGGACGACTCCATCACTGCGCTATCAACTCACTGGGAAGATGCCGCTCACGGGGAAGATACCGCGCAAGGGGAAGATGCCAGCGACAAAAAGAAGCGTCGTCTTGAGGAGCAATCCTCGGTTAGAGGCGAGGAGGACGACTCCATCACTGCGATATCAATTCACCGGGAAGATGCCACTCACGGGGAAGATGCCACTCACGAGCACAATTCCCTAGAAGAAATGGCCGTGCACGTGTCGTATGAGGATATTTGTGAGTGTTGTCTGCCCTCGTCTTATTGTTCAATTATCATGCCATTACATCCAAACCTGAATTGTCACACTTTCATGCCTCAACAATCCCCAGTCGCTATACTGGCCTTCGTTCTAGCGGCTACAGCAATGGGACGACTGGCGTCTACGTTCGGTATGCCTGCGCTTGTCGGTGAAGTAAGTGTTATATTATTGAGTCTCCAGTGTTTTGTTTTCAGCCCTTGCCTACACTGCTTATACCCAATGTGAAATGTATTCCGTATTCCATGCCTCAAATGTCATCGTCCAAACTTGCTCATTGTAAATAGATCGTCACCGGCTGCCTCCTTGGTCCACCGCTTGCGGGCGTCGTGCCCTACCCCCAGGCACTTGTCTTGGTGGGAGATATTGGACTCATTATGCACATGCTTGAGGCTGGCGTCGAACTGGACGTGGCGCAGCTGCGCGAGACAGGTTTCAGGGCCTTCGTCATTGCCATTACGGGCACGGTCCTGCCACTTGTGTTGGGCGTGGGATTGGTAGTAGCCAGCGGCCAGGGGTTTGCTTTTAAAAGTGCTTTGGCGATCGGTGCCAGCTTTTGTCCCACTAGTTTGGGCGTGGCGGCGGCTGCATTGAAGGTACGTGAAGAGATGCTTTGGGCAATCTTGGAGAAATGCAAGAGCCAATGCTGGCTGGCTTTGATCTTGATTGCTGGACTAAGGTGGCATTTGTCTGTTGGATCCGAAACTCGTGCTCACTTGTCATTGTTTTGCACCTGTCATACACGCGAAGAGTGGCAACATGCTTGATACGCCAGTGGGACAGTTAATTGTTTCCGCCTGCGTCATCGACGACATCATTGGACTGACAATATTGGCCGTTTTGATGGTTCTTGTTACGGACAACCCGCCTATTTACCAGTACTTCATCCCATTTATCTCTGGCGTCGTCTACGTCGTAGTCCTGGGAGGATCGGCTGTCACCTGGATGCCGCGTTTCATCGAGAGGGCAGTTCTTTCTCGATGCAAGGATTCTTACCGCAACCCGGCCATGTTTACCGTCATGACTATGATCCTACTGACTTACCTTCCACTAATGAACTATACCCATTCAAACTACCTCACAGGGGCTTACCTATGCGGGTGCATCTTCAGCCAAATCGAGCACGCTCGTCACACCTTCATGGAACATACGCACCAACTCATGACCTGGCTCCTTCGCATGTTCTTTGCGGCGACCATTGGATTCCAGATCCCAGTAAAGCAGTTTGGCAACCCATACGTGATTGGTTGGGGTTTTTTGCTGTACCTTTGCGTACTCTCCAAGCTGCCTCTGGCGTTTTACATTCCACAATTTGAGGACTTGCCAAAGAATACATCCTACAACCCCTTCTTGCGGGATCGCATCCTTGCTGGGCTGGCCATGACGTGCCGTGGCGAATTGTCCTTCATCATCGCCGCCTTTTCCCTGCGGCAGGGGTTGTTAAGCGTCGAAATGTATGCAGCAATAGGCTTGGCCTGTCTGATATCTTGCATTACAAGCCCATTCATGCTGATTCGTGTTATTGAGTACTTCAATAAAAAGCAGCATGAGTACCTGTCTTCGATAAAACCTATCAAGCTGGCAAGTGAAGAATGCAACAATACCGATCCTCCGCTCTTTCTACACATCAAGGCGAAGGTCCCAGCCTTCGGTGGTATGCAGGAGAAATTCCGAAATATTGTCAACAATCTTGGGCTGGAGATTGTGGATCGACGAACCAATCGCAATGGACGTGGTCTTAATGCCACGGTCCAGACTGACCTCTTTGTAAGGGACACTACAATAAACGTGAAGATTCAGAAAATTGCAGCTCAACGTAAGATAAAGGAAGCGCTCGACACGGCTGTGAAAAGTATGGGCAACAATTCATCCATCGGACCGGCTAGTATGAGACGTTTAAGGAATGGAAGTCTCAGGTTATCGTCAAACAACCTGAGTTCGCTTAGTCTGGTAAGTCTCGAGGAGGATGAGCACAGTGCTCTCAAGGATGCGGCGATGATAGAGGATGCAATTATTATTAGGGGAGAGTTCATCGAGGCAAAGATTACTGAGGCGGTGGGGGTGACTAGCAAGGTGACGGTTGATATGTGAGTAATACTGCGTTTGCACTGATGTATCAGCTAGTGTTTGCACGATGTATCTGCTGCTAAAATTCTCTTTGCAATATGATTTCAGATGGAATCCCTGGTAAGCGATAGTTTTATTTGAATTGTTATGTCTAATAATAATGTAAATCTCATTGTTTTGTATTGATTTCCTTGTAGGCCATGGATGGATATCCTAGATAAGATTTGTGAATACTTTGGGCTCTCTGATGATGACATCTACTTGTTCAATACTGTCTTCAATCAGATCGATGCCGACGGAAATGGTGAACTCAATTACGTGGAGTTCTATGAAGCACTCGCCAGTGCGGGGCTAGACATCACCGAAGATGGGGTATTGACTTTCTTTGCCATGATTGATGAGGATGGAAATGGCGAGTAGATGCCTTTATTTTATTTGTGAACAAGCTGGCTGGTAATCATTTCCTGACATTGCTATACTCTCTCCGCATGTGTAACGTGTGTGTACCAGGCAACATAAATCGACATGAGTGGATGGAAACAGTTGCGTTTTACTTGGAAATGAAGAAGGAGGAAGCCGAAATGCGCAAGCAGAACAGCGATCAGGTCAGTAAGTTGAAGTCTGAACAGGGCAAGAAGTTGAAAAGACTTTCAATGGTAAATGTAATGATTGATGAAGAGGGGGGTGATGGTAATGTGGTTCTAGACGAAATGCTCCCTTTATTGACGTTTCACGAGTTGAAAAAATAGGCTGAGGCTGAACATCATCTTGTGTGAGAGGCTCAAATAATAGACAACTTAGATATAGATTACACAGCTCTTAGGAGTAAAGCAATAACTCATTTGCGTTGATTAAAGTTAGAGAACACTTTAGTTCGATTCATCCTGTTTCATGTAGCTATCCAAATACTTTGTAACCCCCAATTAAAAGTCTCTGCACAAGTGCCCTTGCCTCAACCGGTACTGCAATTGCACTGAAATAATTGAACCATTTTATACCAACACTATAATTCATTCACCACTCTTCTTCTTACATGCTGTGTATTTTTCACCAATAATATATTACGTCAGAGCGGTACCTCCACCACCAACCATCAGTTCCATTTCCTCCCAGCAACAACAATATTTGGCAGACGACAGGGCGGCGATGATATCTCACCATGTCATACCAACGTCAAATCGTGTTTCTGTCATTGTAGAATAGTCTTGAGAGGTTGCCTTGTGCGGGGGGGGGAAGAGTCCGTTTGACCCAGTGGTCAATACGAACGCTTTATGGGCTGCCTTCACTGCATAGTGGAGAATTGTTCGGAGGAGCTATTAAAATAACATTCAAACTTATTACGCCGCAAGACTTGGAAGTCCTTGTTACACGGATGATCAGAGTGTTAACATTATCCAAAGCACCACAAACGTAGTACGTAGTGTGACTTGGCACAAAATGTCTAATGCAAGGTGTAATCTGTTGCTGTTGACCCTAATGGTGCGTGGACAGTCCACCAGATATTGAGGATGTATGAGGCGGTAATGCACATATTTCAGTATCAAACCAAAACAGGCAGATCTCGTCGTTCATCGTAATGCACAGTTATCGTGATAGTCAGTGTATTATTCATTCATGTTGCATAAAAAGTTGAGGAGGCTGTTCCAATGGAGGTGGACGATGAGGCAAACGATACAATTGTCAACGACATTGAAGTAGAAGGAGTGTGATTACATTATGTTATTCAGTTGTTGTATTGTAAAAGTTGTTTCAATTTTGTTATTCTCAATATTCAATCAATGAAAATAATCTAGAGTACAATCTTGTTATAAACCTTATTGGCTATCCTATAGTATCTTCGTATTGTGTAGAATTGACCATGAACTGCATTATTATGGTCAATTCCCTTGGGTCTGGTCGCGGTTGTAGGTAAAGTGGTCGGATTGCTTTGGGATTTGAGACATGTCTTGCGTAGCTAGGTATGTAGTAGTTTAGTGGCATGACTGACCTCCTCACTTACTATTTACTAAGTACTTATTTTCTTGCTTTGCTATTATTTTGTGATCTATGATCTATGAGGTAGGAGGGGGGGGGACAAACCCTCCTGGGAACAGGGGTTGCTATGCAAAGTGCACCCTGATTTTGGGGCACCCCTATTGGGAATGGTTGGTTGTGTAATAAATGAAGCAATTGTAATAAAGATTAATCTGATAAATAAATTGTGCGTTTTGAATTTGAATACTGCAACAAATATCTAAAATCTAATTTACAGTTATTGTCTAATTATTTGCTGTCAGGAGGAAGTTGAATAGAGTTGCCAAAGAAGTATGTGTTGGTGCTGGGCTGTTGATGTAGAACTCCCTTGGCCTTGCTGCCTCCTCAGCCCACTTAAGTCTCATTAGTTGCTGAATCCACCATCACCCATGATATTGATATCATGCCTGAACTGTTGTAAATCGTCAACGGCAGAGTAAACAGTGACTCCCAAGTCTGTGCCATCTCTGTCTGTCCTTAATTCCACCATTGCATATTACACGAGACAGATGACGATGACGTTGTTCTCGTTGACTCAGATAATAGGGGAGGACAACAATGACACAGATGAATTTGATGAAGATGAATAGGGCAGGATGACCTCAACCTCAATTCCTAACTCCACCTTGATGACTGAATATTGTTTGCGCAAGGGGGGTAGGGTGTGAGGCAAGTCCGACGAATCCGTGATGCGATGTGGTCAGTGGTTAGTTCATGATGCAATGTGGTCAGTGGTCGGCACTTTGAACCTGATTTAGCTTTAGCCCAGGGTTCAAATCTCAGGGACCAATAATTCTTTCTCTGCTGCCAATAAGACCCTGACAACAAACCACTTATTTTTCCCCGATGGATCATGATGTGTTTCAGTTTACACTATCAAAATCATCGTTGGGTGAGAGTTACATATTTTTAAGAGTGAAAAATAATCCTACTGTTGGATTAAGCAAAGGACTTTTCATGTGTCACTACCGATGATTCGACTTTTAAATTACCACGACCGATGTCAAATGGCTTTTAAAGTACCCAAAAACGACCGTTATTGGGCTTTCGTCTAGTGCAGCACCAAGCTTTTTGTCTTTATGCCCATTTCTTTTAAATTGCCATTACGTGTGAATAATATGGCTTTTAGTTTACTGTTTTTTCTAGAGTATCCCTTTTAAATTACCGTGCATTGCTATATCACTTTTAATTTACCTGTTCCATATTTTTTCGCTGATTCCTAAAATTCGCGATCCAGTCATGAGTACCGTGCCCATGTTGCATTTAAAATACCTGTTTTGTTTGGATAAATTGCTTTTAAACTGCCCGTTCCTTAAGCATATCGCTTTTAAATTACCGTGTCAGTTGGTGAGTATCGCTTTTAAATTACCGAGCTGCGTGATGATACTCCTTTTAAATTACTTGTTAGCTTAATTATATGGCTTTTAAAATATGGCATACGAGGAGGGAGCATTAACTCATATGACACATACTGTACACCATACTTTACATAGTTTTGTCGTATATTCTCCGCCTCAACTTGTTCATTGTATGATACCATACAATGTTTAGAGGTCTGCCAACATGCACGTGTGGCACAGGGAGTAAATTGTCGTACGAAGGACCAAAATTCGGTCCCTGCATTATGTTGCATGTGAAAGTGGACAATAATTAATTGATTTTTGTCGTCATATGTGGGAGAGGAGGAAGCTTCTTCATCTTCTTCAACTTTGCAGTATTTTGGTGTTTTAAA
>Ga0247832_1007639_pt1 | contig 11155 bp, 8 predicted proteins | sample LaCruzMarch2015__10_FD_192407 | JGI IMG/M metagenome (GOLD analysis project Ga0247832, IMG submission 192407) | Freshwater microbial communities from meromictic Lake La Cruz, Castile-La Mancha, Spain - LaCruzMarch2015_4m | ecosystem: Environmental > Aquatic > Freshwater > Lake | place: Spain...
GGCACGCTTTTATCGTGCTCAACTTGCCTTTGCTCGGGCGGCAACGTCAATCCGGAAACTCGGTCCGAACTGATTTGACTATAGGCGGGCTAAGGTACCGCAATGGCTGCGACTAGTTCGCGCTTGAGTAAACCTACCGCGCCCCGCGCTTTAGGCATTTGCTGGTGCACACCTGCGAGCCCGCCAAGCAAAAAGCCACTATCGAGATGCAAAACGGCATTTTGCGTAATAATTATTATTGGACAAAATGACCTGATTGGGGCGACGAGCGTCCAGAGCTTGTCAAATTGCTTCTAAGCTGAATTACTCGACCCGGCACCCTTAATCGCCGTTTGCAGGTCACGCAGACCGGGGCCGACAAAGATTAGGCCCATCATGAGGAGTGGTGAGACCAGATAACCCCAGTAAAAATTATTAGGACGGCCTGTGATAGCAAAGGCCAGCATATAGCCTAACAGCAGCAGGAGGACGAATATGCTTGTCTCTGACCGCCAACACAACCACCCAAATAAACCGACTATGATAATCGGATAGCCGATAAGCTGAGGAAGCTCTACCAATGGTAAGGCTTGCCACATAAAGCTGAACGCCGCGGCAGGGCCACCCAGCAACAGCCAAGTCTGTGACTTTGGGTCATTCGGCAAAACTACGCCGGATACCGCCTGAGCGTGCAGGTACACGCCTGCAAAGAATGTGAGGATTAAGGCCGACCACGCAGCGGTCTCGACCCAGCGGCGCTGAACCAACGCAAAAGCCGTCATCAGCAAAACAAACGGCAAAGCCAATTCTCTTAAGGCCAACGCGAAGGCGGCTACGAGTACGCTCGGCAGCCAATTGTTGGGTCGGTAGAGCCCAATCGACAAGGCAATCAGTGCCCCAGCCCAAATCTCATGCAAATACATCGCCTCGCGGACAAGAATTGGCGACAGACCCGCGGCCAGCAGTCCGATAAATGTTACACGCCGCCAATCGACGACCTTTTCGTCGATGAGTTTTCGGTACCACACAAATAGGACTGCCAGGCCAAGTGCGAGCTCCATAACATAGCCCCAAGTGCTGCCTAGGCTTGCAAGTACTAGCGCTAAGGTGGGCTGTCGCACGGTGACGAAGGGTTTAAGCGGATAGCCACGCTTCCTTTGTTCGTCTGCTGCAACGGCATAATAATTCTCGCCTGCCTGCATCCTCCCCACAATAGCCTTATACAAAGCGAGGTCCGCTTCGGCGTCACCGCTTTTCGCGGTCTTTTGCTCGGACTTGGCCGTAGACACGGGTTGTACCGAGGATTTCGGGTGTTGGGCTGCAGGCCAAAGGCTCGCCAGGATCAGTGCCAAAAGCACACCGAGTACCCATTTCGCGCCCTTGGCCGAAATCGCGGCAAAACGAGAGACTTCAACCATTATTTGCGCCAGGTCACAAAGGATGACGCCGCAAAGTTCCAGACAGCGCCAACCACGACGCCCGCCATCCCCGCGAGCCACCATTGGCTATCCATCTGATGCACCCAATTGCCGATCCCGATATTGGCGACGGCACCAACAGCGGAGACCAGATAGAAGCTGAGCAGACCAGTCAACATCTTCCAACCCTTCAGCCTTCTGTCGCGATAGGTGAAGCGGTTGTTGAGGTAGAAATTGAACGCAATGGCGGTGGCAACTGCGGTGAATTGTCCGTTAAGGAAAGTTGCACCCAGAGCAAGCGCGGTTCCGAGCACGGCCAAATGGACGGCGACGCCCAAACCGCCAACCGCAAGGAAGGACACAAGCCGTGTTGGGATAAAACGCCCAATTGTTTTGTCGAGCAGCAACGAAATATATTCGAGCGCAATCATGCTGTCGGCTTTGCTTTCGCCGTTCAGCCGCGAGCGGAAGACATAAGGCACTTCGGTAATGCGCGGCGGTGTCGGCAGCGAAGCTACAATGTCGAGAAGGATTTTAAATCCGACGCCAGACAAGCGCGGTAACGCGGCCATCAAAGTCTCGCGTCGAATGGCCATGAAACCGCTCATTGGATCAGAAAGCGGAACCCGCAAAAGCTTCTGACCAAGCCAGGTCGCACCTTGCGACGCACGGTGGCGCAGCTTATTCCACTCCCCGACACTGCCCCCTTTGGCATAACGTGTGCCAATCGCAATGTCTGCCTGATCGCTCTCAATGGCGGCAACCATTTTAGGCAAAGCCATCTCATCATGTTGAAGATCACCGTCCACAACGGCAAGGATTGGGGCAGACGTGGCGAGCATGCCTTCGATTACGGCGCTTGAAAGCCCCCTCCTCCCAATGCGATGAACCACGCGCACACGTATGTCCTTTTGTCCGATTTCGCGGACGAGGTCTGCGGTTCCATCAGGCGAGTTATCGTCGACAAAAATCGCTTCCCAATGATAGGCGGCGAGTGCGATGGATAGTTTATCCAGCAAGGGCACAACATTGGCTGCTTCATTGAAGGTTGGAATGATGACGGCAAGCTGCAATGGGGTGGCGACATCAGCCAACTCCGCTTCCTCTGGTCGCACCAGTTGCATCAACATGCCTAAAAACCCCACAACGCTAATTCTCTAAGTCTGGAAAGCTATAGCAGCTGCAGGGTTAATGCCTCGTAATCGGCTAGGAACATCAAGCTCCTTATGGGGACAAACTGTTTTTGAGAGCCCTCCACGCGTCTAAGCTGACAATGGGTGACAGAGGGCGGCGGCATCTTCTAGAGTGATGCGATCAACGCATTCACGCAGGGAAGGCTTTTACATGAGACGGGCTGCTATCATTAATCCAGTAAGAACCCCGATCGGCAAGTTCCTTGGCGGGCTCAGTTCGGTTCCGGTTGAAACCCTCGCCGCCCATGTCGTCAAGGCGGTGGTATCACGCAGTGGGATTGACCCGATGTTGATCGAGGACGTTGTGTTTGCGCAAAGCTATGCCAGTGGTGAAACGCCGTGTGTTGGGCGCTGGGCGGCATTGGCGGCGGGTCTGCCGATTGAGGTGCCGGGCATCCAAGTTGATCGCCGTTGTGGCGGGGGTCTTCAGGCTTTGGCCAATGCTGCCATGATGGTTCAAACCGGTGCCGCCGATGTGGTGCTGGCTGGCGGCGTGGAAAGCATGAGCAATGTGGAATTTTATACCACCGCCATGCGCGGCGGCGCGCGCGCCGGCAGTGTTACCTTGTATGACCGCCTTGAGCGCGGCCGTGAGCGATCCCAACCTGTAGAGCGCTTTGGCGTGATCCCTGGCATGATCACAACCGCCGAAAATCTGGCTGCGGATTATGCGATCAGCCGGGAGGCTTGTGATGAATTTGCCGCCGAAAGTCAGGTCCGCGCGGCACAAGCTTGGGCCGAAGGGCGATTTGACGACGAGATTGTCGCGGTCTCCATTCCCCAGCGTGGTGGAGAGCCGATCTCTTTTTGCATGGATGAAGGCATTCGGGCCGATACCACCGCCGCTTCGCTGGCAAAGCTCAAGCCGATGGTAGCGGGCGGGGTTTGCACGGCAGGTAATTCGAGCCAGCAAAATGATGCGGCCTCTGCCTGTCTGGTCGTGGCTGAAGATCGCTTGGCGGAGCTTGGCTTAACCCCATCGGCTTTCTTTGTCGGCTGGGCAGCGGCAGGGTGCGAGCCTTCCCGTATGGGGATAGGGCCCGTCCCCGCTGTCCACAAGCTTTTCGCCAAGACCGGATTAGCGTGGGCCGATATGGGCCTTGTTGAGTTAAACGAAGCTTTTGCCGCGCAAGTTTTGGCGGTTCTCAAAGGCTGGGATTGGGATGACCGTTCTATTCTGAATGTGAATGGCTCAGGTATTTCGCTGGGCCATCCCATCGGGGCGACGGGCATGCGGATTATGACCAGTCTGGTGCATCAGATGCAGCGCAGGCAGGTCCGCTATGGCTTGGAGACGATGTGCGTTGGCGGCGGCCAAGGTATTGCCGCGATTTTTGAGCGTGCTTGACCCAAGCCGCTCTCCCCTCGTGGGCAAGGCATAAAACGAAATCGATCCCACCTTCCCGCCACTTCCCTGTCGCGGCCTTGTGGCAATAACCGGCCCCTGTTGCGCCTGAGCAATTAACGCAATAGCAATGCGGCCCTTCTATACTGTTCTGGTTTTTTCAGGAGAGTATTATGAAGGGTGTCGTTTTCAATCTCCTCGAGGAGAGCGTAACACGGAGTTTCGGACCAAACGTCTGGGATGATCTGATCGAGGCGTCCGGCGTGTCCGGCGCCTACACCTCGCTTGGCAACTACCCCGATGAGGAGATCGAAGCACTCGTAGCCGCCGCATCCGCGGCCCTGTCGCTGGACAGGAACGCCGTGCTGCGCTGGTTCGGACACACAGCGATCCCGGTTCTTGCTGAGCTCTACCCATCATTCTTCGAAGGGGTCGCTGACGCGCGGACCTTCGTCGAAGGCGTTAACAACATCATCCATGCGGAAGTCCGCAAACTCTATCCGGGCGCAGCATGCCCGCATTTCCGCCTTCATGCCGCCCCTTCAGGCGATCTCGTGATGGATTATCTGTCGGCCCGCGAGATGTGCGCGCTGGCCCAGGGGTTCGTCGAGGGCGTCGCCGCTTGGTACATGCAACCCGTCGAGTTCCGGCACCTGCAATGCAAGCAGCACGGGCATGACCACTGCACCTTTGCAATGACTTGGGCGGGCGAGGCGCAAAGATCGGTGGCTGCGTGATCGGCGATCTACCCACCGACGCTTCGTCCGAAGAAATCCGTCGCCTGCGGCGACGACTGGACCGTGAGCGCGCTGCCCGGTTAGAGGCGGAGGCGATCGCGGAAGCCGGCACGTTAAGGCTGTTCGAGCACCAGCGGCGTCTCGAGCTGACCCAGGCGATTGCCACGGCCGCCAACAGCATGGAAGATCCGCTCGAAGCGTTCCGTTTTGCGGTTGAGCGCATCTGCGCGCATAGCGGCTTCACTATGGGCCATGTATGGACGGTCGACGAGGCCTCATCGCCCGCCTCGATGACGTCCTCTGGAATCTGGTTCACGGCCTTGCCACCGGACACCGCCTTCGCACTACAAACTGCCACCTTGCGTATTGGCCACGGGGAAGGCCTGCCCGGACGGGTGTTGGCCACCGGTCGCGCTGTATGGACAGAGGACATGACGCAGGAGCCGGACTGCCCGCGCGTGGAGGCTGCCCGCCTTACCGGAATACGCGCCGGCTTCGCCTTCCCGGCCCTCATCGGCGAGGAGACCGTGGCGGTTTTGGAGTTCTTCCAGAGCCGCATATCGGCGCCGGACGACGCCCTTCTCGAAATGCTCGACCGGATCGCGGCGGTGCTGGGCAGGGTCGTCGAACGCCACCTAGCCTCGCTGCGCCTCAAGCGTAACAATGAGCTGGCCGCCCAGCGTGACGCTGCCGAACGGGCCAGCAAGTCAAAATCGGCCTTTCTAGCTACCACCAGCCACGAGGTTCGGACCCCGCTGAACGCGGTCCTCGGCCTCGCCCAAGCACTCAGGCGGGAGCCCCTGACGACCCACCAGCAGGAATTGACTGACGGCATCCTCGATTCGGGCGAGATGCTGTTGCGTCTGCTCAACTCTGTACTGGAGATGTCCAAAATTGAGGCCGGAGAGACGAAACCGACGCTTGCCGATTTCGATCTCCTGAAAACGCTGCGCTCCATCGTCTCCATCTGGACGCCCCGTGCCGGCGACCTTTGCATCGATCTGGAACTTGAGATAATCGGGCTTGCCCCGGGCCTGGTCCGGTCCGATCGGGGTCGTATTGAGCAAACCCTGGTGAATCTGGTCTCGAACGCCGTCAAATTCACTCCCCCAGGGGCCGCTATCACCATCCGTGCGATGCCAACCGACCACGGTGCGCGGCTGGAAGTGTTGGATGGCGGGCCAGGCGTGCCCGAAACAGATCGGGAGCGGATATTCCGGCCCTTTGAACAGACCCAGGATGGCCGGAATGCCGGAGGGGCCGGGCTGGGCCTTTCCATCTGCGCCGGCAACGTCCGTTTGCTCGGCGGCGAGATCGGCTGCGACAGGGATGAGCTCGGTCGAAGTCGCTTTTGGTTCACCTGCGCGCTTTCACCAAGCCAGGACGATGCCGAGGGTTCATCCGAAACAGTCGAAACCATCAAGATCCGTCCGGGACTTCGAATTCTTGCGGCCGAGGACAATCTTGCCAACCGTCGGGTGCTACAGGTGCTACTGGGGCCCTCCGAAGTTGACCTCACCTTCGCAGAGGACGGGGTCCAGGCCATCGAGGCCCTTCGAGCCGGACGGTTTGATTTCATTCTAATGGATGCCAACATGCCGGTGATGGACGGTGTAGAGGCGGTACGCCAGATTCGAGCTGAAGACCTGGCAGGCGGGGCACCGATCCACATGCTGACCGCCAACGTCTTTGCTGACGACGTCACCAGATATCTGGCCGCCGGCGCAGACGGCATCCTGGCCAAGCCGATTCAGCTCAACGAACTCTTCCGCGTGCTCGCGTCCGTTCCTGTCCTCGCCAGGGCAGCCGCCTGAGCCCCGGCCCCTCTAAAAGGTGCACCCGCAGTAGTTTTCCTTGTGGGGCTATGGGTGTCTCGACTTAGTACGCCTTTGCCACCCGCTTTAATTACGCAAAGACTAGCGTTATCATTTGTAGCAACAAATCTCAGAATCGACCTAAGAAAGTCTGCTCATAGATTCAATTTGAGGTGAGACATGATGGAATTAGCTGAACCCGTTTGGGCATTTGCCAAACATTTGGCAACAGGGCTTGGTTTCCTGACGATCTTTGTCTTTATCTACATCCGGGTTACACCCCATAAGGAAGTGGCATTGATCCGCGCTGGCAATGGCGCTGCGGCATTGGGTTTGCTGGGCGCTGTAGTGGGCTTTTCCATCGCTTTGTCGCGTGCGATCGCGGTTTCCACGGTTTTGTATGAGGCGGCGATCTGGGCGGCGATCGCTCTGGTTGCACAAATTGGGGCTCAATTCATCGCCCAATTGATGTTTCCAAAACTCTATACCGCGATTGAAGAGAATAATTGGGCAGCAGCCATTGTGAAGGCCGGAACGGCCATTGCCATTGGTATGGTCAATGCCGCTTGTATGACACCGTAGAGGACCTGACATGGAAAAGCAGTCGCCCCCCGATTGGTCGTCTACCCTTGTGGTCCTCACCCTACTTTCGCTGGGGGCAGTCGGAACTGTCGCTAGTTGCCAGCCCAACAATCGCGGATCGGGCACTTCTGAAACGGCGCTGAAGCGCAACCTCTATCAGAGCAAAGAAGCCTGCGTTGCTGATTATTCGGACGAAGCGTGCGAATCCCATAACTCGGGTTCTAGCTCTGGGTCCGGCGGCGTTTTCTTGTATCGCGGGCCCTATTATCCTGACACATGGCGCAGCGCTGGGCAGGCCTTTGACCCGGCGCGAGGCGGGCCTGGACGCTCGGCCTTGGCCTCGCCTGACGGTGTCGTGGCGCATCCTACCCAGACTACGCGTGGTGGCTTTGGTTCGACCGGTCGAAGCTATTCCAGCAGGGGTGGCTGATGCGGCGGGAAACCACCGCGCCCAGGCCCGATATCAAGGCCCGCATGCAGGGCATCTCGATGTGGCCCGCCGATGACGATCCCTATTATGATGAGAGCGTCGCCTATGTATTTAGCGAAAGCCAGATTGACACCCTCTATGAAGCAAGTCTTTCTTTAGAGCGCATGATTGGCGAGGCGGTTGATCACGTTATCGCCAAAAAGCGCTTTCAGGAATTGGGTATTCCAGAAAATCTCGCTCGTTATGCGTCGGAGTGCCGGAGGAACGGCCATCCCAGCGTCTATGGCCGGATGGATCTGGTGTATAATGGTATCCAACCGCCAAAGCTCTTAGAATATAATGCCGATACGCCGACGGCCCTGTTTGAAGCGGCCGTTTTGCAATGGGAGTGGCTAAAGGCGCAGTTTCCCGCCTCTGACCAGTTCAATTCCATTCATGAGGCTCTGATTGCTGCTTGGGCCAAGCTTAAGACCCAATCTGGGCTCAATCGGCTCACTTTGACCGGCATGTTGGATGAAGATGATGACCGCATGACCATTGCCTATATGGAAGATGTTGCCCATCAAGCCGGCTGGCGAACGCTGCCTATGCAGATCGAAGACCTTGGCTTTGATGGTCGCGGTTTTGTCGATTCAGAAGGCGTTTACGTCCAAGCCTTGTTTAAGCTTTATCCGTGGGATTGGCTGGCGCAGGAAAAATTCTTCGATCATTTAGTTGAGCTTGATCCGGCGGTAATGGAAAGCGCTTGGCGTGTCATTGCTTCCAGTAAGGGTCTGTTGCCGATTTTGTGGGAACTGTTTCCAGATCATCCCAACCTTCTGCCTGCCAGTTTCAAGAACGATGCGAGGCTAGGCCCACGCGTATCAAAGCCTGTTTTAGGACGCGAAGGTTCTGATATTCAGTTTATCGATATGACGGATGAGCCTTTTGCGCCAACTGGCCCCTATGAGCGGCAGAAACGCATCTATCAGACCTATCATCCGCTGCCTTGTTTTGACGGCTGGTATCCGGTGATTGGTTCTTGGATCATTGATGGTGAGCCGTGCGGGATTGGCGTGCGGGAAGACCGAAGTCGGGTGACGGGCCCAGGCGCGAAATTTCGGCCACATCGTATGGAAGACTAGGCTGTTGCCTGCTCAGCAGCGACCTCTTCTTTGCGCGCCGTCAGATAATACATAACCGGCGTTGCAATCCGCGACAGGAAAGTTGAGCTGATGAGACCGCCGATGATGGCGATAGCCATAGGTGAATAGAGGCCAGATTGTTCTAACGCCAAGGGCAGAAGACCACCAATGGCGGTGACGCTGGTCAAGAGGACAGGCAAGAACCGCACCTCCCCTGCCCGCTCAATCGCTTCCATCAACCCAACGCCCTCACGTCGCAATTGTTCGGTGAAGTCGACGAGGAGGATAGAATTTTTTATCTCAATCCCGATCAAAGCGATGATACCAATAGTGGCGGTAAAGCTCAGCGAGTTGCCAGTCAGGGCCAAGGCGGCCACGGCACCAAAGATACCCAAGGGTATGATACCAGCGACGACGATGGCCGTTTTAAACTTGCCAAACTCTAGCACCAGCACAGCAAGGATACCAAACAGGGCAATCATGAAGGCTGCGCCTAGCCCAGAAAAACTTTCCGATTGTGCTGCTGCTTGGCCACCTAACTCCACCCGGAATCCTGGCGGCAGTTTGATCTCCTGATTGACCCGCGCCAACAGGTCAGCCGTCACAGAGGCGGTTAAGAAGCCGTCTGCGGTCTGGGCGGTCAGCGTGACCACACGTTCGCGGTCGACCCGCGTGATAGATGCGGGCGTTGCCACCAATTTCGGGCTCGCAAATGAGGCAAGCGGTGCAGAGCCCCCTGCATTGGTTGGCACATAAATTCTGTCGAGGTCTGACAAAACATTGCGTCCTGCAGTGGGCAGTCGCACCACGACCGGGAAATCGTCGCCGCGGTCATCGCGGAATGTGCCTGCCGTCTCGCCGGCGATCGCAAGCCTTGCGACCCGGCGCTCAAGCCCCGCTGGAATGCCCAACAGAGCTGCTTCTTGGCCATCAACGCCTAAATCCACATCGAGGCGGTCAAGGCGTAGCGGGTTGACGACATCCCTGACACCGGGTGTCGACTCCATAAGGTTCATGACCTGGCGGGAGATGTTTTGAAGTTCGCCAATGTCCTCACCAAAGACACGCACAGCAATCGGAGCTTCAACAGGGGGGCCATTGACGAAGACTTCAACAGTGAACCGGGCGCCTGGATAACCGGTCAAGTCCTTACGCAAGGTCTCGACCCACCTCTCACTTTCCTTGCCCTTCCAATGCTCTTTCTGGACAAAGACTTCGGCGTAATTGGTTGCGGTTTCACGCTGGAAAATATTGTAAAAGATTTGGGGGTTTCCCCGCCCAAGGTTCGACATATACCAATCCACTTCGCCGCTCTTCTTGCGGGCGGCAAGACGGGATTCAACAAAGTTCATTGCCTTCTGCGTGGTGGCTAAAGAGCTTCCTTCAGGTGTCTCAATCCGCACCAAGAATTGAGGGATACCGGCGGGGGGAAACAAGCTTTGTCCAATGACGCCAACAATGGGCACAAAGGTGAAGCAAATCGCGAAAATAATTCCTAAAGCCGCCCAAGGCTTTGCCAAAGCCTGATGTAGAATGGGCGTATAGAATTCATGGATCCCGGTGTTGATCCGTTGCAACAAAGGGTTGCCCTCTGGATCCTCATGCTTGTTCAACATGCGGCTGGCCAGAAATGGGATAACCGTCAAGGACACAAAGAGCGAGGCTGCAATCGTTAAGAGGACGGTGACAGGCAATGACTTGATAAATTGGCCTGACCCTTCGGGCAGGAATAGCAAAGGCAGGAACGCCAGCATCAAGGTCGCCGTACAGCCTAACACCGCGACCGCAATTTGGCCGGTGCCATTGATTGCGGCGGAGACACGGTCTTCGCCTTCTCGAATGCGCCGAGCGATATTTTCGGTCACAACGATGGAGTCGTCCACCAAAAGCCCGAGTGAGAGCACAAAGCCCGCGATCGATAATTGGTTCAGCGTAAAGCCCGCATTCTGCAACCAGAATACCCCGATCAACAGCGACATCGGGATGGATAGCATCACGACAAAGCCTGCCCGAATGCCAAGCGGCAACAAGGTGATCAGAACAAGGCCCAAGGCGATGCCAAAGTCACGATAGAGATTGCCCAAACGATGGTTCACATTCACTGATTGGTCGAATGCACGCTCAAGCCGTATGCCGGCGGGCAAACGCTTCTCAAAGGCATCCAACCTGCCTTCCAAACCATCGCGCACGCGCTGCACATCAACCTTGTCGCGTTGTTTGACGGTGACAAACATGGCCCGCTTGCCATTGAGAAAAGTCAAATGGCTGGCTTCGGCTGTGTCCCAACTGACGTCGGCCACATCGCGGACACGCACCACGCGATTGGCACTGGCAAAGACGGGGACGTCCTTGATCTGCTCAAGGCTTTTGTAAGCGCCCTTGGTCTTGACGTTGAACCGCCGCTCGCCAGCATGGACCGCACCAATCGGTGTATCGATCCCGGCATTGCGAAGCGCATCAGCGACTTGGGTTGGTGACAGCCGCATGGTGGCAAGCCTGCCTGCATCAATGGAGACGCGCGCTTCAGACCGTG
>Ga0247832_1007644_pt1 | contig 11148 bp, 9 predicted proteins | sample LaCruzMarch2015__10_FD_192407 | JGI IMG/M metagenome (GOLD analysis project Ga0247832, IMG submission 192407) | Freshwater microbial communities from meromictic Lake La Cruz, Castile-La Mancha, Spain - LaCruzMarch2015_4m | ecosystem: Environmental > Aquatic > Freshwater > Lake | place: Spain...
ATTTTCAGCGCTGGCCGTGCATGCCTTCTCTTCGTCCCGCCCGTCGTCGATATCCTCTATCAGTCGCAGTGGAGGAAGAAGACGAAGAAGAAGTGTTCGGGCAAATGACAACGATGAAAGCGCTGTCAATACTCGCAAGCGGCGTGCTCCGTCATCATCATTGCAACCTTCACATTCCACGACCGCTCGTCGTCGACCGTCATCACCGACGGTAACGGCAGCAAAAACAAGCTCATCCACAATGTCAACGGCGCTATGTATCATCCCCCCCTCCGACATATGGGATACTATCCAACGTGCCCGGCATGCGGCAGGTGATGGTGGTTATTACAAATGGCCACCTGCTATACGATTATTCCATCCGTTCGTACCAGTGGAACGCATTGCAAGCGAGGCTGGCAAATTGGCCGAATGGATTGATACCTATCATGATGATAGCAATAATGACGATAGCACGACAAAGATTGATTTACTACATTCCTTCGAAGTCATACTCGACTCTATACTCATACTACCGCATTGGGAAATATTAGATGATCGGATTGATAGATTTGAAAAGGAAGGACGACAACGTGGACGACGACGGTGGCCAGTGGGCGTGGAACCCGCCGATGGTGATTGGGGATCCACAAATATAGCAACAACGGCAACTACAACTACAACGCAGGAAGATGAATATCATGCACGTATAATGGAAGGACGGAAATTAATACAAGATGAAGAACGTAAGGGTATGGAAAGGAAACGCGCACGTGAACGTAAGAAATTATTACAGAGAAATGAAAACGACAACAACAACAACAACAACAACAACAACAATAGCAACAACAATAATAATGATGGGATAGAAGAAAATAATAACTTGACTGAAGATGTCAATTATGAGAAGGGTGGCTCAATATCATCATCTTCTTCTTCATCTTCATCATCATCATCGTACAATGGTCCATGTGTAGTATATCTATCACCCAACGAATCATCGACTAAACAATTAATAGCACTCCGATCATTATTATGTACACAATTATATTCCGAATATGATCCCTATTCACCCTCCAGTACCGTAAGCAGTAGTAGTGGCAGTGGTAGTAATGTAGAACGTTTACCACAAGAGAATAGAAGTAAGCAACAATATCGACCATTATTACCGATTGGACGATTTGCCACTGTGGCTGAGGCGGTCAAGGTTGCACGAGTTATGCAAAAATCGTGGGAACCGTTATGTTTTAATGTAACCGATTTACAATTCATATCGCGACACGACAGTGGTGGTAATAGGAGGGGAGAGGATGACGCTGATGATAGTAGCAGTAGGAGTAGAGTGTCAGTGTCGGCATCGTCATCATCATCTTCTTCTGGCGAAGTCGATGATGCTTCACGTCGAGGCGTATACGGCTGTGATGTTATGATATCTCTTCGTGGTGAAGAACCAGAGGAGGCAATAATGGAGGATGATGCATCTCTATCTATGATTATGGATGATGCATCTCTATCTATGATTATGGATGATGTTGATGACGATAACGATGATACTAACAATGGACAGAAACGGCCGATCAACTATAATGAAATATTCTCATTGGCCGAACGAGAGTATCAACGTATGGTCGCACATGAGAACAACTCTTACTCATCAGCAATTAATGATAGTGACAACAGCATGAAAGATGCAACAACAGCTGCACCTACTAGTATTGAGGCATGGTTAGACGACGACGATGAGGATGTAATACAAGATAAAGGCGCGACAGTTGTTATTGGACGTGCACAATTCTTCATGGGCGCAATGCGTGAATTTATTGGTATGCCAGCGTCGAGTGCTATCGATTCGAAGGATCGGATTGTTGGGAGTGGAGGAGTGAGTGCTAATTCACGTCGGAAAGGGTCGGTCCATCGTATGGCCGAAAGTTGGAATCCTGGCGATTATGGCAATAGATGAATGTGTGTGAGTCTTTCTCTTTGTGCATTATCATGAATAATTAAATTCATAAAAGGTTTATCATCTTTGCACGTAAGTCAGCCCCCGCACAAAAACATAAACCCCCGCAACACAATTAGATATTACTCATTTGAATAGTAGGATTTCATAATTACTATATGGATTATAATTACATAATCCTCGCACTAATTACTTCTTGGTATGTTCTGTGTAGTGTAAAACAAAAACCAACAATTCCCTGGAAGAAAGACCGTCTAAAAAATGCAGCTAAATTCCAAATCTCTCGACTTAATAATAATGATGATGATGCTCCTTCCTTCTCATCATGAATACTTTTCCCTCCCCACATTGTTGCTTACTCATCCTATCAGAATTTACTTTGTAGCATCCAATGATGATTCAGTAGTCCAAGTCCCACCAAATGGTGCCGCTAATGCATCTGCCCCGCTATCGCGTGCTCTTTTTTTCCACTCTGGTTCATCTACATCCATCTTTGCTGAATGTCCATGTCCATGATCATGTGAATCATTATTTGCAGCATGATTGTGGTCCTCATGCCCATGATTGGATGTGCATTTCTCGTGACCGTGGTAGTGTGCATGTGCATCCTCCTCTACATGCTTTGCTGCGTGACCATGATCATGCTCATGTCCCTTATGATCATGCCCTTTATGATCATGCTCCTTATGATCATGTGCCTTATGATCATGGTCCTCATGCCCATGACTAGATGTGCATTTCTCATGACCGTGGTAGTGCGCATGCGCATCTTCCTCTGCAGCGGCAGCAGGCTTAATTTCTGACTGGAGCTTGTATTCCTTCAACTGATCACGTAAACCAGCAATGTAGGCTCGTATGACAACTGTCGATGTATTGTTGTTTTTTTTGAGAGTGGGGAATGGAGTAAAAAAAAATGAAAGATGAAAAAAAAGTAACGAGCGTGAGCAGCTGAGGAGGTTATGATAAAAGGGACAAGACTCTAACTTTCCAGGACCTGCATCGATCCTATAACCCAGCACCGAGTATCGATGATTCTCTGCTTCAATATATAATAAAACAATAAAATTTAACACATATATGTATCGTCAAATGTCATTGCCCCAATTAAATTCGACGTGGCAGTCTGGGCGCCGTCCACAATAGCCATATACGAAAAAAACACGATGTCTACTACTCACCCTGATCCTTTACCGACAGGGTCGATATGACCATCTTAACGTTATCGGGTACCGCGAAGTCCGACATGTTTGCGGATTCGAGTTGATGTGGAAGGTAAGGATTTCGTGGTGTAAAAGGCGGGTCGTCGGCGCCTTCGCGTTTCTCGCTGAATTTTCCAAGACAAGATGATGTGATTGCTGCCGACATTGCAAACGATAGCCTAGCCGAGCCTTTGTTACTTAGACATGAAGAACATCTTCGCGTTGATGTTAATAGTATCATCGTCGTCATCAGAGGAAGCTGTTGGAAGCAGCGTTGGCTTGCGACGTAGTCGAGACGCGCAGCGCGACGAACAAAAGCAACAGGAACATTCATACTCAATGGAAAGGTTTCTTGTGAATGATGACCAGATCGAGTATTATAAAGAAGACGATGCCAATCAGGTTGATTACTACTCTAAGCAAGACGATGAAGTAAAGCAGGCTCGATACTTCTACGATGATGATGTGTCATACAATGCATGGGTGGCAGGGTTGCAATATGACAACGTCGAAGAGGCGTCTACAACCGACACCACCAGCGTCCCATCGAGTATCACAGTCAATACAAGCAAGGTAGCAAACACGGCATACATTGTCAGTTCTAAAATACAGGCATGGGAGAGTAATGCCATTACTAAAGTACATTCATGGGAGAGTACTGCCAATACTACCGCATGGGAATTCTACTCCACCCCATTAAGTCAATGGACAAGTCGACAGTGGGAATTGGTATTCGACATATCACTTGGTCTGTTCGCTATACTATCATTATCAATCTTACTTTGCTTACATTGCTGCTGTATACAAGACGTTGATGATACATCACCCCGACGTGCGTTGCCATTGTCATACTTTAAACGACGTAAAATCCGCAGTAGCAAACACAGCAACAACAACAACAATAGTCGTGATGATGGTACCGACGAGGGAAGTGATGAGGCTAGTAGTGTAGACCTAGGGCCTGATTATGACAATCTTGATACGACCGATTCTCTAGTTGAGTATGTATCAGTAATGCGTAAACGAAGTGCCACGCACAAACCAGTCGATTCATGGGAGGAGTCGACCTCAATGGAGGAACAGGAACAACATCAACGACCACCACTACCAGACATACGTTTACAGAATCAGTACCAATCATCTCCAGCAGCATCACTGTTATTGTCTTCGGCAGTAGAACAACAGCAAAGTCCAGCTAGTATGGTAAGTTCGGTAAGTAATAATATTATTAATAATAGTCAACTCGAACGATGTGTTAGTTGGGACAAGAACGTTAAAGATGTTACTGCTAAACCAAAAATTACTATGACAAATAAACGAAAGATGAAGATGAGAAATAATAATAAGAATGGAGATGGTGGTGTTGATCGATTACTTGAGGCACGGGAGAAGCATAACTTGGTTGGATATTACTTGTGAAACCGAGAAGAAGTCTTGGGGATAAAGGTCTGGAGAGAGAGAGAGAAGTGTATTGAAAAGTAAAAAAACAACATAGTATTGTATGAAAGTGTCAACAAGCGGCAGAGGAAAGAGAGTGCAGCTAGGACCGTAAGAGTTTTTTAGTAGAATAGTCGTAACTGGACAGTCTAAGATATAGAAATTTTAGTTTTACTGCCATTGTTGCTTTTGTTCATTCACTTCCCCAAGGTAAGGATAATAAATGTGGCGTGTCATGTTCCCAACCGAACGCGATACTTTCACTTCTGGAGGCATTCGTTTGTACTTTTCAGAAAAACCGCACACAGCTCACTGCGAGCCACTCAATTGTTCCCTCCGATCGTCCATGGTACGATAGCGTACAACCTCATTCCTAACACTTTTGTTCTTCGGCGTGGTGTAAAGAATCCCCTCTCACTTTCCCGTCCGAAAATATCCTACTGTTTGTTCAGAATTGAATCAGCTTGTCTTTCGGCGCTGAATTCAACAAAACCCCCGCCTATTTAGATGTAAATTTGTCCAAGAACGGTCGTATCTTGGTCGTATCATATCATTTTATTGTCACGACATCATCTTGGATTTCATTCAGACGAACTCCAATTAATGATTTCAAGAAAGCTCAGAAAAATAGTAGTCGGTGTGGCCACTGGCGCTGCCGTCGCCATCGTACTTGGCCTGTCGGTCGGATATCAGCAGGCGAGTGTCACCCGCAACTCCGTTGCGTCGCTTGCGCATACTCATCACACCGGAAGAGGTGGTGAGCATCATACCATGGAGAAGTGTGTCAAAATTGGGGGCGGCTACAGGAGTAAGTAGTGTGTGTTCTCTCTCTCCTTCATTAGATTTGAAAGTGGAAGCCGTCGTACCGGAACATATTTTTCACCTGAAAACCCGCCTGATATACCTCGCAATCCGCACTCACCCTTCCTTTGTCAATGATTCCTTACCTCACTCGATCGTAGAGGAACACGCCCTCCAGAAGAAAAATGGTATTCGTAGGGTTAGCAATACACACCACCATCACTACTACTCTGAGCATGGAGGACATTATTCTGTTCGCTATTACTCTGAGTATGGTTCTAAGGGATCCAAAGGTCGCGGATATTACCGTATTGTTTGCAAAGAGGAGGTCACCTCTGAGCCAACCGAGAACCCTACTTCTTCACCAATAACCGCTGCCCCTACCCCGTGCGAGGGTCGCAAGTTCTACTTGCGCAAGGAGTACCCCAACCCTAACCATCTCGGAGGTGTGGTGAATAACAAGTATAACAAGTGTACTAATGATGGATATGATGATGGCACTATGTATGATACCATTGATGATTGCTGTACTGCGAATTTTGCTGGTGGAGAAGAGTGTAAGATTGTTGATATCTGCAACCCTACTTCTGAGCCAACCATGAACCCTACACCTGCGCCTGTCACCTCTGAGCCAACCGAGAACCCTACACCTGCGCCTGTCACACCTGAGCCAACCGAGAACCCTACACCTGCGCCTGTCACACCTGAGCCAACCGAGAACCCTACCGTGAAACATAATGCTCAGTTGTCACCCTACCCGTAGCGGTATACCCAATTGACACAACTAAAATAGCTGTTGTTCTATTCCAATATTAGCGTCTCTGGCTTCACTTCTCATCTTGGCACAGATACTATTGTACTCCATCAAAGTTGACTCGATTGATTCTCTGCTGACAGCATCATCTTCAAATTTTATTGTCATGTTATGCATGGCAGTGTAATCCCCAGCTGACGCAGCAATTTTCCAATTCTTCAAAGCTTGTTCCAAATTTCCTGATTTATAATCCATCGTTCCAATGTTGAATGTTGTATCTTGCTGTTTTGTGTCCAGCAATTGCCGCTTCTTCGTAATGGATCTTGGCCTTCTTCAAATCTCCCCTTTCACTTTCATCATAAATGCTACCAAGCGGATAATGTGCATCACTGGAACTTAGTTTCACAGCCCTAGCATATAGTTCCTTTGCTTTTGTCCAATCCTGTTGCAAACCATAATTAGCCAGTGCACATCATATCGCACCAGCATCATTAACCCGCTTCACGAAACTTTAATACCTCTTTGTTTGTTTTGCTGATTCACTCTAAATTTCAAAATGGACACTTTCCATTGCTTCCAGACTCACAGAATGAATAAACACACCCTTTGCAAATGCTCTTTCCACAACATGTATAATACAGTTCAAGAGCCTTCTTTGCCAACCCATCATTTGCTTCAGCAAAGTCGAAAATCGATATGAACGATATTGTTGCAAGTGGAAGTGACACACAAGATATCAATTCTATAGGCAGTACTAGGAAGCAAATGGGGCATTCTTCTTTCGATGGCGGGTCTTTGAACGGAGCCTCATTGCGTAGTTTAGCAGCACGTATTTTACACTCAGCTTTGTGCTTTGGCCAATGACTCTTTTTACAATTGGCGTCACAATACTTGACAAGCATACATGACTTACACGTCTTGAGACTAGCACCCCCTCCTCCCCGCACTCAGCACAGCATTGGGCAGTTGTATTTTCCTTCACAATCCACACACCATTTAATAGACAAATGAAGAAAAGTTACAATTACGTCTTTTACTTCCTCTTGCATATAATTTCCAGCCCTCTTTTATTCTGGACATGAGGCTGGGGTTACACAGGCTGATCAAAAAATGATCTTCTATCACATAATACCACCTCTCCCCACCACTCTAGTCTAATACCATTGAACTACACGTAATCTATAAATAAACATGCGACTCACGGTTATTCAATCGTTGTGGGGGAATGGGAGAGGCGGGAGGGTGCCTCGTGATCCTCTCCACTTAACCAATTGACTGTCCCAGTGCAATGTGGCGATGTTATTACCAGCGTTGTTATTGTTACTCGTCCTTGAGTTGTCCATTCATCAGTCTCTCACACAAACAAGACACAAGCCTTGCTCAAGTTTGAATGCAAGAAACCTTCTCGGTTTCTCTAACGCCACAATGGCCCTAGCTATCTACGTACTCACCATGCATCTGTATACATACTCTTCCAAGCAATGTATCATCTCCGCTCAAGCTACATACTTTGTTCCTAGTTGTTCACGGGTGAATCAACCTAGTAGGAAACCAATTTTGGAATTAAAATCTTGTGTTGGCACTAAGAATTGAGCAGTTACAACTCATCTGGTAAGGAGGAAGACCTTATGAAAAAAACCCTCATCAATGTGGAGAGACATAATGTGATGGTAGTTTTTTGATTACTACAAACAGCGTACGTCATGTACAACAGGAGACATACTTGTGTTAATCCAATTCAACTAATTATATTTTGGTGAACTATTCTATTTTAAGTTTCTAATTATTTTCACAGAAAGGTTTTACTTGTCATATTAAGCTTTTCAGACTTGTTTCCCTGTAACCCTGATTGTTTCATTCATATGAATTGAGACAATAGTCCATGCATTGTTTTGCCTTCTAGACTTTGTTTGCGGAGAATACCTATTTTCTGTACTATAGTACTAGTATTTTGTCGCCAACTTTGTAATCATAAACAATACATTTCACATAAGTTATTAAGATCAGTTTGATGTTGCCTATAGTCTCCAATTTTATTCCAATCAGCTATGGAGAGAATATCAAACAACATATCCTGTTCCTGTCCAAATATAGCTGCCCCTGGAGAGGCTTTTAATACTGTATGATAGGTCAAGCGAATGGCCCATGATCCATGATGCCTCAGTCCTCAGTCTCAGTTAGAACTGCATCAATGTCGCTGGGTGCTACTGAGTCTGCCATTTCTAGCTCAAAAGTTTGGGTCATCAAAACTTGATGAATCCCTTCCAGTATTGCATTTGCTTTTGCTTATCATGAATGAGGACTTATCAATAAGTAAGCTTCTTCCTTAGTTTAGCCGATTGCTTCTCGAGTCTTACTATCGATTCTGCCTACTCTCTATGTCGAGTTTTACAATTTTTTCTCTCAGCTCAAGAAAGAAGCTGCATTTGACTTCTGTTTATGCATATGGGATGCATCCATTTGCAAATAGAGTAATACCATTTGCAAATGGATGCATCCCATTTGCAAACAAGTGCCTCCTTTTGCAAATTGGTTTATATTCACGTCAGAACAGCTTCACCACCACTCCTATCACCTCCACCATCACGTCGTAATTGATAATAATAATACTCAAGAAAGAGAAGGCTGCTGTGAATCCGTTACTACCCACACGGTGCCGCACAGACTAATCAATCAAATGTAATAATAATATCAACAATGCCACCATCACCCATCACTCCAACTCCCTTGGTAGTCATAGCACACTAGACTGCTTCTCTTCTGTTGATCTCTCTTCTCAATATTCACTATTGATACACTCCATTTGCACATACAAAGGTGCGGCAGTAGACAACATTTGTTTATCGTGCTCTCCTGGGCTCATCCATCCTTCAAATAACATAAACTCCTGTTAAATAATTGCTACAAAAGAGAAGGCAGTCTACTCAATCGAAGATACGGTAACAACAACAACAATAACAATATAATGACTATTTACCCTGCTGCCTGCTGCTCTGGCTGAAGTCACTACTGGAGCTCAAGGATCTACTATAGTGTGCCAATCCTTGCACCCCAGATGTCAATGCAAGGCCCTTCAAGCATTAATGATAATTATGTAATTGAAGGTGTTGATGGTATGGTTTGTCCAACATTTGGCTACGTCACATGGAAGCATTTTATGAGGCGTTGCTTCCTATTATGATTGCAAAAGCTAAAAATAGTGGATTGTATTTTAAGGAAAAATAGAATAAGATTATAGAATGCCTTCAGAAGTTGGATAAAGATAAAGAAGAGACAGAGTCATCTCTCAGGAAAAAAATGGATTCACAGTCAAGTCACAGCATGGCAGAAAAAGTACTTGTCCTACGGCCCAAGTCTGATAACAATAACAACATTAGTCATGCTAGTAGTTTGAGAAGACCCTCGTTCTTTGCTGATCTGAGTTCACCTGGATCATAATTACTCTGTAATCCAGCACGATCAGCCACGACAGATCGCGCCTCAGAACGGTCAACACTGCCATCAATAGTAACAACATCGTACCCCATGGTTGATAATTGTTCATTCATATAGCATGCCCCACGAGCGAATATCATTAGTGGTACATTCGGATGTCGTCGTTTTAATTCACTTGCTATCGTACGTAAGCACGGGAGAGCATATTGTTCAAATTCCGCTGGATTACTCATCATCCCTATTGCCTTGGTTTAGACTGAAAATTCCCGCCTAATCAACACTCACTCTTCCCCCTCAAAAAAAACAATCGTCCGACGCATCCGTCGGTAGGGCCGTAATTGGTAGGGATTGAGGTACGTGCTCATTCGATAGTGCCCCTCTGGGCGTCGGTCATAGCGTGTCTGATCACGAATAATTCTGCTGATTGTTATATTATTCACAATGCCGTCATTCTTACCCTTCCTTGCTCGTCGCGCTCGTCTTCATTTGCCTACCAAAGGGGATTCCACCATCATCATACATTGCCCAACACGGTCGTGATATTCGTACTCGTATGCTCCAACATGTCGTCAAAGGTTGTTGATCTCACAGGCGACGATAGTAGTAGCGACGACGGAAGCAGTGTGAATGACGTCGCATCATCGACCGGTGCCGCCGCCGCTGCATTCTCTCGTCGCTCCAATGACAGTGGCGATGAGAGGGGGGATGATGATGGCGAAGGTAAGATAATAATAAATACTTTTATATCCTTATATTCCAACTTATTTCTAATATGTTGTCATTTATATCATTCTTATGTTGTTTTAGCCATCCCACATTGTTGGAATAGCGTCGCCTCATCGACGATTGGTGGAAGTGGCGGTGATGGAGAAGCAAACGTGGGGTGGGATCTGACAAAGATTTTCACCCTGAATGAGTTGAAGAAATCCAAACCGATCATGTGCTCGTATAAAAGGACTGTGGTCTTGTCGCGTGTAGTAGGTGGGAGTCGACTGAGGGTATGATGTCACGGAACTCATGTCTCGATTGTCAGGCAGCGTAAGTGGATATGCAGCGTTCGTATACTCTACCGTGTCATTTGTATTTTAATCCTATGACTCATGTCATTTCTTATTGCTCAGTGATTACAATGGATGGCCTATCAAACGAGAACTCCCAGTCGATCACATGACGAAGGAACATCGTCGGCTCATTATCGAGAAGTGCTCGAATCCCGAAGTGAATCCGAACCCTGCCATGCCAAAACTGCCATTTCTGACAGCAAGCTCCATGGCGCCATACTCTCCACCGTCGCACGACGCGATGGAGAATCTTGTCGGTCAATTCGTCCATCAGCCACACATGCCAAATTTGGTAGAGCTATTAGGCTTGGAATTGTGGAGTGAAGGAATGACCCACATGATGAGTCCTCCTCGTTGGGCGTTGGGCAAAGCACCCGAAGGGTGCGCTCGTTTTGACAAAGGATTGGCCGATGAAGGAATGTATCGAGTCCTTCGTAACATCACACGTAACGAGAAAGGAAATTACGTCGACCCCGACCTCGAGAAAAATGCGCCGTTGCAATTTGCATTGCTTTCTAATAT
>Ga0247832_1007647_pt1 | contig 11145 bp, 8 predicted proteins | sample LaCruzMarch2015__10_FD_192407 | JGI IMG/M metagenome (GOLD analysis project Ga0247832, IMG submission 192407) | Freshwater microbial communities from meromictic Lake La Cruz, Castile-La Mancha, Spain - LaCruzMarch2015_4m | ecosystem: Environmental > Aquatic > Freshwater > Lake | place: Spain...
ATGTGCAATCCTGGTGAAGCCTGAACCCGCCAAAAGAAAGTTCACCAACGAAGTAGTCGCTGTGCTCCTCGCAATGGTGGGAGGAGGAAAGTACGGTGCGGGAGGTACGCTCCTACCCCTCGCCGCGGCTGTAATTACTGGATTCCTTCTTGGTCGATGGTCGACTTTTTATATCCGAAGGTCCTCAACTAATGCATTCGTCCTCCTTGTCAATCTACAATTCACATCACTCGAATTTCGCAACACCTTCCTCGAGCTAATCGAACCGGTATGCGAGGATGTCCGCGCTAATGAATTGTCAAAGGGTACCACATTATCATATAAAGTATCGATATCTGACAAAGATCCGTTGATGGTCGTTGTCCTCGAAAGGTATTCAGACAGGGAGAATGGATATTTGTCGGTGCATAAAGAAGGAAAGGCGTTCTTATCGTTTCGTAATGAACTCAAGGGGATGCAGGAGAGAAATGAGGTTACAATCAAGGGAGAATCCTATTTGGAAACAGATTTAGGCTATGTTTAAATGATGCATTGCAGCATAAATGTATAAATAATAACGATGCAGATTGAAAGGTGTACAATTTATCAAAGCATTAAGTAAGACCGAGCTGATTGTGATTTATATTGTTTGATTGATGAAAAGAGCCAGTTATAAACATATGTCAAACGCAATGCCTACCAAGTGCCTACATGTGCATATGCCCCGACTCATTATATTTATCGTCATCTCAGTCTGATTTCTTCTCTTCTGATAAGCGAGGCCTTGATTTCTTTGTTGTGCTCCAGGGAGAAGCTAAACCACGATTTCGTTGACGCCAGAGCTTTTTGCCAATTGTCATGGCCTGGGACGCCAAGTACATGAAGTAGTTGAGAAAACGTCAAACTTGATGAACAACAACAACATCGGTATAGTAACAAGTGTAACTTACATCGTGTAAATCTTCGAGAGTAGCTTTGTCATACTTAGATAGGTCTTCATCTATCTCTTCAATGAAATCGATTATGTCCTTGTCAGACACTAGGAACATGGCCTCATTACCAACTGATGAAACTATAGCATAACCACTTCCTTTTAATGCGTCAGCAACAACCGTGTCTAAAGGAGTGATGACATGAGCAGGCCACCATGGAAATCCATTGACTCTGGCTTTGACTAACTTGTCGGTCAATTTGGCATTGCACCAAACAGCAGTGCTTGAATCGTGATTCCTTGGGATGCTGGATTTGGTCCTCGACGTTCGTTTTGCATTGACTCCAAGGATCCCGTCAAGGTTATTGCGCTCTTCAATGAGATTGTCCAAAACCTTCTCTGCCTTCGACACAAAAGATTGCACCATGAGAGCCAGCCTCGACACTGACTTGCATTCTTTAATGGCGTCGCTCCAGTCAGTGGTGTCAGCGAAATCATCACCGCCAAGACTACCGTTGATCATTCTGAATTCATCACAAAGGAGCGATGCGACTACGGCATCTGCACTGTCGTCAGGATCCGTCTCATTTGCTGTCGCAAGCTCTTCGAAATCATCTTCTTCCTCATCCAACCCATCGTATCCGCCGTATTTTTCAAGAACCTTAATCGCGGCAGCCTTTGCTTCACCAGCTGCATAAGGACGTAACAATTGTAAAGCGCTCTTCAACTCCGCGGCAACTTGATTGAGATGTGACTTACGTGCATTAGTTATCGCCGCGGCAATTACATCACGAATTAGACCGTATCGAAGCGTTGGAATTCTCTTCAGTGCATTGATTTTGATCTTCCAGGAGTTTCGGCGTTTTGTGAGCTCTGTGTCGTCTCCGTCCTCACGTGATGAAGCGTCATTGTCTTCAGCAGTTAAATCCGCCTCGTCCAATGACCTCTTTTTACCAGAGATTGCAAAGATACGGATTTCCAAGTCCTTCAAACAGTTTTTTACTGTAGTGACAAGGTTAGCATACGAACTTCCCGATGTCGGCTCGACCTTTTGTTTCTTGCTTGGAGTCTCTGACTCATCACAACCATTCGACTTCTCGTCATCAGCAGATGGACCCAATTGCATCACACAGTCAATCGCCCAAGCGCAAGATGCATCACTCAACTGCTTACGCCAAGCCTCGCAAGTGATGTCATGTCTTTCAGCCGGAGCCAGATCGTTGCACTTTTTCTCCAACGCAATCAAAGCTTCAGCCAAAATGTGAAGAGTACCATTTCCTCCTATTCGATCATCCAACCACAGCTTGAGAGAAGAGACGTTTGCCAATACTTCTGATTCACTTCTGCCTTCTTTGTCGGACTTGTTACTAGCAGAACTTAAAGCTGCAAGATTGCGTCTAGTCGTTCGCTGGGCTGTGAAGAAATCTGCTAACAGTTGGAGACCAGTGAGAGACGAGTAATCGGACGCTTTCTCCCTGCCCAGCTTTTCAGCTCGTTCTTCAGCTTCGTGTGCCTTAATCATCACTTCGATTTCTTCCTGCACTTTCTTCAATTCCTCTACGGCAATACCAGCCAGTCGCCCACTGCGCCTCCCATCCTCAGCATCGCATGCACTCTGAGCGTTTTCCAAACGTCTTTCTAGCTCTTCCTTCTCGCGTACTCGCACCGCTGCTCTATTGTTTTCTCTCTTGTCATCCTGAAGCCGACGCCTGAATGCGGTGACATGATGGGTACACATCTCAAACGTTTCTTTTTCACGCACTCCACGAACATCCAGACTTTCCATAAATTGATCAAAGAGAGACTTTGTATCAATGAAATGCCAGCTACTGAACGGCGTGAACTCAGCACCAATATTTTTGATTTCAGGAGGAACTAGCGATTGCTTGAGCTGCTCGACGTGCATCATCTCTGGGTCGTGTGGGAAGACGTAGAAAGCGTTGAAGTTGCGGTCGAAGCCAATTGGTTCTGTCCGAGCGATCAATTTAGTAATACCAGCATCGTAAGCTTCGGCAGCTTTGAACCAAGCTTTCTCAGCAGTGGTAAATTGCTGCTTGGTTGCAGTTGGTTTAAAAGGCTTCTCACTCTCATCGTTCGGTTCGGCATCAGCTTGCTCCTCATCATTGTTTTCACCAGTCTCATCATTATCGTCAGATTTCTTCGGCTTGGCGATAGGCTTCTTGGGGCCTTCATAGTCCGCTTTAACTTTGTTGTACTTAATGACAGCAAGCCTTTTTGCCTTAGCAAGCTCGTTAAGCTTGGCGCTCCTGCCAAAAATGTCTGCCGCTAGACCGGGCCTATTTGCTATGACGTCATCGGTTAGTGCTCTTAACAATGCCATAAGCTCTTCTGCTCTGAGAAACCAAGGCTCCTTTTGCTGTTGCAACTTTACGATTGCTTTATAGAGCACACCCTCTAAATCTCCAACATAGGCTTTATACCTCTTGAGAGGTAGATTATTACTACCATTACCCTCATCGTTCGTAGGCTTAGATTCGATCAATTCACTTTCAGTCTTATTTGTGTCCCAATAATAGCTCATGTCGAGCTTATCAACTCCAGCTAGCACACCCTCCTCGAGCGATTCGTCCGAAGTGTAGTAGCGTTCCATCATATCGATATAAAAGAAACAGACTTGTGACCTGGAAATCGTGGTAAAAAACAGCACCAAGAAAGTTAGTCGAGACATTCCATACAATAGCCCTTGGACGGCCAATTCCAACTCACCAGGACACAGCATTAAGTCCTTCTCCTAACTTGACAAGATCTTCTTGAAGTCTCAAATCTACTGGCAGGAGATCAGCATCATTTTTCTTAGCATGCTGCGGCGACGTCAGCATGCGAAGGGTTGTGACTAATAGATGAGTAAGCAGGGGTGGGAGCGACTTCGCCTCCTTGGCATTACCATTTAATACTTCATCCAACGCATACAGCAAAGTCTTGAACGAGAACTTGGGTACTGGATGCTCGTCATCAATTAGACCTACATCACCACAAAAAAAATGATACACATGAATTGCATCAGTGATAAGTCCACGGTCGACGCCTCCACCTCGCCAATCCCCATTCCCAGCCGATGATGCATTAGCAACTGGACCATGATATTTCTTGGGAGCGTTAGAGCGTAAATGAGGCGGAACGAGACAGGTCAGCGTGTGTGGCAACGCCGGGCGTTTAATAACGCGTGAAGGAGGCTTGACTCCCCATTCTTTGTCGTCCCTGTGAAGCTTTGTGTCTTCGATGGGAAATCGACGCTTTTTGATTTGCGATTCAATCCATAACTTTTTCGCCCGTGCCGCCTCTCTCATTTGCTTCCTCTGTCTTTCTTCTTCCAATTCCTCTGGCGTCTATCATTTTGTTTCAAATAGATATCCAATATGAGGTGATACATGACTTACGATATCGTCAAAGAAAAATTGGTTTTATCAGGAGATAACGCACCATATCCGCCTCTCTTTTCTTCCTTCTTCTCTCCTCTTCGGCTTCAGTCCTTTCTGCGTTGGTCATTTGTGCAATCTTTTGCTTGGCTCTCCTATCCCTGGCCTCGGCAGCCCTGCTTGCTTCTTTTTGTTTCTTCGTCCACTGTTATTCATCACACCAATTAGAACACAGTGAAAGCATTCGTACGGCCATATCAGAAATGGAACAAAACTTACCTCGGGACTGATCTTGTAGCTTCCTTTAATCTTCATGAAGCGACCATCCTTTATCCCAAGCTTGATGGCCTGGTTCATCCGACTCTTAAACATATTTGGGTTAGTTTCAAGAGTGGATTTAGTGAATTCATGATTGGCCGCAATCCACTTGCTTATAGCTGTTCCTGACGACCCGGTGCGATCCTTCATGGTAACTATAGCCTCATGGACCATTTCAAGATAGGTAGGTTTGCCATTCCTTTTCCGTGAGTTCGCCGGTGAACCCGTCGATGACTTTGGCTTTGGACTCCTCTTCGCCGGCGTTTTCATATTCGAGCCTGCATCATCAGTCGTCATAGTAGACGGCTTTGATGTATCATCATCTGAATCATCATCAGAGCAATTGTCGGAACCATCCATCTTCTTTGCTGGCATTTTGCGATCCAAACTAGCATCATTTGTCTCGCCACTAGGAGTTGCTTTCTTAATCATAATTCGAGGCGTCGCCTTAACAACTGGAGTCATTCCACCAGACGATTCCGATTTGGCCATGCCGGATGTTCCACTCTCTCCCAAGCTGCTACCTTTCTTTGCCTGATTAGCTGCCCTGTGCTCCTTGGCAATAGCCTTCGCCTGTTTCTTCTCCTCTGATTTGGCTGCTCAACGAATGATTTGAATGATCAGTTGAGAGAATGTATAAGCAGAGAACATTTAGAATGAACAGGTTTTCACTGCTTACCTTTGAGAGTTTCCTGTGGCTTAAAGTTGAATTTTGCACTCTGAAGCAGTCCCAGACGTTGCTGAGTCATTGGATTCGGATCATCGGGATTACTTTCACGCTTCCGATAGGCTGACCTCTGGTCCTTAACAAAGTTTTTCATTCGCTTCTGCATTTCTTCATCGAGAGATGCGTAGTCAATCATTCCATCGTCCCTGATGCATGGTTTAAGCAAGTTGAAGTTTTCGAGCCATCTTTTTTCATACACTGCGTCTCGGGAGTTGTCGGACTTGGCGGTGGAACGTGACGCCGCTGTTGCTACGGCCACCGGGTTTGGGGCAGTTGGAGAAGTAGGTGCGTTGGTAAATGCTACACCAGGGGCCCCTCCTGGATAGGGGGGTGAGCCGCCTCCATAGTAAGAATCCATTCCTCGATGCTGTTCTTTTCCACGTAATACCTAATCCACCTGTTATCATCATGGGGGGGGAGAGAGAAATAAAAAGAGAATCGAGTTAGTAGGTGTGTGCAGTCAGGTGTATCCTGTGCGATAAGTATCTGTAAGAAGCTGCACGCAACCTGAAACGAATTTAATTGCTCGATGTATTTGCTGCCGGGTACAAGGTTGCTTGGTCCACCGTCTGTCCTGTTGTCCACGATTGCTGATAAAAGCCGACGTGCCGTTGGTTAAGCGCAGTACAAGAGAAGGCGAGCAAGTGATGCTACTCGGCGTTATGTTGTTAAGGGAGAGGGGGTTGCTGGTGCATTGCAATTGCCGACGGCGCCCTAATTTGTTTATCTCCCAAGATGGGTGTAACGTGTGGGAACCTCAAGGTAAAGAAACAGAACAAAGGCCATCTCCGACGGGGTTGAGATCTTCCACCAATGCCGAGCGAACCACGCGGCGGGCCCGCAGGAGCTCTTCGAGTCATAAACTTACCTCTTGAGACCTATGGTTCGGGTTGATTTTATCGGCGTACACTGCTGTCAAAGGCTGGTGGCGAGTTGGTGGTACGTCATGAATGGAAACGATGCCGGTGGAGGTGGGAGGTGGTGTATGTAACAAGATAAGAGGGGGGACACTTAGGTAGAAGTACATAAGTAGGTACTTATCCTTGAGGTGAGAGCATCACAAGCTAACAACACCAACAAACGACCCCACATCGACAACATGGCTGTTTCCTTTTCCTCATCATCGCTAAGAATGGTCGTTTCTATCGTATTAATTTCAACAAATAATAGATCGTTTGCGTTTGCGTTCCGCCATCATCCAACAAAAACTTGTAATGGATTACCTCTCTTATCAAATTTGTGTCCGCGAATGCATAGGACTGTTGGCAATTTATCCAACAATAAAGAGATGGAAAATATACGATACTTGGGAGCGGGAGACAATGCCATAATTCGACCAGGCGTAGTTCTTGTGGCCCCAACGCATGAGTATGATCATTTTTTAATGAAAAGTGCTGTATTTATATATGCAATTGGACTTGACGATGAAGACAATACAATTGTCCGAGGAGTCGTCCTTGATCATCCAACTGCATTCACCATTGGAGAAATGTCACCAAATGTAATGGGAGCATTATCAGAAAATCGGATATTTCGTGGGGGGTATGATGGAAAAGACACTGCAATGTTACTGCATTCTGCTGGTGGGCCCGATGGACCAGTCAAATCTGATACTCCAATTGGTCTTTCTTCAATATACGAAGGTGGGATTGTATCCGCCATGGAAGCGGCTGATGCTGGATCAATTGACTTGAATCAATGCAAATTTTTCTTCAACTACATGCAATTTACGGGAGCGCAACTGGATAATATGTTTGGAGGAGTGGAAGATGGTGATACATGGGTTAGCTTAGAGATACCTCCGGACTATATCCTCAATTCTGACTACGATCGAGGCCAGCTCTGGTCAAAACTACGCAACAGCATCCGAGAGATTCAATTAGAATCTTGAATATTAATGAGTAAAGCCCTTTATTTTTTGCCGCGATTTTCTTCTCCCCTCGCCTTCCAAACCATGTCCTCGCTTTCCTCCCCCTCGATCCAACGCTCGCTTCAAGACTAGACTCACGCGACTATTACTGTTGGCAACACCGCCCGATGGCGATGAATAAACTGCATGGTGAAAGACATCGTTGCAACGTCCTGTCATAAATACCACGTCTCCCGGGAAAAGCTGTACAGTCGCAGCAACATTTTCATTTTGTTCCATCGCTTTCGTCGGAGTTGACAAATCAATTTCATCCCATTCACTCCAGGTATTGACATCTGGGATAGGACGGAATGCAAATATTCGTGATGTACCACAGCCTACAACTGCTGTGATTCGGTGCCAATGTGTTCCATGCTCAGGGTCTGTATGAAACGTGCACGCCGCGTTTCCATCAGGGTAATGATTGCATAAAGCACAGTCAAAAAATGTTGGGTTGTGATGCTGATATTCCGGATGTAAGTATTCAGCAAGCTCGTCACACAATGGAGAGGCAACGCTATCCCACTTAAACTCAATGAATGATGCATTCGGTGGCGACGACATCAGTTGCGAGGAGGTCTGACTTTGTCCTTTCTCCACACAAAATTGTTCAACGTCTCTCATTATATCTCTTACAACCTCGGGTACTTCTATAGGTCTCATTAACTTCCCTGAGTACGCTAAGGCCCCAATGCCTCCCTCGGCAAGCCAAGCAGTACCTCTTCGTTCTATTACCGAGCTACCGGTCCTTGTTGTAAGTGTGTCAAAATTGAACGGTATAGTTTGTAGAAGCGTTGGTAGTAAATCTTGTTTAGGGTAGCCATCGTAATTGCTCTCAGGTGACGAGCCCATTTGCCATGGAAGACAGTGTGGAAATATGTCAAATGGTAGATTGGCTGTCCGAGCATTTAGATTGGGCGTTGTGAAATCAAGTACTGGCCAAACTTTGGAACATGTAAGATGTTCCTCCAACTTTGACTCATTCATGGAGAAGAGAATTGAGTTTGCAATCTCCAATCTCGTAGCCAAACCTCGAACCGCCCATCGAACTTCAATCGCATCTTTTAATGTGAATCGTTTTGACATTTTATCTGCTGATTGAATTAACATTGAGATGCCATGGTGAAGATCAAACCATGCTGCTAACTCCAGTGGTTGTGATGATAAGGGAGTGATAGGCGATATATTTCCAGATAATACATGTAAGCCTTTGAGCGCCGCAGAAATCCAAATACCTTCCTTTTTGGGACGATCCTTCGTCGCGTCTTCGTCGTTGTTCATCGGTAGAGCCACAGACATGATTGCTCTCACTAGTCTTCCATCCGTCCAAATTTTCCCTTCCCCGTCATCAAACGATAGCAGATTTTGCTTGAAATCCAATGAATCGTTTTGCCAAGATGACAGCGCAGCCTGCCCCAGCCCCTCAAGTAATTGACTACCCCATCTTCGTCTTTTCTCGTGATGTATCGATTGCGTTCGTAGATGAGACTGTAAATTATCATCCGTGGGTAGCCATATAAACTTTTCAGCAACATTCAAGTGGTCATCTATTGTTACGGCAGCTTGAATTGCTTCACCGAGAGTTTTAGCCTCATTGATTTGTATTCTTTTTTGCTCCCGCTGCTGAGGCAGAGGCTGGTTCTGTGATCGTCCTTTCTTTGACTTGGGAGATGATATTATAGTGCGACGGCGTTTGGCGGTCATCAATGATGACGAAAGTGGATGTAACAACATTTCATCGCCCACCATCGATAAGAATGATGATTCTATTCGATCAATTCGATTCCATTGAACGTTATTAAACGTCGTGATCATCATCAAGGGTGAGTGGTGGTACATGCGGTTGATGATGAGGAGGGTGAGGCACGAGTTTCGCAGGTAGACGTGGATGCTACCACTGCGGACCTGGTCTGGAGATTCTCTTTGCGTCAGTCCGAACACGCACATACTACCTACGTACATACGGCGAACTTATCCTCAGGCTGAGAGTCAGGACAGTCTGTCCGTCGCATACCCCACACACAAAAACAACACTACCTACCGTACCAACCCGACTACCCTACCCCCCCACCGAACGCGTCCCTAAATAATCGGGGCTTTGAATGCCTCACCCTAAATCGGGGCAGCCGCGTGTACCCTAACATCGGGGCAGCCGCGTGTACCCTAACGTCAGGGGGGTAAAAAATGAGGCATTGCTTCGCTAGTGAGTTGGCCAAAAAGACGAACAACTCCCACTGCGAAGCACCGCCTCATTTTATTAACACGCAGCGGTATTGAACCGGCAACGACAATTCAGGAACAACAAGAAGAAACCATTAAACGAAACAACTCACCGAGCAATACTGAAAGTTTAAAATCTATAAACGCGTAGGGTGTTTTGTGTTTTGGGGTATGCGATGGACAGACTGTCCTGACTCTCGGGTAGCCTGAGGATAAGTTTATTGTACTACGTAAGGTACTGTATTTTAGAGTAACACATTCTATTCTTTTAACATGAGCCAAAAATTCGCTCAACTGAAAAGGGCTCCATTCTCAGTGAGATCCCAACGCAGGAATTCCTCGCCAGCGGTCCCGCGAGTAGAGCAAGCTGGTTGAAAGCTTGCTCATTTCATTCTGTCGAATCATCACCATCATTGGTTACTACCATCGTTGGTTACTACTCTCTTCATCAACAGACCGTCGCGTCCGCAAAATCTCACCCACCCACCCCCCAGGCGATTTTTTGGGCGCTTAGCCTAAACTACTGGGGTTTAAGACAACATCTCGCCTTAAACGTACCCAACAGTGTAGAACGTAAATACGTATTAGGACAAAGTCCATTTCGTTTATTCTTTACTCTGTAGAGTACCTAGTTTTGTCTTTTGCTTTCCCTATTCCTGTCCTCTTTTGCCACATTCTTAAGTGTTGCATCCAAAGGCGCAACGAGTTTTTCCTGCCAAGGAAAATTGTACCTCTACGTAGTTCTGGGACCACGAATTTTACCAAGCATATTTTTTCTTTTTCTCTGTTTTTTGCGCGGGACCCCCCACACCTGTGTGGTTAGGTGCACGCCCTCTCATGAATCGATCTCGGATTTTCGTGATGCAGTGTCGTCGAGCATGTATTTGCGACCACGGGACGGGTGGTGGCGTTACTCTCACTCCACCCGTTAGGTACCACCACACACCGTTACATTTTTCCATACAGCCTTTTCGGCATGTGCACTGATGCATTGCAAATCGTGGCGTGGCAAGGGGGTAACGTGTAACGTGAGATATCGGAGGGTACAAAAGCTTGAGTATTGGATATGGGAAAGGGACAGTATTACACGTTGCTGTGGAAGGCTATTGCACGAGTATGTCGAGGGCATACGTCCACCACAGCCCATGATAGGGCCGGCGCGGCGATGTGCTGGGTCAAGGGCATACGTCCACCACAGCCGGAGCAAATTCACGCTGACGGTAACGGTACCCTATTTTTGGGTTAGATTTATTATGCACATATTAATAGGATAATCAATAATAATATCATTTAGATTAACATTATACTCTATTTAAGCGGCGTTGCTACATACGCGTGATAGCTCTAATGTAGATGTATGTGATTTGACCATTGCAAGACGTGAAACTGTACCACTTGGTACCCTTTACATGCTGTTACGGCACACCGAGGAGCAAGTCCAGAGGCCTTCGTTTTCACCCTCCACCTGCACCATATTTGTCTAATATATGATGACGCACATGCTTCTGACCAGGGGTGTCATATATCAAACTGATCGGAAGGGAGAAGGGAGTGCTTGAACTTTGCAATTAATGTCGCTCGATAACTTATTGCGACCACGCAAGAATTTGCTCTGTTAACGCAAAAGATAGTCCAGCATGTGCGCCCTTTGCGATAATTGATGTGCAAATAGTCAATGATGCCT
>Ga0247832_1007648_pt1 | contig 11144 bp, 7 predicted proteins | sample LaCruzMarch2015__10_FD_192407 | JGI IMG/M metagenome (GOLD analysis project Ga0247832, IMG submission 192407) | Freshwater microbial communities from meromictic Lake La Cruz, Castile-La Mancha, Spain - LaCruzMarch2015_4m | ecosystem: Environmental > Aquatic > Freshwater > Lake | place: Spain...
CAAACCAGGATAGCGCCGTCCATCTGGGCAGCACCGGTGATCATGTTTTTTACGTAGTCAGCGTGACCTGGGCAGTCAACGTGTGCGTAGTGACGCACGGACGAATCGTATTCAACGTGAGCGGTGTTAATGGTGATACCGCGAGCTTTTTCTTCTGGGGCACTGTCGATCTTGTCGAAGTCAACCTTGGCCGAACCGAATACTTCGGAGCAGACGCGGGTCAGAGCAGCGGTCAGAGTGGTTTTACCGTGGTCAACGTGACCGATAGTGCCAACGTTGACGTGCGGCTTGTTACGCTCAAACTTTTCTTTAGCCATTTTGACTGCCTCCCAGAGAAGAATTGACTCAGCATCACCGCCATAAAACAAAGGCAGATACTTGCATATCTGCCTTTATTAGATGGAGCTCATGAGCGGACTTGAACCGCTGACCTCACCCTTACCAAGGGTGTGCTCTACCAACTGAGCTACATGAGCAAACACATTACGAAAACAACAATGCTGGAGCGGGTAGCGGGAATCGAACCCGCATCATCAGCTTGGAAGGCTGAGGTTCTACCACTGAACTATACCCGCGGAGCCTGTAGCTCTCGCTAAATCTGGTGGAGGGAGAAGGATTCGAACCTTCGAAGTCGATGACGTCAGATTTACAGTCTGATCCCTTTGGCCACTCGGGAATCCCTCCAAACGGGGCGGCATTCTCATTCGATGCCGACCTACTGTCAAGCAATTTCTCATTAAAAAACCTGAGGTTAGCTACATTGACAGCAACTTCGCAGAACACTTGTAAGCGCCACCCTGCGAAGCGGGCGCCATTCTATGCATTCTACTCAGGGCTTGCAACCCCCTCACACGGCATTAATTGCTGCTCTAAGCCCTTGAAGTCAAAAGCCAAACGCTGCAGCAAGGAATCATCCGCCAGACGCCGACTTTGCGGAGAGATACGCACCCAGAAACTGCGGTGTGCGCGCGTCAGCTCACGCAGAGACGGCTCGTACCCGGCATCACGCAAACGCTGCATGACACTCTGCGCCGAATCGCTGCGCGGAAAGATGCCCAGGGAAATACCGTTGGCCAAATCGCCCTGGGTAATGATGTAACTATCGATCTTGCGTGCCTGTAGCTCGCGCAACTGGCGCAGAGACGCCTGCCGTGAAGCCAGCGGCGGTAGATACACCCAGTAATCGACGCCCGCCGCCGCATCCATACTTTGCACGCGCGACTGAATATCCAGACTCAACAACCGTTGTTCGACCGCAGACGCATCCGCCATCACCTCAAAACTACCGAGAAACAAGCACACAGCCTCAGCAGACTGCGCTACAGCAACCTCTCGTCGCGGCGGCGCGCTCGACTCACTGAGCAGGCGAATATCGCGCTTACTGTCTTGCGCCATATTTAGTGGTGCAATCTCAGTAACCCGCAAAGGAGCCTGCTGCTGATGCCACACGTAATAGAACAGATTCAGCACAACCAACCACAAGAACATCCAGCGCATGCATGACCTCAATCTATGGGGCAAGCGATCGCCAAGCCGATAAACACCAGATCCGGCACAACCCGCGCCCCCGGAATAACATCCATCACCAGCGGAGCATCCCCACCAGTGAGGAAAACATCAAAATCACTGCCCAGCAGCTCTGCCGCCATCGCCACCTGGCCACTGACAAAACCACGCAGCATCAACAAACATCCACGCTCAACAGCCTCAGCAGTCGCCCGCCCCGGCACCAAATCCTCAAGCGCCCTGGCCGCCTCATCGCTGTCATAACGTGTTCTGCGGGTGTGGGTTCGCAACTGCGTGCGCATCAGCGGCACGCCCGGGCAAATAAAGCCGCCCAGGTGCCTACCATCTGCCCCCACAAAATCCGAAGTAACCGCAGTGCCCAGGTCAATAACCAGCGCAGCCTTGCCCGATAACTGATAAGCCCCTACCACCGCAAGCCAGCGATCAAGCCCAAGGCGCTCGTACTGCTCATAGCCATTGCGCACACCCGACAAGGAAACAGCAGGCCGAGCTGCACGACACTCGACAGCAAAAGCCTGCTCAAGCTGGGAGATCAACTGCGCAGTCTCTTCGTCACTGCGCACACTCACCAGACGACAGGCACGTAGCTGCACTGCTTGCTCGCGGACAACCTCTATAAGCGCCTGATCCGAGTCAACGACACCACCTACGTCTGCCGTAGCCTTGCCACCACCCAGCAAGCGCCACTTAATAAAGGTATTACCGCAGTCGAGCTCAAGAATCATCACGCAACCTCAGGCTAAGCTCACCGCCGCTAAAGCTTCGCTCAACCCCATCAACACGAAGACGAATGGCCCCAGAACGATCCACACCTAAAACCTCACCTTCTATAGGCTCACCGCCAGCCGTTAGCGCAACTGATCGCCCCTGCCAAAGGTGACAAGCCTGCCACTCATCCTGCAAAGCCGCGAAACCATCACGCAGCTGAATATCCAGATAGCGCGACAGCTGCCGATTCAACTCACTGACCAGCTCATTGCGATTTAACAGACGCCCCAGCTCAGCACGCATCGAAGTCCAGGGCTGACCAATAGCCCCCTGATCAGCCGCGAGCATATTCACATTCAAGCCAATCCCAATGACCACATGACACACATCAGCCGGGTCGCCGGACAGCTCTAATAGGATGCCCGCCAGCTTTCGCTCATCGACCAGCACATCGTTGGGCCACTTCAATCCGGCCTCGGCCACGCCAAAGCCGCGAACAACCTGTAACAACGCCAAGCCGACAGCGAGGCCCATGCCTTCAAGCTGACGCATGCCACCCTCAACACGAACAACCAGGCTGTAATACAGATTCTCGCCGAAGGGACTTACCCAACTACGCCCCCGCCGCCCTCGCCCACTGGTTTGCCGCTCAGCGAGCACATAGAACGGCAGAGTCTGCGCCGCAGGCAACAGCCGTAATGCCTCCGCATTGGTCGAGTCCACACTGGGCATAACGCACATATGCCACTGCGGAGCATCCACCTGAGCATTTAGCCAGTCAGCATCCAGCAGCTGCAGTGGCGTCGCCAACTGATAGCCACGCCCGCGCACCTTGTGCAAGGGTAACGACAATTCAGCCTGCAAAGCCTGTAACTGTTTCCACACAGCAGAGCGGCTCACTCCCAAAGCCGCGCCAAGCGCCTCACCGGAGTGGAAACGCCCGTCTTGAAGAAGCCTTAACAATGCAAGCATGTGAGTCCCGCCAAGCAATAAGGCACGCATGATAACGATGCGCCGTTTAGTTGCCTATCAAAGGCGCACCTGCGCCTGATTTGTTTTCGTGGCGCAAAGTAAAACCCCCGATCGTTTTCACGATCGGGGGTTTTGGTATAGGTGCTTGACGATGACCTACTCTCACATGGGGAAACCCCACACTACCATCGGCGATGCATCGTTTCACTTCTGAGTTCGGGATGGGATCAGGTGGTTCCAATGCTCTATGGTCGTCAAGCGATTCAGCTGAGATGTCGTGCTGCTTACGCGGCTCGCTACCTCGAATTGGGTATGTGATGTGTTTGTAGTTGTGCAAATTTTCGGCTGTTGCAGTCTTCATAGAGACACACAAACATCAAATTGTTTGGGTGTTATATGGTCAAGCCTCACGGGCAATTAGTATTGGTTAGCTCAACGCCTCACAGCGCTTACACACCCAACCTATCAACGTCGTAGTCTTCGACGGCCCTTTAGGGAACTCAAGGTTCCAGTGAGATCTCATCTCGAGGCAAGTTTCCCGCTTAGATGCTTTCAGCGGTTATCTTTTCCGAACATAGCTACCCGGCAATGCCACTGGCGTGACAACCGGAACACCAGAGGTTCGTCCACTCCGGTCCTCTCGTACTAGGAGCAGCCCCTCTCAAATCTCAAACGTCCACGGCAGATAGGGACCGAACTGTCTCACGACGTTCTAAACCCAGCTCGCGTACCACTTTAAATGGCGAACAGCCATACCCTTGGGACCGGCTTCAGCCCCAGGATGTGATGAGCCGACATCGAGGTGCCAAACACCGCCGTCGATATGAACTCTTGGGCGGTATCAGCCTGTTATCCCCGGAGTACCTTTTATCCGTTGAGCGATGGCCCTTCCATACAGAACCACCGGATCACTAAGACCTACTTTCGTACCTGCTCGACGTGTCTGTCTCGCAGTCAAGCGCGCTTTTGCCTTTATACTCTACGACCGATTTCCGACCGGTCTGAGCGCACCTTCGTACTCCTCCGTTACTCTTTAGGAGGAGACCGCCCCAGTCAAACTACCCACCATACACTGTCCTCGATCCGGATAACGGACCAGAGTTAGAACCTCAAGGTTACCAGGGTGGTATTTCAAGGATGGCTCCACGCGAACTGGCGTCCACGCTTCAAAGCCTCCCACCTATCCTACACAAGTAAACTCAAAGTCCAGTGCAAAGCTATAGTAAAGGTTCACGGGGTCTTTCCGTCTAGCCGCGGATACACTGCATCTTCACAGCGATTTCAATTTCACTGAGTCTCGGGTGGAGACAGCGCCGCCATCGTTACGCCATTCGTGCAGGTCGGAACTTACCCGACAAGGAATTTCGCTACCTTAGGACCGTTATAGTTACGGCCGCCGTTTACCGGGGCTTCGATCAAGAGCTTCGCGTTAGCTAACCCCATCAATTAACCTTCCGGCACCGGGCAGGCGTCACACCCTATACGTCCACTTTCGTGTTTGCAGAGTGCTGTGTTTTTAATAAACAGTCGCAGCGGCCTGGTATCTTCGACCGGCATGGGCTTACGTAGTAAATACTTCACCCTCACCGGCGCACCTTCTCCCGAAGTTACGGTGCCATTTTGCCTAGTTCCTTCACCCGAGTTCTCTCAAGCGCCTTGGTATTCTCTACCTAACCACCTGTGTCGGTTTGGGGTACGGTTCCTAATTACCTGAAGCTTAGAAGCTTTTCCTGGAAGCATGGCATCAACCACTTCGTCATCTAAAAGATAACTCGTCATCAGTTCTCGGCCTTGAACGCCCGGATTTACCTAAGCATTCAGCCTACAACCTTAAACACGGACAACCAACGCCGTGCTGGCCTAGCCTTCTCCGTCCCTCCATCGCAGTAATTAGAAGTACGGGAATATTAACCCGTTTCCCATCGACTACGCATTTCTGCCTCGCCTTAGGGGCCGACTCACCCTGCGTCGATTAACGTTGCGCAGGAAACCTTGGTCTTTCGGCGTGGGAGTTTTTCACTCCCATTGTCGTTACTCATGTCAGCATTCGCACTTCTGATACCTCCAGCAAGCTTCTCAACTCACCTTCACAGGCTTACAGAACGCTCCTCTACCGCTCAACTTACGTTGAACCCGTAGCTTCGGTGTATGGTTTGAGCCCCGTTACATCTTCCGCGCAGGCCGACTCGACTAGTGAGCTATTACGCTTTCTTTAAAGGGTGGCTGCTTCTAAGCCAACCTCCTAGCTGTCTAAGCCTTCCCACATCGTTTCCCACTTAACCATAACTTTGGGACCTTAGCTGACGGTCTGGGTTGTTTCCCTTTTCACGACGGACGTTAGCACCCGCCGTGTGTCTCCCGTGCTGACACTTGCTGGTATTCGGAGTTTGCATCGGTTTGGTAAGTCGGGATGACCCCCTAGCCGAAACAGTGCTCTACCCCCAGCAGTGATACACGAGGCGCTACCTAAATAGCTTTCGAGGAGAACCAGCTATCTCCGAGCTTGATTAGCCTTTCACTCCGATCCACAGGTCATCCGCTAACTTTTCAACGGTAGTCGGTTCGGTCCTCCAGTTAGTGTTACCCAACCTTCAACCTGCCCATGGATAGATCGCCCGGTTTCGGGTCTATACCCAGCGACTAAACGCCCTATTAAGACTCGCTTTCGCTACGCCTCCCCTATTCGGTTAAGCTCGCCACTGAATATAAGTCGCTGACCCATTATACAAAAGGTACGCAGTCACCCAACAAAGTGGGCTCCCACTGCTTGTACGCATACGGTTTCAGGATCTATTTCACTCCCCTCTCCGGGGTTCTTTTCGCCTTTCCCTCACGGTACTAGTTCACTATCGGTCAGTCAGTAGTATTTAGCCTTGGAGGATGGTCCCCCCATATTCAGACAAAGTTTCTCGTGCTCCGTCCTACTCGATTTCATTGATAAGAGAATTTCGTGTACGGGGCTATCACCCACTACGGCGGCACTTTCCAGAGCCTTCCACTATTCTCAAATCAACTTAAGGGCTAGTCCCCGTTCGCTCGCCACTACTAAGGGAATCTCGGTTGATTTCTATTCCTCAGGGTACTTAGATGTTTCAGTTCCCCTGGTTCGCCTTACACACCTATGTATTCAGTGTGTAATAACCAGCTTATGCTGGCTGGGTTCCCCCATTCAGAGATCTCCGGATCAAAGTCTGTTTGCCGACTCCCCGGAGCTTATCGCAGGCTACAACGTCTTTCATCGCCTCTGACTGCCAAGGCATCCACCGTATGCGCTTCTTCACTTGACCATATAACCCCAAGCAATCTGGTTATTGTCTCTAACGCGAAGACGACATTCGCCGAAAATTTGCAATTGAGAACTACAAATTTTACCTTGACCAAATTAATTACCAGTGAAAGTAATCAATCAGTCACTTCTATCACATACCCAAATTTTTAAAGAACGATTTTCTTACTGGTCAAAGACCAGAAATCAACATTCATCTGCTTTAGCAGGAACGCTCATTTCTGAACTCTCAACGAGGCTGTATATGGTGGAGCCAAGCGGGATCGAACCGCTGACCTCCTGCGTGCAAGGCAGGCGCTCTCCCAGCTGAGCTATGGCCCCATATTCTTACAAGGCCAAACCCCACAACAATTGGTGGGTCTGGGCAGATTCGAACTGCCGACCTCACCCTTATCAGGGGTGCGCTCTAACCAACTGAGCTACAGACCCAATCGTCTTTCTCAATGAATCAAGCAATTCGTGTGGGAACTTATGAAGAAGCTGAAGTCTTCGATTAAGGAGGTGATCCAGCCGCAGGTTCCCCTACGGCTACCTTGTTACGACTTCACCCCAGTCATGAATCACACCGTGGTAACCGTCCCCCTTGCGGTTAGACTAGCTACTTCTGGTGCAACCCACTCCCATGGTGTGACGGGCGGTGTGTACAAGGCCCGGGAACGTATTCACCGTGACATTCTGATTCACGATTACTAGCGATTCCGACTTCACGCAGTCGAGTTGCAGACTGCGATCCGGACTACGATCGGTTTTATGGGATTAGCTCCACCTCGCGGCTTGGCAACCCTTTGTACCGACCATTGTAGCACGTGTGTAGCCCTGGCCGTAAGGGCCATGATGACTTGACGTCATCCCCACCTTCCTCCGGTTTGTCACCGGCAGTCTCCTTAGAGTTCCCACCATAACGTGCTGGTAACTAAGGACAAGGGTTGCGCTCGTTACGGGACTTAACCCAACATCTCACGACACGAGCTGACGACAGCCATGCAGCACCTGTGTCTGAGTTCCCGAAGGCACCAATCTATCTCTAGAAAGTTCTCAGCATGTCAAGGCCAGGTAAGGTTCTTCGCGTTGCTTCGAATTAAACCACATGCTCCACCGCTTGTGCGGGCCCCCGTCAATTCATTTGAGTTTTAACCTTGCGGCCGTACTCCCCAGGCGGTCAACTTAATGCGTTAGCTGCGCCACTAAGAGTTCAAGACTCCCAACGGCTAGTTGACATCGTTTACGGCGTGGACTACCAGGGTATCTAATCCTGTTTGCTCCCCACGCTTTCGCACCTCAGTGTCAGTATCAGTCCAGGTGGTCGCCTTCGCCACTGGTGTTCCTTCCTATATCTACGCATTTCACCGCTACACAGGAAATTCCACCACCCTCTACCGTACTCTAGCTCAGCAGTTTTGAAAGCAGTTCCCAGGTTGAGCCCGGGGATTTCACTTCCAACTTACTGAACCACCTACGCGCGCTTTACGCCCAGTAATTCCGATTAACGCTTGCACCCTTCGTATTACCGCGGCTGCTGGCACGAAGTTAGCCGGTGCTTATTCTGTCGGTAACGTCAAAGTAGCAACGTATTAAGTTACTACCCTTCCTCCCAACTTAAAGTGCTTTACAATCCGAAGACCTTCTTCACACACGCGGCATGGCTGGATCAGGCTTTCGCCCATTGTCCAATATTCCCCACTGCTGCCTCCCGTAGGAGTCTGGACCGTGTCTCAGTTCCAGTGTGACTGATCATCCTCTCAGACCAGTTACGGATCGTCGCCTTGGTGAGCCATTACCTCACCAACTAGCTAATCCGACCTAGGCTCATCTAATGGCGCGAGGCCCGAAGGTCCCCCGCTTTCTCCCGTAGGACGTATGCGGTATTAGCGTCCGTTTCCGAACGTTATCCCCCACCACCAGGCAGATTCCTAGGCATTACTCACCCGTCCGCCGCTCTCAAGAAAAGCAAGCTTTTCTCTACCGCTCGACTTGCATGTGTTAGGCCTGCCGCCAGCGTTCAATCTGAGCCATGATCAAACTCTTCAGTTCAATACTGCTTGGGTTTTGAAAAAACCCTAAACTTAGCTCAGCAATCGACAAAAAACTCTCAAATTAACGAGTGTTACTTGTGATGCTGATAATCTTGCGACTAGCAGTCTTACCTCACAAGCACCCACACGAATTGCTTGATTCAGTTGTTAAAGAGCGGATGGTTAAGTCTTTCGTCTCAACCGAGGCGCGCATTCTACAGCAGCCTCATCTTCCGTCAAGTGATTTCGAAAATTTCTTTTCAATCTCAACCACTTGCGCCTTCGATCAACATCTAGCTTCTCGTCAGCGGGAGGCGAATTCTACAGCGTTTCAAACCGCTGTCAACCGCCTCTTTTTACCGCCTCCGATCATCTCGACCGAACCTCTCCAGACTCAAACACTGCCTCCTGAAGAGGAGGCGCATTCTACGCAGCTTTCGCTGCTTTGCAACCCCTATTTTAAATATAACTTCTTGTTTTATAAGAAGTTTAAGGAGCTGCTTACGCCTGAAGAGGTGCGCATTATAGGGACAAAAAAACCAAGGTCAATCGATTGTTATGCTTTTGTTTCAATATCCAGGAAATCAAAGGCTGCAGCCACGCCAACCACCCGCGCCGCCCTCAGAAACGACAAAGCCGTTGAAGCTGACGCTTCAACGGCTTTGTCGCACCCACTACATCTAGCGCATCACGACTCAAGCTTAAGCGTAATGCGTGCAAACGCTTTCTTACCGGCCTGACAGACATGAGCTGAACCCACCTTATATATAAAGGAGCGATCCACCACCTCACCATCCACGCGCACACCGCCGGAACCCAGCAGATCGCGCGCCATAGCAGCGTTCTTCACCAGACCTGCCTTATTAAGGAGCGAGGCAATCGGCATATCCTCAGCCGACAAAACCTCGATCTCTGGCAGATCGTCAGGCAGCTCACCATCCTTCATTCGATTGCCCGCCGAGCGATGAGCACTTAGCGCCGCCTCTTCGCCATGGAAGCGCGCAACGATCTCTTCAGCCAATTTGATTTTGATGTCACGGGGGTTGGCACCCTGCTCGACATCACGCTTGAACTGCTCGATCTCTTCCATGGAGCGGAAGCTGAGCAGCTCGAAGTAGCGCCACATCAGCGCATCCGGCATGGATACCAGCTTGTTGTACATGACACCAGGAGCTTCCTGGATACCTATATAGTTGCCCAGCGACTTGGACATCTTCTTCACGCCATCCAGACCTTCAAGCAACGGCATGGTGACGATGCACTGCGAGGACTGACCATAGGAGCGCTGCAACTCGCGCCCCATCAACAGGTTGAATTTCTGATCAGTGCCGCCCAGCTCAACATCCGCCTGCAGAGCGACAGAGTCATAACCCTGCACCAGCGGGTAGAGGAACTCATGGATGGCGATCGGTTGATTGGTCGAGTAGCGCTTACTGAAATCATCACGCTCAAGCATCCGCGCAACGGTGTACTGCGAAGTCAGGCGAATGAAATCTGCCGGCCCCATCTTGTCCATCCAGGTGGAGTTGAAGGCAACTTCGGTTTTCGCCGGATCAAGAATCTTGAACACCTGGGTCTTGTAGGTCTCCGCGTTCTCCAGCACTTGCTCGCGAGTAAGCGGTGGACGCGTAGCGCTCTTGCCACTGGGATCACCGATCATTCCCGTGAAGTCGCCAATCAGGAAAATCACCTGATGCCCCAGCTCCTGGAACTGACGCAGCTTATTAATAAGCACGGTGTGCCCAAGGTGCAGATCCGGCGCAGTCGGATCAAACCCGGCCTTGATACGCAGTGGCTGACCACGCTTGAGCTTCTCAACTAGCTCAGCCTCAACCAGAACCTCTTCTGCGCCACGCTTGATCAGCGCCAACTGCTCTTCAACCGACTTCATGACAGGACTCACGACCACTCAAAACAAAAGGGAACCAACCATACAAGATCGCAGACAAATCACAAGTTCTGCCCGCCACCCACCTACGCTAAGACGACCTCGCGACAACCGGGGTTGCCTAGCTAGCGATTTGGTTATATTTTATACAGTTACTGCATATTCATCATTTCGTTTATCTATTTCTTTTCATTTTTAAAGTCAAAAAGCAGCCTATGACCTCTCCAGCTAAAGCGCCGCCCCTGTACCCGAAAAGCCATATTCTGGCGGCCAGTGGCGTCGCCGCCCTACTGAGCCTAGCCCTACTGGTATTTCCCTCCCGCGAAGTTGAAGCCCAAAAAACCTACATCAATCTTGAGCTAGACAACGGTTCTGAGTTCGCCGAGCTACAGGGCGAGCAGAACGTAGACACCCTACCGTCGCCCAACAAAAGCCAATCACCTTTCGCCAATACGGCAGCCACAGAACGCCCCACAGACGATGGGCAGAAGGCTGCGCAAGCCGAAAAACCTCAGGAAGAAATCGACCCGCTTAAGCACATCATCCGCGTGGAAAACGGCGATACGCTATCCACGGTATTTGCCAAGGTCGGCCTGAGCGCCACCACACTGCATGACGTGCTCAATAGCAGCAAGGAAGCAAAGCAGCTGACACGCCTGAAAGTAGGCCAAGCGCTCGAATTCAATCTGAACACAGACGGTCAGCTTGAAAGCCTGCACAGCAAGCTCAGTGAGCTGGAAAGCATTGCCCT
>Ga0247832_1007653_pt1 | contig 11139 bp, 10 predicted proteins | sample LaCruzMarch2015__10_FD_192407 | JGI IMG/M metagenome (GOLD analysis project Ga0247832, IMG submission 192407) | Freshwater microbial communities from meromictic Lake La Cruz, Castile-La Mancha, Spain - LaCruzMarch2015_4m | ecosystem: Environmental > Aquatic > Freshwater > Lake | place: Spain...
GTTGTTGTTGTTGTTGTTGTTGTTGTTGTTGTTGTTGTTGTTGTTGTTGTTGCTGTTGCTGCTGATTGTTATGGCCTCTCTGGAACCAAGTCATAATCATAATGAATAGACATGTCCCCCAAGCCACCAACGATAGTTCCAATATACGATATGCTACAGTTGCACCTCCCAAATACTCAGTCCCTGCTAGGAACATTCCACAACCAATAAGAATCTGTCGCAGTCCACGTTCTAATAGATATACACTATTATCATATCCATCATCGGTTAGTTGTTGCTGTTGCTGTTGCTGTTGTGGAATATCATTCCACGTAGTCGATGTTCCCACTCCTACATTATGCTGTGCAGTATGACCAAATGGGCCGAAGGAAAAAGATCTCGTGGACTGTATTCCAACACCACCGCCGCCACCAACAACGGCATTATCATGTGGAACGAAAATTGTATTTGCCTCATTAGGGGCTCTAACTTCGATTGATTCTTCTTCGCCGTCTTCGAGTATGATATCAGCGTTTAGTCGTCGTCCTCCTCCACCACCCGCACCTCCGCTTCGCCCTTCCTCCCCTCCTCTTCTACTCGTTGGACGCAAGGCGCGCTTTCGTCCACCTCGACGGAACAGTGAAAATCCTCCTCGTTTGCTCCCCGATACGGCCGCTGCCGTCCCGTTGTTGGGCGAAAGCGAGGACGATGGCTCGTACGTCGAGGACATGGCCGAGTGTGCTGTTTTGTCAGCACCTGCCCGACTCCTCCTTCTTCCACGCCACCGAGCCGATGGAATCTCGTATCTTTCCGACGTTTCCCGCTTTATTTCGGGTTCGTTCCCCCTACGTGCGTAGTATGTAGAGTGAGTTCTAATATCATGGGCAACCAGCAGTCATCTCCACCGCCACCGGCGGCTGCCGATTCTGCGCAGCCCCAGCAACACCAGAGGAGCAGCGTCGCCGCGAATGACGCACATATTATAGAAGCTGCAATCGAAAGCGTCCGTCTTGAAGATCGCGTGTCGCGTTTGCGCGCTGCCACGAACAACGGACGACGGAATCCTCCTCCAACAACAACAACACCACCAACGACGCCGAATAGCGATGATGATGTATTATCGTCCAAGGTACCAATACATAATAAAAGTGGCGCCTCGAAACAGGTAACCGATTGTCGTATCGAACAACGTGCGTCATTGGCATGTATTGAACAAAATTATAGCAATAAGGATATGGTTTGTGCCAGGTACTTCGAGGAATATAAGAAATGTCGTAAGGCGGAACACGAACGTAAATTAGAGGCCAATGCCAAGGCATGGTGACCAAATAATGTTCATGTATATTATTGCACTTTGGGGTCTCTAACTTGGGGTGCGCAAAAAGAGATTACCTTAATGTCGAATAATTGTCGAGAGACCTTTTTTTAGCACCGAACACAATAATATTTAACAATTGTGTCATATTCACAATGAACGACGCATACAGCCCACTTTTGTCAAATATATACTCAATCCAATACATAATGATGACGAGCCTACATTTGATTGCATTCAACTTTATGATCCTCTTCGTCTTCATGTCCGAATCCACGACCACCACTGGATGATGATGATGATGAAAAGTACCGAAATCCACCTCCTCCTCCTAAACCACCACCACTATTGGCAAATGCTCGTTGGAAGAAGTCACCTAATCCATTATTGCTACGACCACGATGTGATAATTCGTCCAAGTTGTCATCATCTTGTTGCTGTTTCTGCTGGTCGTTAGTTGCGGCTCGACCAAAATCGGCTACTGATGATATTTCAAGATGATGTATCATCACTGTTGTATCATCAACATCATCCTCTAGACGACGTCTAATCGTCGACTCCGTAATCGTGTTGTCATTGTCAATGGTATCCTCAACATCTTCGTGTCGGCGGATGACATGCTTTATGATATTATCAGAATTATTAATACCTTCTAACTTACTCAGTAATCGAGCTAATTCTACTCTCTCATTGGGGAGTAAATTTTGAACATTCGTACCTTTGGACGATGTTGCTGATGCTGCTGCTGTTGCTGTTACGCCTGGCATTTCAACTTTGTACTGTACGTACAGATCACCATAATTGTTATTATCATGATATCTTCTTCCTCCACCACCGCCATCATCACCATTGCCACCACTACGTCGTTTAGGCATGCCAAATCCTTTTAGTACATGAACATCACCAGTTTGTACAATTGTTGGGGGTAAGTCGTACGATAATATGGCCGTGGTGGTCCGTGTTGTTGAGAATGATGAGGTGGTAGTAGAAATAGTAGTATTTGTAACATCCTCCACCACATCATCGATAAGACTAGTAGATGTCATACCATCTTGTACAACATTGACATCATCATCATCATGACCACCGTCATTATCATCGACAATATGTTGTTGTTTAACCTTGGTAGTTACAAATGGATTACCAATAATAATAGTCGTACTATCCAACAATTGAATTTCGCGTCTATAACCAATAATGGATTCCGATAAAGTAATACTTAATTCCATTACTAAATCATTCCCCCGTCGTGCAAATATAGCATGTGGACATTCGCGTAATAAAAAGACTACATCGGCTGGCGGAGCATCTACGATAGAATCGACAACACCATCGAGACGTATACTTTGACCATGAACCATCCCCGGTACTAAGTTAACATCTACCTCTTTCCTATATGGATAATATGGATGTAATGGATTAGGTTGTCGTATAGCCACACGTTTAGTCGATCCCATGTATAGTTCTTCCAATGTTACTTCTAATTGGTATCGTAAATCACGATTCCGTGGTTTTGGCATGTGTGGTGGTCGTGTTGTCGATGGTGGTGGTGTGGACCAACGAAATGATGACGATGATGATCCACTGCCACCAAAGGAGAATGGATAATCGGCAGTTGGGCCACTACTACTACTGAAGAATTCACGAAATAAATCGTTCCCAAAAAATGCAGCAGTATCCATTCCTCCTTTTCCTCCTGTATTACTTCTAGACGCCGCCTGTTCTAACCCAACTTTGCCATATCGATCATATATCGCGCGTTTATTCTCATCTCCAAGTATAGAATATGCTTCGCTAACTTTATCAAATGCCGTTCTGTCACCATTTCGAGTCTTGTCAGGGTGTGTTATTACGCACCGTCTTCGGTATGCCTTTTTTATATCATTACTTGTTACTGTTCCTAACTTGTGTTTAGCCGAAGTTATACCTAGTATTTCGTAGTAGCATGATTGTTGTATTATCGATTCAATAATTTTGTCATTCTTGTCATTATTACTATTTGACTGTTGCTTTGTTGCAGTTGTTGATGACGTTGATGATGATGATGATGATGATGGTGCTTTCTTGACATCATTGATACTACCATCACAATTACCATTTTCGATAACATTGTCATCGGAGTCGTCAGCAACAGGCTGTTGTTGCTGCTGCTGTATCTTCGTTGGTGTCTTCTTTTTACTTCGTCGTTTCTTTTTATCAAAGCTACTGGAATGTGGATGTCGTTGCTTCTTCTGCAAAGTTTGGCTGCTCTCCTGCTGCTCATTAGCGGTGGCATCTGTCGTCGACGAGGAGGACGAGGGCGAGTGACCACCGCGCGATATCCGATGAACAGCCATCATCCTCATCGGGAGATGGTTCGCATCTTCTTCGACTACTAATTTGGACCTTGTTCCGCATACTCGTCGACTTACACAATAGCCGCCGCTCCATGATGATGCAGCAGAGGCACTGCTGGCGACGCCGGCACATGAGGACGATGTCACGCAAGCAACAACACTACTGAACTTTTTTCTCATGGCTCTGGACGGAGTGCGTTTGAGCTCAAAAGGAACAATTTTCAATGTGACTCATCATTCGACCATCCATTTTTTTGAGACGCTGATAAAAAACGAGAGGAGGCCATCCGCTGTGAATCTCCATCTGTGCCAACATTATTTAGCAGTATCTCATAGAACAAATAAATAGCAATCATGCGACCTCTACTCCCCACCATGATCGCTGTCACTGTTGTTGCAGCAGCAATGACGGTGCTACCTGTTAACGTACTGGCGTTGTCGCTTGTGCCGTCTGGTAGGAATAGGATTCGGATTCGTCCTTCGGCAGCGGATACCTCCAATCCCTTATCCTCGTCGCCATTCCCATTGTCAAGAATCTTAATGGAATCCACAATAGAGCGAACAACATCGACGTCGACGAACAAGAACAATGATGGCAGCGCCGGAAGCGGCAACCTGTCGCCATTTCTTCGGAATATGGTAAATGATCAACGCGAACTACAAATGAATGTGGGTAAAGCGATGGATGTATTGACGAATGACTATCCATACTTTTTACGACGAGCTCCTGGTAAGTTATCATTTAGTTGTGCAATAAAATTGTCGTGAAATTCTGTATTGTGTGTTTGAGTTTGAGTCTATTCTCATAAATTCTTTTTTTTTGTGCTGTATCATTAGATTACTCCATCTATCATGATAATATTTCACTCCAAGCATCCGATGGACAAGTTCAGCTATCAAGACTCTCATCCTACAAAAAGGCCGTGGGTATCACACGTACCATGCTATCACTACTGTACGATACACAAGCAAGTGTAGTCCAAAGTCGTGTCATGTATGATTCATCACGAACACAAATACGTACAAGTTTCAATATCATGTTGATACCCAAAACTTCATGGACGGCATCGTCCATAGTGGGCAATCGAGCAGTACACGTCGATGGGATATCGGTATATTCATTTGACTTGTCATCATCATTACGCGAAGATGAATATGGCAACTTGTCAAGGAATGAGTGTGCCGGTAAGATTGTAGAACATCGGATAGAAAGCTTGTTAATTAATGGTGTGCCATTACAACCACCCTACTTTAACACATTTGGTATTGAGTTGGTGTCTGGACGTGGTGGGACTGCAGGTGCGTTAGTTGGTGCTGGTGCATGGAGTTGAGAATCAAACAATATGGTTAGGTTCTGTTCAAACAATATCGTTAGGAGTTGTTTATTTGTGCTTGATGCGTGTATTATATCCTCCTAGAGAGAGTAAACTGAAACATTACAATCATGTGTAATTAATACAAATTGATTTCCCTGTTTTAACAATCATGCAATTCGTCTCTTCTTTGTAGGAGTATTCACCTTGCCGCTACTATTATAATAGGAGTAGAGCGAGAGCATATTCCACCATCTCATTGCTACATACACCATACTCCTTGACAAGATCTTACCATGCTCTTGATTCGTCATTGCGTCTGATTCCCTCTCCCAAAACCTAGCAAGGCACGCCAGTACATGTGGCATTAATTCAACTGGCACATTTGCTAGATATCCGAGAAGAGAATCCTTGTCTTGAATGGCAAGCAATAACTTATCTGTCCGATTCAGCTCACTATTGATTGAACCCAATGAAAACAAATCTAGCGCAAATATGCTGCATGTATGATTTGACTTGTATATGGCATTAAGACTAGTATGGTCGAAGACACAACTGAATATCGCCCTGATGCCCACAGATGTTAAATTATTCGAACAGATTCCTAAGCTCGTAAGATTTGTGTTCGTCATGAGCACTTGTGACAAGAGGAGTGCATCTTCATCGTTGAGATTGTTATGATGAAGTCTCAAACATTCGATGGGTTTGTTGCCCTGTATATGTTCAGCAATCTTAATCGCCCCCAATGAGTCGATATTGTTATAGCTGAGATCAAGATTTTTGACGTTGGATTGAAGAATGACTGAGAGGATTTCTGGATTATTCCCCAGATTGCAGTAAGACATATCAAGATACTTAATACAAGGGTGGAATCTCACAACTCTGGATAGAGTGATGACCACGTTCATATCATTGATCAAATTGTGGGAAATTTTGAGTCTCTTCAACTCCAAACTCTGCTCCACCAATTTTGTTAGTGATATCAATCCTTCACCGCACAAGTTTGAATTGAATTAATGGACATTTGACCAAACACTTCCGCCATTAAATCGACAGTTTCTTTCGTCATTTCAACACCATTAATATCCAAGAAAGTGATTTTGACAAATTGTTGGTTTGTCGTAATTTTCTGTCTCAAAGCAGTAAAAAAGTTCTGCCAGTACATATCAATCGATGGTTCATGCCAAACTACTGGATCAATTACTTGCTCATCTCCAATGCTACTGACGAAAACAATATTTTGTACTGGTGACTTATCATCTTCATCATTGAACCAGCGTGTGTATTCCTCTAACCGCGCCTTAAGAATGTCCATTCGAGGTGTGTTCCTCTCCAACCAGTCAGGAGGTTTACCACCAAACAAATTAAAGTCCGAATAGGTAGAATAACCTTGAAATTGCTCGATGTCACTTTCACTTATGACAGTGCCTTTGTGACAATTGAGCACGAAATGCTTCAGTTCGTCGGAACACACTTTTACGTCGCTTTCATCGTCGCTCTCGTAATCGTCGCTCTCGCCATCTTCACTCTCGTTGATAATTTCTTCGGCCATTATTCCTCTCAACCTTCTTCTCTCTCTCTTTTGGCCTTCTTGAGCGGGAACAATTATCGTGTCGCTCCCTCTTCCTACCATCATGCGTTCGTTCCTCGTCCTCCTACTCGCCATCATTGCCACGGTCTCGGCCTTCTCGCCACCGGCCTCCTCCACTACAAGTAATCATCGCGTCGTTCGCCGATCCGCATCCACGTCATTGTCACCACTTCAAATGGGATTTGGTGCACCCGATCCAAATCAAAAGAAGATGACACGAGAGAACGAACCAGAAGATTACTTCAAAACGAATACTGATAAGATGACGGACGAGGAGAAGTTACCTATTGCTATTGCGGGCTTAGTGGGGATTTCATTGCCGTTCATAGCCGGTTTAATTGCGCTATATGCGTCCAAGTAGATGGTTGTTGTATGTATCAGAGTGGGGGGGAGGACATGATGTTGCTGTGAAGGTGAAGGGCTATCTGGCTGGAATTTTCAGTGAACAATTGAGGGGACTCGGCGACGCTACATCGTAATTTACTGCTAATTTAATCAAGTTATCGTCAACGTAGGCATGTCATCTAATGATTTGTGTCTGGGGGGGAACATATGATGTCGTGACTGGGGGGAGGAAAGAGGACTTATCCAAATCATGCACCGATCTACAACCCTCGGGTTACCAATTTCAGTTCACAATTGAGGGGAATAGTCGACGCTACATCTTAATTTACTGCTAATTTAATCAAGTTATCGTCAACGTAGGCATGTCATCTAATGCTTTGTGTCTGGGTTTGTTTCTCAACGCTTGTCCTTGTCCTCCCAATTGCTGTGCGTCATTTTGTCGAGTAACGATTTACTTACAATCTAAGTTGGACTAACTTATATCCTTATTTATCCACAAGACTCCCTTCAATTTGCAATACTTCTAATGATTGATGATTCGGAAATGTGATTACTCAATCGAACACCTGCACGACATCAATAAATAGATTGCAAAAGCCACTACTTGCGTCAATTTACATGATACCCATCTTCTTCATACTGTCAGAAATGTACTTCATCATATCCTTCTGTGCCTCATTCCGACCCACAGCACTTTTATCACTCGCACTCTTTAATGCCTCAACAATATTCTTCTCCAACTTGGCCTTGCCCAAAGCCTTACCGGCATCGGTAACCGTAACGACTAAATGTCGTGGTGGCATATTCCCATCACGCTCGACTGTTACGCCCATGGCAGTGGCATCACCGCCCACTACGCGTAAATTGTTAATCGCATCCTCCATCCGTAATCGGGCATTCATCCCCAATTGATACTCTTCGACGGTCATACCCATCGCCTTGGCCATTCGTTCAATTTGTGTACGTTTTTCATCATCTTCCTCTTCCTCGACGTCGAGTGCACCGCCGCTAAACATGTTGAGGCAAAATGACGATGATACGGATGATGACGACGTGATTGATGACGGTGACGGTTGAGACGACAATTGCTGTCTACTCGACGATATGATGCTCCAGGACATTGATGATGATGATGGTGTAGCAAAGGCGTGAGTTCGAGAGAGGAAGGAGACGGCGCATGCCGCGATGGTCAGTATTGAGGTCTTCATGATTTTGATGGTACACCAGTTTGGCCCCGCCATAAACACAGGGAGTCTTCTATTACATAGGTATCTACTGGAGGGCTCACTATGTACTCACTAGAGAATTTGATAGCGTCGGTACACTCCATGCAGGCAAAAAAGCACGCAAGAGGAAAAGAGGTTGCTGCAGCAGCGACAAATAAATTGTTTTTGGAGGTACCACCAAGTAATATAATATTCAGAAGGAGATTGAAGGTGAAGCTGTGCACCTTCAAGGGATGTACCAACAGAGCGAGAGGAAATGAAGGAGTTTGTGTACGCATGGGAAAAAAAAACCCAGGCCAGTAAATGAACCGCGTATAAATTGAGTTTTTATGGCTCATTTTTTCACGGTCTACATAGGTAGTTGTACTGAAAAATTCTATGGGAACGTTGCTCTCTCTACCCACAGTTGTATGCTACAATGTGAAATAGATACAGTCTACAGGTACATGATAAATTTGTGATACCTATTGTTATTGTACAGCTGCCACGTCGTGCTCATTCATCAATACTGCTGCTTTTGCTACTCGTTTTGTTTCATCAATCAATATCTCCTTGAGCGTGCCCTTTGAATCTAATTCGCAGTCGCATGTTTGCTGCATTGGCTCAACACTCTGCCTCATTGAGTCAGTACACAATGCATCTCGTGTTTTCGGATATGAAACAGTAAATGCACCCGACAATACCCGTATCTTGTACCCATATGCCGCAAGCTGTGCCAAACGAAGTAAATGAAAACATCGACGTCCACGAAAGTCCTCCACCTCGGGGACTAGATCGAGTGTCATCATTTCTTTCCTAGGGCCAAGTCGATCAATCATTAGTATCGGAGACTTGTCATAATAATGAAGATAGTTCAACTGCGCTTCATCCTTAACATCAAGTAATGATATTAATGATACCTCGATACTATCATGTATCTCCGCCATGGCCACGAGTGATGAGAGTCGAGCTTCGCCACTAAAACCACCAGGGGTACCGAAAGCATCAGCCACAGACAGATCCCACCATAACTCATCCAACAAGTCATCAACAGTCTTTCCTGATGTTTGAGTATTACTCGTCAATCGACGACGACTTTGGCCGGTTTTACTAGTCGTTTCTTCTGCTGATGCATCATCATTTTCCTCTCCTGCACCTACTTCGGTATCATCCCCACTCTCCTCACCATCTTCGTCTTGAATGTCATTACCATCCTCCTCCTTCTCTTGACTGTTGTCGCCATCAGTGTCTTTTCTAGTACATTTCATGCAATCATACTTTGATAAATTCGAAACTAAAGTCTTTTTCCCTCTCAAAGATGGTAACGATGATGCACCTACACTAGTATACATCATTCTACTACTTGGATGGCTACTCATCTTCTTCATCGACTCGATATCCATCGGGAATGATATATCATCAACATCCTTCGTCGAGGCAAATTGTGGTATTACGAATACGTGTCCGGGCATATCACCATAAACACGTGCCATACGCGAGGCATACACCGACGCCTCGTTGGACAATAGTAATCCACGTTCTACTTCTAATCCAGTTACAACATAACGCGTGGGTGCGATATAAGTTGCCATATTCATCAATGCCTTACGACTAACATCGGGATGATCCTTAGTGGTAACAATTGCAACTATTGTATTGCGTAAATGTGGTAACGACGCCATGGTAGATGATGATGATGACGACGATGAGTCATTAGATGGAGGAATAGCAAACATATCCTTGATCGTATCCAATGTTCGTGTAACAGCTGCTGCTGCACCGTCATGACTTGTAGTATCGACGTGTATTAATAATACACTAGGCTGTTTCGATCCCCAAAGATGTATATTCGTATCTGCCAAGGATAATAAATTATGTATTACCAACTCCTCCGCTGTCATATGCGTATCCATTATTTGTAGTGTTAGTACGAGTGTAACATCCTTATTGGCATCCACGAGCTTGGTATCCCACCATGTCGTACTTTGTCGAGCAGCAGTCCCTCTCATGGTATTAGTGGACGATGCTTCCAATGTCGTTTGACCCGCCGGCGAACGCAGTATTGTTATTGCTGCCGATGTCGAGTCATGTGGCAATGCTACCTTATTGTTGTTCAGTGATAATAATGCATTGTTGCTGCTGCTGCTGCTGCTGCTACTACTACTACTACTACTATTTGGTAATAGTCGAGGCCAGGAGGATTGTACCTTACAAACAGTAGCACCCTTAATATGAGCCTTGGGTAATGAAAATAAACAAAATTTATTATTCGTCGTACGCATAACGGTTGAACCAGTATCCGCCAACATCCATGCTGTTGTTGATATTGTTGTTGCTGCTGCTGCCGGATGTCGAAATTTATTCGTCCACGAGGAGGAGGATGCCACCGTTGATGTAAATAACGGCAGTACACCCTCCTTGGTAATTATCAACCCCGACATTATATTATCCGCATTACGTATATTATTACCCACGAGCAATTCGGTAGCACGGTACGTACGTTTCCATTCTTGATAATGAAAGAATGGAAAACTAACAGTCCCACGTGGGAATAATTGATGCTCACGTACGATGAATTTTCGTTTGTACAATATGCCCTTTTCTAATATCACGGTTTCGTCGCTAGTAACCGAACCCTCGATGGTACATATATCGCTTTGATATGTTTGTGGTGCCCAGAACATACATTTAACCTGTTTCGCCCTTTCGTCATCCTTCGTCTTATTATTATTATTGTTATTGGCATCATACCTCGTACGATATGTTTCAACTATAGTGCGTTCGCCGACATGTTCTTGTATGGGTAATGTCCTTTCTACATACTTGGGATAGTTAACTTCATCCTCAAACCAATTATATGGTATTGTTAGTAATGCATCTCCCGATGATAATGTTGACGAAGTATACAATACCGACCTTGGTCGACGATCATGTACTCCCGATACCGATGACAGTAATGATGATGATGATGATGATGATAAATGATTTGAATTGGATCCCAATGATAAATATACGCCTTGGGTATATATGGGACTATCATTCAAATAATCGGTCG
>Ga0247832_1007659_pt1 | contig 11128 bp, 9 predicted proteins | sample LaCruzMarch2015__10_FD_192407 | JGI IMG/M metagenome (GOLD analysis project Ga0247832, IMG submission 192407) | Freshwater microbial communities from meromictic Lake La Cruz, Castile-La Mancha, Spain - LaCruzMarch2015_4m | ecosystem: Environmental > Aquatic > Freshwater > Lake | place: Spain...
TTTCAAGCTATGTCCCGCGAGCACGTGCGGCAAGGGATGTGCGGGCGGTGCGGATTATGTCGTGGATATGAATGAGTACGTTACCACATACTTCGAGTACAAGGCGGAGTTACTCCGGGCTCGGTGTGAGACTGCCAAGGCCAATTGTGTTTGTGATAATGCCGCCGACGACGGAGACAATGCCGAGGATGGAGGTGAGGATGCAGAAACGGTGAGTATGCCGAGCTTTGCGTTTCCTTCCTTATTTCAATTCGTACACATTTCACCTTCTTATATCACTTGTTTTTTTTCAGACCTGCTACTCTGCATGCTACGTAGCCGCAGGTCTCACCTACTCCGAGTGTCAAGAGGAGGGTCAGCAGAACAATAATAACAACAACAACAACAACGGACAGCAGCAGCAGTATGTATTCAACATGGAAGAAGCCTCTCAGTGCAGCCGTCTCGAGATTGACGAAGATGCCGCTGCCGCCTACTACAATTATGGTGCCAACAACGCATACAACAATTACAACAACTACAATCAGAATAACAATCAGAATAATAAGAATAATAAGATTGAATTCTTCGTCGGACCGTACTGCGCGGCGACTGGCCGGTCCATCTTCCTGGGTGTATTCATGGATGAAACGTGTTCGTACGCTGCACCCGAGGGTGTATTTACCAAGTTGACCGGAGGACAGACATTACCATACTCTACCACAAGTCTTATTGGACATGATTGTCTCTCCTGCACCGACACATCGGCTGCTGCTGATGAAGAAGTAAAGTATGATGAGAATGGCAATGTTCAAGTTGAGGTACTAGAAATGTGTCAGACTCTCTATGAAGGTTCCGGCAAGTGTGAAACGAATCTTGCCGTAAATGGACATTATCCCACGACATATGCATGTGACTTTATCAAGGGATTGAATGCTTGGGGTAAGACTCGTATCGCGGCCGAGTATCAAGAATTTGCGAGTCATGTAACACCTCAAATTTTGGCAGGCGTGTTTGCATGCACTACCTTACTCTTTGGCATTGTGAGTTATCATATCCATTCGAAGATGAGCAGTGGTGGACGTAAGCAGGCACCTTTAGTCCAGGATGGTGTGTATATCGAGGCTGCTGATTCCAGGTATGCTGCTTAAATAATGGCCTTGTGAAGGTTGATTAGTCTGAGGGAATGAAGTGAAGATATGTTTGGGAAATTTGAATTGGGTCAGGATGTATGACCAAGTATAAAGTCCAAGTTGTTGTTTATGTTGTTGTAATGGTGTGCGGTGTACAGAAACAAGTATGTAAAGAAATAAAATAATATGTTCCCCACGTTAGGAGAAGATCCTTGACATGTAAAACTAATTGTCAGTAAAGTGATCTGACTACCTAATGTATGTTCTTTGATAGAGGTGGTGGATACATCTTGCAACCTCCTTTGTGGTGCTATGATTAGGACCAAGTGCTTGCTTGCTTGTTGCCAGCAATGATGTCAAAAGTTCCATTGCCTAGATATGTTCCCCACGTTAGAGAAGATCCTTGACAGGTAAAACTAATTGTCAGTAAAGTGATCTGACTACCTAATGTATGTTCTTCGATAGAGGTGGTGGATACATCTTGCAACCTCCTTTGTGGTGCTATGATTAGGACCAAGTACTTGCTTGCTTGTTGCCAGCAATGATGTCAAAAGTTCCATTGCCTCGTTTCCGCCATTGGCTTTAGATAAAAATGAAAGAGCTCCAATTCAATCTCCTTGGTGGTACTGTGGTGTGCACCGTACACTTGCTTGCTTGTGGTCAATAACTTGGCTAAAAGTTCCCTTGCTTCCCCCCCCGGTTCTGATCCTGTAATGTCATTGCAAGAATTATACCTGCACGAATTGTGTAGTCATTCTTTTCACCATGTTCAGCGACACGTGATTCGTACATTTCTTGGTTTGCCTTCAGAATCTCCTCACTATTGTAACCTTCGTAATTAAACTTTGCAAAAGTTATGTTTTGCTTTGCATGGGCAATGTCATCAGGATAACCAAGACTATGCTTACCTTCAGTTGATTCTCAAAGTGAGCCTCCGCCCTCCTAGCACTCTCTTCTGTTTTCTCACTGAGAGCACTTTGACCAATTATAACAATGCTACTACACATTCAACTTTTGTCTGGCTCACTCATCACTCATATTCTGAGACAAATCTTGATCTGCATTTTTTTTGTGTTACCACTACCTAATATACGTTCTTCGATAGAGGTGGTGGATACATGTTGCAACCTCCTTTGTGGTGCGCTATGATTAGGACCAAGTCCTTGCTTGCTTGTTCCTGTTGTCAAGGCTATCCGTAATATTAATGTAACGATTTAATGCGTACACTTTATGCGTACACTTTTTTGAGTCATCCAACAATCCAGAAACTGAATAGAGATAGCTGTGAAATCCTCTTGTTTTATTGAGGACATATTTGTTGTAAATATCCGAATCCTTTTCATTCTGTACAGAAAGAAAACGGTGATGATAATGTTTGCTATGAATCGGTGCAATATAAGAAAAACCTTTGGATGAAGGAATTAAGCAATGCGGTCTCAAGATGAATTGTCAGTTTATTTGTATATAATTTTGATCGTGTAATATGCAGCCTTTACAGTTTCTTTCTAGACATTCAACCACTCCAATGCTGGTGTAAGAAATTACTCTGTTTTGGTCACTTCCTCTCCTCACTAAACTCAAATCGTTCCCCAACAAAAGAACATACTAAACTTCCGTTTCGGCATTGGAGACACGATGTAATCTCCTCGGTGGTACTATGGTGAGGACCAAGTATTTTCAAGCTTGCAGCAAGCAAATTTGTTAGAAGTTCACTTGCCTCCCCCTCACGGTTTGCTTTCCAGAGTGCAATGGCGTAATTTTTACCTGCATGAATTGTTTTTTCATGCTCTTCATCATATTGAGACAACTCGTAAACATCTTGGGCCGCCGTCAATATGTCCTCATTACTATAGCTGCCCATTTCATGTAGCTTCATGTAACGCATTAGACGCTCCTTTATCTCATTCTTTTTGAGCTCCAAATCAATCTCCTTGGTGGTATTGTGGTGTGCACCGTACACTTGCTTGCTTGTGGCCAATAGCTTGGCTAAAAGTTCCCTTGCTTCCCCCCCGCGGTTCTGATCCTGTAATGTCATTGCAAGAATTTTACCTGCACGAATTGTGTAGTCATTCTTTTCACCATGTTCAGCGACACGTGATTCGTACATTTCTTGGTTTGCCTTCAGCATCTCCTCACTATTGTAACCTTCGTAATTAAACTTTGCGCAAGCTATGTTTCGCCTTGCATGGGCAATGTCATCAGGATAACCAAGTTCTATGCTTACCTTCAGTTGATTCTCAAAGTGAGCCTCCGCCCTCCTAGCACTCTCTTCTGTTTTCTCACTGAGAGCAATTCGACCAAGCAAGTGGTACACGCCTACTTTAAAATACAAATACCGCATTGTCAGCGGTGATACCTCTCCTTTCATCCGATCAATCATGGATAGCAGTACATTTGCAGTTACTCCGGCTTCTCTCTTTTGCACCGGTTGTAACCTCCCAAGCATTGAAGTGAATGCACGCAGCTTCAAATTAAGAGCTTCCACCTGCCTTTTTGTATCGTCTGGATACTGCCTTCGGACGAACGAAACAAAGTTGGTTGCGATATCGATGCTCAGCTTGTTCTGGTATTCTTGATGACAGCTAGGGCAGTTCGCCCATACATCCCTGAATTGATTCATATCATCACAAGCCTGCACACTTTTGGTTTCTGCATAATTAGTAAGACATGAGAGGTGGACAAATCCGGCATCTGTGCCACGACAAGCACAGTCACGTCGCAATGGTTGATCAGCTTCGTCGGCCCCTCCATCAAGGCACAAGTAGCACACCGCTTCCCCCTCACTGGAGGCTAGCGAGGACGTCGCTACTCCATCATCATCAGAGGCTGGCAAAGAAATGCCATTAACGTCGACTGTTACGACACCCTTGCGCATCGTCGTTGCTGTACCGCCCAATGAAGCAATTAATTCCACCGTCAATAGTGGACTGTCACCATCATTGGCAATTTCTTGTAAGCGTTTTTCTTTCTCTTCCTTCAAATGCTTACAACGCATACGTGCCACGCCCATGTATTTCTTTTGCTCGATATCCTCCTCGTCGATATCAATATCCTTCGCCGTCGTTCCGAGGGTAACTTTCTCTAAAACACTGTTCGTTTTAGCCACCACCGTAGGCGACGATTCCTCAGCCTCAAGCACCAACACAGGCTCCTCCATCGATACGGCCGTGATAAATTCCCTCGCCAACTCTGGCTTGCTGCTACCACCGCCCCCACCCTTGACCCTCCGTCGTCTCATCGCAGCCAGGCGTCGCGCACCCCTCGCCTCGTCGGCATCACCCACAATCTGAACGGCGGGTGGGTAGGATACATTGGAAATAACATCAGCAACATCGACAGCAACACCGTTATCATCATCAGCATTGTTGGTATCAATATCCCCGTTGATAGCCAGACATTCAAGCCTCAGCTCGAGCTCGCGCCCTCGCCGCGGCGGCGCGGTGGATTCCGCCATCCAACAACTTCTTCCTTTCTTCCAATGACGAGGTGGTATATTTCTCCCTGTTCGTGGGAAGGTGGCGATTAGTGCGATATGAAAAGACAACGGATATCCTCAGCACACGGTTGCCGAGATTGATTCTGCCACCTCAAATGAGAGATTGGCCAATGGGTTGGTGATACGGGGAACGCGACGTACCATAGGCACCCTGCGGCGGCACCGATTGGGAAGGTGTTGGGGGGCGGGTGCTCCGCCTAGAATGAAAGTGACAACAATTCGGCTCCGCCATGTTACGCGAAAGCGTCGGCCAACCACCAAGTAGGCGTGTGATGTGTAGAGTTGCTATCCGTAATATTAACGTAACTCACTCTGCTCCAGTCATATTATGATGCGTGAGCTCCTCATTCTCCACTACTTTGTAACAGTTCTACTATCGGCTTCCACACTAATCACCACGACCATCGAGGCACACGGCTACCTCTCCTCGCCTCGATCACGCAACTTCGTGGCATACGAGGATGGAAAATGGTTCGGCGGAAACAGTTCCACGCCATTCCCCGAGCCCGAACACCATCATCGCGGGATCGCGTAATTACGACATTCCGTCGAATGTGTACGGAACGCCGCTAGCAGGAATACAACCTCAGGCTTTGTATCAGTGTGGACAAGTTGTTGATTTGTCTGTGGTATTAACGGCACATCACAAGGGACATTTTGTAAGTTCATTTATCTGATTTGTTCCTTTTTATAGTGGGCTCAAGCTTCGCTTGAAATCGTTAAGTTGCTCATTAAATATATTTTACTGCCTCCGACATCAAACTAATTATGTCAGGAGTTTAAGGCATGCGCCATCTCTCAGGTTGGACAGATACCAACACAATCATGCTTTGATGCGAATCCACTCAAGTTTATTTCAGATACCAAGTTTAGTGCACCTCCCGATCCACTGTACCCCACACGGGCATACATTCCCCTTGCAAATGCAGGTGGCACTGCTGCTGGGACTTGGAAGTATGAGTACAAATACAAGCTCCCATCTAATTTGAGTGGCGATCATGTGGTATTGCAGTGGCATTACATCACAGCCAATAGCTGTATGCATGTGGGGTATGATACCTATAATTGGCCAGTTGGGTCGACGTGGCCAACTCATCCATCGTTGGACGCTGGTAAGGTACCATGGTGTGGGCCACTTCCAGCTGATGGACAGGGTGTGCCTGAACAGTTTTGGAATTGTGCAGACATCAGGATTGCTACTAATAACTGCGCCAGTAATCCTCCTCCTCCGCCGTCTCCACCTACTAGCAACCCTCCGCCAACTCGAGCTCCCGTAAATCCATCAACTCCAACAGTCATCCCTCCTCCAACACCGCCATCATCTCCATCAACATGTCCAGCTATTATGGGGTCATGTGGTCTATATATGTCTTGTCCGGTTGGACTATGTTGCAGTCAATGGGGATTTTGTGGAATGGATGAAAATTATTGTGGTACATGCTGTCAAAACGGACCTTGTCTCAACACTACTCCTACTACGCCTCCATCACCATTATCTAAACCAACAATGAATCCAACATCATCAAAGCCGAGAACATCCATACCATCCAAACCATCATCAGTAAAACCAACATTGAAAGCCTCAATAACACGCAGACCAACTTCATCAAAGCCAAAGATCATGGTAACAATTAAACCTGTATCTGTGGCAACGCAAAAGCCAACTACTACATCAAATATTGTTGTTGGGACATGTGGGAATGGAATTGTAGGCAATGGCATTTGTGCTACTCAAAATCTATGTTGCAGTCAATGGGGGTGGTGTGGGACGACTGATGCCCATTGTCGAAAGTAACTTCCAACTAAAAAAAATTAAAGCTGAACTGTTTATTATCCGTGAACACATACTGACACATGAGGCATTAACATCAACACTCCCTACACATTCAATTCTAATATTTTCTGATAATTTGCTTTACATCAGAAAATTTAGTTGATGCACCATAATGCCAATTCAATATCCTTGGAAATATTGTGGTGCCTGCTCGTGGCTAGCAACTTCATTAACAGTTCCCTTGCCTCATCCCCACGGTTGGCATTTAAGAGAAGATCAGAATAAGCTATACCTGCATAAATTGTGTTTTCATGCTCTTCGCCATACTTGGGAGACACGCAATTTATACGAATAACACAACGCCTCCCCGTCCTCAGAGGCTAGGAGGATGATGCCCACCTGCTCCGTGGACATCATCTTCGCACAGAGGAAGTTAAGGAGTGTTGTTCATCATTTTGGCCAACCCGTCGAAGTCATTGATGAGAAAACTTCTTTAGAATCATCTGCATATTCTTTGACAGACAAAAGACACCCCACCCCACTCAATCATCCTCGGGAGATCTTGATTGCATCTAAAGCTACAACAACTGACTAACAATTGCCCAGATCCGTTCAAAACCTGCCTATCCCGAACTGCGTGCATTTTCAATTGAGTGCCAATTCAACCTCCATGGTGGTACTGTGATTAGGACCGAGAACTTGCTTGCTTGTGGCCAATAGCTTAACTAACAGTTCCTTTGCCTCATCCCTACGGTTGGCGTTATGTAGGTCAATAGCGTATTTTTTACCAGCACGAATTGTTTGTTCATGCTCTTCCCCCAGTTCAGCAACACGCACTTTGTACAGTTCTCGGGATGCCTTTAACACCTCCTCATTACTGCCACCTTCGTACTTTGACTTTGCAATAGCTATGTTGGCCTTTGCGGTGGCAATACCCTCATCATCGCCTATTGCTCTGTACACCTCTAGCTCGTCCTCAAAATGAGTCAACGCCCTCCTTGCACTCTCTTCTGTTCCCTCAATGAGAGCAAGACGACCATGGGCGTTGTATGCATATGCTGCAAAAGACGAATATCGCCTCGGCAGCGATGCATCATTTTTCATCCGATCAATCAGGGATAGCAGTACATCTGCAGTAACTCCAGCTTCCCTCTTTTGCCTAGGTTGCAATCTCACGAGCATATTACTGAGTGCACCCAGCTTCACATAAAGGGCTTCCACCTGCCTTTGTGTATCGTCTGGATACTGCCGTCGAACGAACGGTACAAACTTATTTGCGATATCGATAGCAAGCTCGTTTTGGTATTTTTGGTGACAACTAGGACAATCTATCCACGGCGTAATGAATTCATCCATATCAAGATTCATTCCATGAGCCTGCTTACTCTTTGTTTCTGCATATTCGGTAAGGCAGGAGAGGTGAACAAATCCGGCATCTGTGCCACGACAAGCGCAATCGCGTCGCAACGGCTGATCAGCTTCGTCGTCGCCCCCATCAAGACACAAATAACACACCGCTTCTCCATCATCACCAGAGGCCAGCAAGGACGATGCGTCCACCTGCTCCGTGGTCATCTTCGCACAGAGAGAGTAAAAGGAGTGTTGAAGGTGAGTTGTTGATTCATTTTGGCGGGTGGAGAACTTACCTCCGGTAAAATTTTATGTTGTAATCATGAGCAGCAGTCAACAGCAAGGCGGCGTCTACGACTACGATTTAATATGTATCGGTGGTGGCTCCGGCGGCATCGCGTGTGCAAAGCGTGCGGCATCTCTCCATTCGCAAAAAGTATTATGTATTGAAAAATCAAATCGTTTAGGGGGGACGTGCGTCAATGTCGGGTGCGTGCCCACGAAGGTAATGTGGAGTGCGGCCCAGTTGGCTCATATGCTAAAGCATGACGTGAAGCAATATGGTCTCAGTATCTGCGATGGAGGTGAGAAGGGAAGCAATGTCAAGTTGGATTATACCAAATTAAAAATAGCTCGAGATGACTACGTCAAGCGACTCAATGAGATATATCTTGATGGATTCAAATCAGCAGGTGTCACGTGCGTGTATGGGACTGCGTCGGTGGTTAATGCACATACTATCAAGGTTGTGAGTAGTGACAATGGAGCAGCACAATGTTTTACAGCTGCACATATTGTAATAGCCACCGGTGGTCGACCAATCTTACCACCTGGTGAAGGCATCAACGAGCATTGCATCACATCTGATGGATTCTTTGAATTAACTGAACTACCATCAGTCGCTGTCATTGTAGGCGCTGGATACATTGCCGTAGAGCTTGCTGGAGTGCTCAACGCACTAGGTTCTGAGGTACATTTAGTACTACGCGATTCCAAAGCACTACGTGATTTTGATCCCATGATTGCTGATGGATTAGATGTTGAGATGCAACGCTCGGGCATATTTATACATCGTTATACTAAAGGTGTTGCTAAAGTCGTACTCGACACAATGACTAAGAAGAAGAACGTCACTTTGGTATGTGGTGATACAATCTATGGTGCGGATATAGTACTAATGGCAGTGGGACGTACACCCAACACAGACGATGGATTATTATCGGATGAGCTAGAATATAAAGGCAATACAGATACACTTGATTTAGAGGCTTGTGGTGTACAACTAACATCGAATGGACATGTGATTGTGGATGAGTATCAGAATACTACTGTCAAGGGAATATATGCAATGGGGGATGTCTGTGGTCATGTAGAGTTGACACCCATGGCCATTGCGGCGGGACGACGTTTGGCTGATAGATTATTCTCAAAAGATAATACGAGTAGTGGAGGAGAGAAATTATTGTCGAAGGTATCGTATGATCTAGTACCGACGGTCGTATTCAGCCACCCGGTAAGATTGACTGACTAGTTAGTGTATGTTTTGTTGCTGTGACTCTCACTCTCTCTATTTGCATCATCGATAATAAACACAAAACTAACTCATCGTAGACCATCGGCACTTGCGGATTGACTGAGCCAAAGGCAATTGCAAAGTACGGCAAGGATAATATCAAGACATACACATCAAAATTTACAAATCTATATTATGGCATCTTTGATATGAAGTCCGAGGACAAACCCAAAACACTAATGAAGATAGTATGTGCAGGCATCGAAGAGAAGGTAGTAGGACTGCACGTCCTAGGCATGGGAAGTGATGAAATGATGCAAGGCTTTGGTGTGGCAATGAAGATGGGATGTACCAAGGCAGATTTGGATTCATGTGTGGCAATACACCCCACTGCCGCTGAGGAGTTTGTTACCATGGGTGTATGGGGCACTAGTCCATGTGAGACTGGTGCGAAAGTATCGCCACTGGGTGGAGCATCTCCGGGAGAACCACGAATGGGCTGCTAACAAGTTGGGTACATCATGGGAGTAGGTGTTATTAATATTAGAGCTTAACGTATCACTATAGTTAATGTTTTATACCTAAATCTAATCTTTTCTAGACACAACTGCAAGCAAAACAATATGGGTAACTACCAACATACATTACAAAGTTGGGATAAGAACATTGTCAATAATATGGATAACACCATTCGATGCTAGATTGTTGGCCTGTGTAACCTTGGAATTGGTATTCAGTGCTACACCATTGGTAATATCAACAGCAATGGTTTGTCCATTATTTAGTGTTGGGACATTTCCATTTGTCAACTGAGTTGACGTTACAGTTCCAGACACAACATGATACAAAAGCACTTGTTTGATTTGTACAGCAGTGAGAGTGGCAGTAGTAGCAGTAATCTTGTTAAACGCATCGTTGGTGGGGGCAAAGAGAGTGTAATTCTTGCCATCGTTGCTTGCTGGGGAGAGGACGGATAGCAGATTTGCTGATTCTAGCAAAGTAAAAAGAGTGGTGAGATTCGCATTCGATTTAACGTACGCTCCAACACTTGATTTCGTGTAGATGCTCTTCTTGCAGCTATCCTCCCACTTATTTTTTGGATACCCCAGGAACAAATTCTTCGTTCGAACGGGACACTTGCATTTGCTTAGATCAGCTCCGCAGCATGTCGAGAAGATTCTTTGATACTTCGTAAAGATCCTGGCCTTGCCGACACTAGACAAGTGGAGCTCACGACTACCACGGACAGCAACTTCATGATCATCGAATAGTTCAGTCTCAAAGGCAACAGTACTGTTGATGAAGGCAGTGGCCAAAAGGAAGATGAAGAGCTTCATGTTCTTAATCGAAGTAGAGATGTGCGACAGCAGTAGAAGTAAGAAATGCAGTGGAGTTTTGTGAGTGCACGGTGAGGTGTTGAAAAACGGGACTGCGTATAGAGCTAATGAGCTGGTGACGGTGATGTGCTGGCTGGCAGATCCACGTATCACAACTCAAGATTGATCCTTCATGCTCTAAAATACCCAATCAATCTCCTGAACTTTTGGAAAGACACATTCGAAGAATGGAAACGTTATGTAGAGGGGAGAAGAGAAAAGAATTGCTCCGTTTCCCGCTATTTTCATATACTTTACACTTGACTGAACCTCTTGGATCAAAGGTGTGTCTATTTTTTTACTCGTAGAGGAGTGATCATTTTAAGGCACGAGTTTTGCACCTCTAGTTCTGGGACCACGATTTTCTGGAACTAGATCCATCTGAGGGTGCCAAACAAACGGGCTCTGTCAGGCGGTTCCGGGAAAAATAAATCAATTTCCGTAATTCCAAATTTTGACTTAGTTATGGCGAAATGAAAAACGGGCGCGGTACTGAGGCCCCTGAAG
>Ga0247832_1007660_pt1 | contig 11125 bp, 8 predicted proteins | sample LaCruzMarch2015__10_FD_192407 | JGI IMG/M metagenome (GOLD analysis project Ga0247832, IMG submission 192407) | Freshwater microbial communities from meromictic Lake La Cruz, Castile-La Mancha, Spain - LaCruzMarch2015_4m | ecosystem: Environmental > Aquatic > Freshwater > Lake | place: Spain...
TACAACTCCGAGGAGTCGTTTTGGACACAGCGTCCGAAGGCCCGGACAGTTTGTTTGTCCAAATAGTGACAGTGTTTGTCCGAATAGTGACAAAAAATACTTAACAGTATTGACGTTTAGATTTCTTTTACTATTTTTTGCTCATTATGAGAAGCGCGACTCATTTCTCCCTTCCGGTTCGTGGATTGTCCTCTTTTGGCTTCCCGCCGAGACGCTGAGTTTAAAACGACTCCGAGGGAATCCCCACCATCCCGCTTTTTTCATTCCCCCTCTCTCTTTCTCCTCTCTCCCACATGGCAGTACTAGGCTTCTCCCTAGTGGCGGCGGCACTTGTCATTCTCCTGGCACCGCCGATGATCAACGCATTTCAGGCGGTCCCAGCATTCTCACGACCTGCAAAGCAATTGAATTGTAATTGGTCGGTATCTTTCACAGGTAATCATCACCCACCATCGATGCCGAGAGCCACCTCCTCCGCCCTCTTATCATCATCAGTTAGGAAAGATGAAAATCCCTTCGCTTCACCGCAATTAGATACCGATGCACTCACCAAATATTCCCTTGCCGCAATCACCGAGCTGACACTCTTTGGTGCAACCCTGCAACTCCTTGATGTCGCACAAGCATCATTCGACACCCGACTACCCTTCCCACTCGTAACATTCCTCTTCTACGCCTCATCGATTAAATCACGAGTCTTCAACCCATTGAATAATCAACGTCCAGACATATCCAAGGCTATCAAGGGTGGTGGTGGTGACAAGGCGTCGTCTGCCGGCTTTCGTGATCGAGTCATGCCATCATGGACCCCACCGGGTGTGATTTTTCCAATCATGTGGCTATTGATCATTGGTCCAATCCGTGCATATACCTCAGCAGTCGTTGTTACGACAACTGGGAGCTTCTTAACGATACCGATCATGGCATTTATTTTGCACTTGACTGTGGGGGATGTATGGAATACCGTGAATAATACCGAGAAGAGATATGGTGCATCTGTCATTGGCGTACTGTGTGTAGTCCTTAGCGCGATTAATGCTGCACATCAATATTCAACTATCAATATGATGGCGGGGAAATTGTTAGGTGGGACATGCCTTTGGCTCGTGATTGCGGCAGCACTGATTACGGATACTTGGAGGTTGAACCCTACAGTGAATGGAGATAGAGTGCCGCTATATCCGGTGAAGGGGGAAGCGGAAACAACTTTCATGTGGGGAGCCAACAACGAAAAAGACGAGTAATAAATGATGGTAGAGACAGTTTTAAAGTTAGGATTGCTACACATCGAGAATCTATGAGCCGACCCCATCACATGTATGGAATGAGACTGCAGTCATTTACAATTTATCTTCTCCTGCATTTATTATCGAACCCCCCCCTGAGCATAATTTGACAAAGAGGCAAAGAAGCAAATAGACCGTCAAGAACTTGGATTTACTGCTGATTTTGCTTGGGTGGTGTCAGAGAAGTCAAGCTTGGATGCAACGATTGGTGACTTTAGCGGTGAGCCTTTAAGGATTTTTCGACTCAGTCGCCGACTCAGAGACATGTTCCTGTCTGGAGATTTTGGTCTTGGCTGTCCTTTGTTGCGGTGTGCTGCATGGGCTCCGAACTCACTACGAACTGCGATAGCTACCTTGTCTGTGGGTTCAGCAGTGTCATTCTTTATAGCAAGCCCACTTTTGCCGGGCAAATGTATCTTGGCTGATCCTCCCTTTACGGCAGTCTTCTTCTTCAACACCTTGACGCCCTTTTTTGCTGCCGTCATTCCACTCCCCTTGTCTGTTTCACATTTCTAAATAATTTTGTGGAAATTATTATTGCTTGCGCGATCATCCTCTTCCAAGGGAATATCGCCGAGATGGTGGTCGCGGGAAAGGAAAAGTTGAACAAAGCTCGACGAACAGCGGAGTCGACTGATGGAGATTCAAAACGACGAGAAGCTGTTGATGCGAGCGAATTGAAGTCCATGGAGCAAATTCCGGTTGCAATTGTAAGGAAGAAGAAAAAGCCCAAGGACGCTGACTCGCAATCGTCGGCGCAAATTCTGGAACCATTGTGGAAGGTAATCAAGCCGGAGAACCAACTAGTGCTGACCGAAATTGAGCTTGACGAAAAGATTACACGCATTTTGACGGGTGATGATCCTAACAAGCCCAAAAATATCTGCAAATTTAGCTTCAAGGATCGATGCTACAAACCCAACCCACCGGGGCAAGACAACTTGTCCGTTCACTTTTCTTTGGAAGGCAGTAGCATGCATGTCGAAAGCGATGAATGTAAAAAGTTTGTAGAACGAGTTGGAAAGCCACGCGAGCAGCATGATGAGACGATTGACGTCGTCATCAAGGTCACCACTACTACTTTTGATGATCAAGCGACTACGACGGACACTGCCGATACACCATTACCCGATGACACCGCCTCTGGATCATCCACATCGACTTCATCCTCCGTGGACCACGCAAAGAATCAATTTAATTTCTCCGAACGTGCATCACAGACTTTCAACAATCCTCTTAAAAGTAGCGGTGTGAACACCGAACCGCCGCCCATGACCCAGTATCAAGATGGGGTAAGTCAATGGCAGATTCATGATGTCTACAAGACTGAATTCCTTGTCAATCAAACCATTGAGAAGGCTGTACAAGAATTCCAATCTACTTCTTTGTTGGCGTCGGTCGTGGATAAGAAGAAGGAATCTGACGAACACAAGATGGATACCATCCATAGCAAATGTATGGAGAAGTCGCTTCGGACGGTGGAACGGCTTGCGAATCAAAATGCCGAGGACGAAATATTCCACGACTTCAAGTACTTTGAAGATAAAGCTGACGAATTCAGGAATGGAGAGGGAACGTTGCTTCCGTTGTGGCGTTTCTCATCGAACAGAGCCAATCGTAAGCAAGTCACATCTCTCTGTTGGAATCCTCTGTATAATGACATGTTCGCCGTGGGCTATGGATCGTACGATTTCATGAGACAGGGCACTGGTATGCTTTGCTGCTTCTCGCTGAAGAATACCTCGCATCCAGAGTACGTCATTGGGACCGAAAGTGGAGTTATGTGTTTAGACTTTAATCCACGGCATCCGTCGTTACTTGCCGTGGGACACTATGATGGAACAGTCTCGGCTTATGATATTAGTAATGGCACGAGCAGTCCTATTTATCAAGCTTCACTCCGATCCGGGAAGCATTCCGATCCTGTGTGGCAGGTACACTGGCAGGATAACGGCAGTCTCTCCAAAGAGCTAAATTTCTATTCCATTTCCACAGACGGCAGAGTGTCGAACTGGACAATGACGAAGAACATGATAAAGATGGAACCAATTATGCATTTGAAACTCATCAATCAAGTAGCGAAGGAGGGTGAGTCGTCAACAGACGAGCCAACGTTGACTGGATTGGCAGGAGGGTGCTCGTTCGATTTCAATAGGAAGTTAGACGACCTATTCTTGGTCGGGACAGAGGAGGGGAGCATCCACGAATGCTCGAAGGCATACCGTGGCCAGTACATCAAGTCCTACGATGGACATCACATGCGAGTTCATCGAGTGCGGTGGAATCCCTTCCATCAGGATATATTCATCTCATGCTCCGAAGATTGGACAGTAAAGATATGGGACCACAAATCGTCCAAGTGTATCCTACATTTCGATCTTGGGAATGCAGTGGGAGACGTGTGCTGGTCCCCGTTCTCCTCGACAGTATTTGCTGCCGTTACAACGGATGGAAAAGTACACGTCTTTGATTTGTCGCAGAACAAACGTGAGCCATTCTGTTCACAAAAGGTCGTCAAGAGAGCACGATTGACGAATGCATCGTTCAATGTGAAGGATTTTATATTGATTGTGGGGGATGATCGAGGAGCAGTACATTCATTGAAATTGTCGCCCAACCTGCGAAAGATTTATGCGCCTCTGGAAGAGAAGAAGGATGGAGACGAAGAAAAGTCGGTGGATGATGCTGACGCAATCCAGCACAAGAAGATGGTGCAGTTGCTTGCCTCATTAGGGGTTGACAAATTATTGTAGACCTGTGATGATATAAGTTTATGTACGCATTCCTCTCGCCCCTGTCATCGTCGGATTGCAGCCTCATAGTTCTCACTCTCCTCTATATCCAACGTCCCCTTCTTTATTACTTAGTAGCAGTAGTAGCAGTATTCGCCCCCGGGACTAAGCATCCGATACCTGTATCTGCTAATGTATGATCAAAAGTAACAAATGCTTTCTTAAAATCCGGACGTTTTGCATACACCACCCGTCGTTTACCAATCATACGCATACGCTTGCCTAAATAATTCTGTGTCCGTACTTGCACAACCGGCAGCTCGTATATTTTGGTAAGGTATTCCTTCACTTCATGTTTGGTCATTTTGGGTAATACGCGGAAGATTGCGAGGGCCGGTGATTCCACCGTGGCATCTTCGGCGTGCAATAATACCATGGGATACGTTGGCATCCACATTCGATAACCTAAATTATTCCGTGGCGTGGATGATGATCGGGTTTTTGGTTTCTTTACGGCAGCAGTCCGCCCCCATGCCATCATTAATCGCGATGTCGCCGCGAACATGATGCAAGCGGCGTGATCAGGCCCTGCGTTTGTACTCGTTTGATCGGGAATGAAAATACAAAAAGCGAACCAACGTTCTTCTCCGCTCCTTCACACATACAAGCAAGATCTCGGCAACAAGAATGTCAGCGGACGACGTCGTCGTTGTTAATGTTGCTCGTACTGATACTGCCACCACTGATGATGACGAGGAGCTCGAACGTCATGCTCGAATTATGGAATTAGCTCAACAGCAGCAAATGGCAATGCAAAATAATTTGGACGGTGACGTAGTAGTGGAGAATAGTAATCAACGGCAGACTACAGTGTTACAAGCTCAATATTATTACACCCGTCCTATCAATCGAGGTCAAGCGAGAGTCGGAGGCGGTAGGATGATGGCGCCACCTGCGCTAAACAACTTGCGGCAACACCAGCCGGATCAACGAAATAATGGTTTGAACGAAGATAACGATATTATTATTATGCGGGAACAACCTGGTACTCATCCGCATCATGTACGACATCGTGCTGCTGCTGCTGCTGCCAATGCAAATGGTGGAAGACGACAGGGAGGCAGAGGAGGAGCATCAGTAGCCAGTACTAATTCCTATTCATGCTCCTTCGCAAGTGTTTATTTTACCATGAGTACATTAATTGCAATTTTGGCACTTGCTACTACTCCTACCAATGTTCTATTTGCATATCCATCATCATTTTGGGTGAGAGGCGGCAGTAGCAGTAGCAGGTCATCAGTACCGTCATTGTCATTCACACGAGCATTAAATGGATTGGGAGACGTGCAGCAACAGTTGCATCAAATTGTAGATGAAATCAAGGCAGCACATAAGCACGAGGATGAAACTGCTGATACTGTGGCTGTTTCGAAGAATGACGATAAAAGCAATAAAGATAGTCATGAGAAATTAGATGACACGGCGAAAAAGCGATTTACTCCTACATGGGATGTGGGTTCAAAAATCAACGAGCTTTCTTCATTATTAACAACAGCTGAATCATCGACCATTAATACAGATACTACGAAGAGTAGCGAATCCACCAAACAATATAATGTGCTACCATCATCATTAATCAGTGCTCGCTGGGTAGAGCATTATATACTGTTACAAGAGGTAAATTTTCGTACCGCATTGGCACACTTGCTCCTTTCGGATATACCATCCACCACCGACATGACCGTGACATCAACATCAGCGGCAGCAGCAGCAGCAACACCAACCTCATTAGATAATAAATCTAGCTTATCGTCATCAACAACACAGAAGAGGATATTTCCTTGGGAGTGGTTAAAGCAGCAACAACGGCCTACTAATGATTATACTTCAGTAGTGAGTAATTCTCAGGAGCAGAAAACTATGCAGGGGAGTGATGATGCATCATCCTTGACTTCGAAGCAACATCGTATGGTGATGAACAATAATGGTGGTAATGTCACATTTCGTTCCATCCTTTTACCAATATGGAATGCAATTAATCCTTCAACATCGAAGGAGTCGGCAACTGTAATCAAATACGACAAAGAAGACACTGTAATTATCAACAACTCAACCGATTCCTCTTCCTCTCCACAAGCAACAAAAAGTCTTGTCGTGTCAATTGTGGATAAAATATTTACATCCACTCCACGGTTGATTGCTATTGCCAATCTTATACTTGTATTGACCTACTTGCTACTATTTGCCATGGCCGAATTGTTCCTTGGACATGCCAACGGATCATCGAGCAACATAGGTAGGACTGATACTTATATTGGTTTACCACCTCCACAACTACCAGTTGCAGCACCAAATCAGCGACATATGTTTCCACGCGAATCCAATCGACGTCGACGTGCTGGACGGGAACGACTTGTAGGCTCACTCCTATTTAAGCTCACGCTCGTTGCTGTGGTACTTGAACCAGATCGTATCGATTTGTTCATTTTATTTGTATGGTATACAATCGTATCATTATTAAAATGTCTATCGCACCTTGCTGGAAGTACTGCCGCTCATGCATCTCAGAGTGGTGAACCACCACGTCTTGGCGTTCTACGTCTACTGTGTCTAGTTCTTGTATGCAATATGGTGGCAGCTATGGGATGTGCAACAATTGTTCGTACCGATTGGAACATGCTAATTTTGCTCACATTTGATTGTATTTTGTTGGGGATGGAGGTAATTTGTCATCTATTAAAACATGTGGTGTCAACGTCAGAGGAGGTACATCGAATAAAATTATCAACACTGGAAGAGAGACAGCTTGAACTTCATGCACATAGACAAGTGCAAGTGGAGGGATCTAATGATTCCATTGGAGATCATTTAGATGACAGTCAAGAATCTGGATTACAAGTCGATGATGACGTATCGTTCGAGAATGAACTTCGTCGAATAGATGAAGAGATTCAAAATAGCGAATCAGTACATGGACGACATATGGCCTTGATTGGGAGTGTTATATTTTCATCCGAATTGGTCGCCTTGTTCATGACAATAGCTCATTACTTTCATATCTGGTCTATGCATGGGAATGCGACCTTATCAGCTATTGATGGAATTCTAGTTCTACATTTACACTCTACCATATCAGTAATAGGGAAGAAGATTGTTGAACGACGCAATATACACCGTGTAACACGAGAAATCAATAGCAGTTTCCCAGATGCCAGTGATAAGGACATTCGTAAAGCCTCTGCGGTTGGGGACGTGTGCTGCATTTGTCTAAACTCTCTGCTTGTTGGTGGTGTGAAGAAGCTTCGATGCAGTCATTTGTTTCATACAAATTGTCTTCGTGAAGTAATTGAGAGAGAACGAACATTTGCTTCTGCAAAATGTCCATTGTGTCGTGCGTCAGTGATTACTGGCAAGCATGAAACGAACAGGCCTGATTCGCGTGTGGTCCATCCAGTTGCTGCAGCTGTGGACGGTGGTGAAGAAGTTGCTGCTGCTGCTGCTGCTGCTCAACCAATCAATCAGCAACAAATGAATGTTGGAGAACAATCCTTGATCCGCTTTTCCACGGAAAACTTTTTGCCTCGTTGGTTACCGATTCCTGCATTTGCATTTGAGGTTGTTCGTCGAGAGGCAGCTGTTGTCATTGAGCAGCCAAATCCTAATCCCGAAGCTGGATGGCAGCGTTTCTTTCGAAGAGGAGGACAAATGCAAGGCACAGACAATAATAATGTTGATGGCAATGATCAAGTACTGCCTCAGGATACTCCTTCTTCCTGGAGACGTTTCCTCATCTTGATGGGTGCTGTGCCAATGTCACCTGAGGAAGAAGCAATCGCGCTTGAGCAATTAGTTGACATGTTCCCGCAATACGATAGAGCCGATTTACTTAGGGAGCTCAGAGCGAGAAGATCAGCAGAAGCTGTTGCAGAGACGATTCTTTTAGGTATATTCACAGGTATTCCAAGAGGAGGTGGAGGAATTGATATGTAGATTAATGGCCTACTTGCTGTAAAGTTACTTGCCTTCAAATTCAAATGTAATCCAGCAAAAATTGCTTGGGACGGGACTGAGCTCAAACAACGTCCCCTCCCCCTCCGCAACGCTCTTAATAATACCCGTCGGCAACCATGCAGCACTGCAGACGCGGCCTATTATGCCGAAGACAACCCCTTCTTTCAATTATTTCGTCGCCGATGTCGTCGAACTCATCGACGCCTTGGCCAACTTCGTCGTCATTGAAACGTCGATCATCACACCGATCAACGACGAGGCATAATTATAATATTGTGATCCCAACAACCTTTGTCACCACTCGTCAATTCCATTCATCACCATGTCATTTCTCCGATAATTTACTAGGGTACAGCCCCATGTCCCAGTCTCGACCAGTCCCCACCACCTCGCAGCAGGCCGCCGCTGCATCTCCTACACCACCATCAAGTTCAAGTGCCATTCCAACTTTTGGAACCGATCCGAATTCGGTCGGTGGAGGTGTTTGGGCTCAGACATCCTCCAAGAGAGAAAAGCTTGCCGAACTATTAACCGAATTGAATGCAACTGGTGTAGATACTGCCACACGGGGGATGGAAACACTCGACGTGGCAGCGTGTGCACAAGAGAAGTTAGACTTGGAATTTGCAGATGGATTAAAATTAATTGCCAAGTTTGTCGATGATGGTGGGGTACAACTAATTGACAATGATGTTGTGACGACGACAAATGACCAAAGTAGTGCTGCTGTGGTATTATTAGGGAGAGGAGAGGAGACTACGAAGGCGATTGATAATTTGTTCAAACTATTAGAGAGTGTATCGGTGTCAGACGACGAAGGATTAGAACGTGCAAAGTTCGAATCAACAATGAATGAAGCGATACGGATATTATCCATGGGGTTGCCACCAGAATCAAATCTTAAGAAAACTGATGCAGGTTCGTTAGATGTTAGCAGTCCACTTTGTTATACACGTCAATTCGTCGAACAGTCAAAGGAGAATAACAACACTGATCAACAACAACACCTGTCCTCATGTGATGAGAGAGAAGTTGACGAACAAATTCAACAACTGAATGGCATTGTCACACGGGCATTTTACTCATCTACTCAAATCTATCGAATATTACTCCTTCGTGCGACCGCACGAACCCTGCTAGATAATTGGGATACTCTCACGACAGTAACGAGTGGAGACATTGACCGAGCCGCCGTCTCTAAAACGGCAGTATTACCTATCCGTACCACGGTAAAAGCTAAAAAGATACAACTACTCTTTACGGCATATGCCAATGGATCATGTAAAGAATGGGTCGAATCGTGGTGGAATCTTATCGATGACGACTGTGATGGATTGCTTGATGAAGAGGAGATGAATAGCAGTGTTAATTTGGCAATGAAACCGGTACATACTGCATTACTTAATATGGTCCAATTGAGCTTGGAAGTTTGTCCTGTACGGACTGTGGGGAATGAGATTGATAATGCTTGGTATTTAGGTGGAGAGGACGTATCGGATATTCATACTGCTAGCAAAATCAACGAAACAACAGCAACTACCCCTGTCAGGTCGTCTAACTCAAAAACATTGTCATGGAGAAATCGTCGACGGGAGCTTAAGGCCCGGACAGTGCTGACGAAAACTTTTGAGGCTACACTTGCACGACACTTTCGTGATCAAGTCGAAACGCCACATAGACTTCGATGTATTTATGCATGGGCCGACAAGTCACATCAGAGTAATAAACTTGATTCAATCGTTGTTGATTCGAGTGATGATTGGGGTGCTGCGTCGTCTATTGTTGGGCGTAAACGCTATGTTGAATTACTGCCTAAGATATCGTACACAGAATTCCGTAATGAACAGGCAATACATTTCCCACACTTGGATAAAGTAGGTGAGGAAATTGTGATGAGCTTCAAGGAGGATTTATGGGTGTTGCAGGGCAAACGAAGACAGAGTAAGGAATTGAGACAGCCATCTGTTCCTCTTTGGTATCAGCTTAGTTGACGCTGGCATTGGGATGCTCTGAGTAAAAGTGTGACCAAGATACTCATGATAAATATCATTAATAAGATAAGCCAAATGAATACTGGTCACTCACTATCACAAGCATGAAATAAACACTGCCTTTCTGATTTTTAGCAGAGACTCATCCATCAAAGACCGTGTTGCGAGACGCTTTCATTCGGAAATGGGGAAGTAGGTTAGTCCAGAATAATGCTTTCAAACAATCGTCAAGACATTCCCGCCAGACCGTCGAGAGTTATTGAGGAGAGTGCCAAGCTTGAGCTGGATAGGATTGCAATAAAATAACAAATGTGTTGTATGGGATCTTCTCCCTCTCCCCCGCCTTCTAATTAAGCACTATTTTACATATTCTATACAGTTGTCTTCTTGCCGAGGAAGTGTGTCAAATCGAGGAAGTGTCAAAGTGTCGTGGGATTGGAGGTGGTAACAACCTTAAGTAATGCTCAAGGCAGTAAGTCTCCTCAGCAAGATTAATGTACCGAGTGAGATAATTGCATCAAATAATATACAAAGCATTGAATCAAATTGCTACAACTGAGACTTACCTGTAGAGACAGTGAAAGTATCACTGGTTGCACTGCTTTCTGCCAGTCAAATGACAGTAGAAGCAATGACTTTGAATAAAAGGGTTTATCCACATTGGCTAGGAGGCATGATAAGTATCCAATTCGAACAAGTACTAATGGTAGCCTACCCACACTGGGGGTATCACGAAAGCACCGCGCAATCATGAGGTTACTGAAGCCTTCTTAGCAATGCAAGAGCTTGTAGTGACTTGTCAGAGGTCTCCTAGCCAACTGGATACGGACTGAGTTTATGAGTTAGCCTTCTCATATAAAAGTGGGGTTAACAACCTCCGCCTCCCTACCATGGCCAGCGACCAATCCTCCTATCTGAGCCATATCTTCCATGCCCAGATTTGTGCGACGTCCCCTTCTACCACCTCCTCCTCCACGACACTCGACACTCCCAACACATGACACAACGCCGACATCCTCTACCGTCTCCGTCTAGATCCTCGTTTGCCACTACCCTTCCAGTAGTCGCCGAGGGTCGACTCCAGCTCCCTCAACATCCGGGGAGT
>Ga0247832_1007661_pt1 | contig 11125 bp, 8 predicted proteins | sample LaCruzMarch2015__10_FD_192407 | JGI IMG/M metagenome (GOLD analysis project Ga0247832, IMG submission 192407) | Freshwater microbial communities from meromictic Lake La Cruz, Castile-La Mancha, Spain - LaCruzMarch2015_4m | ecosystem: Environmental > Aquatic > Freshwater > Lake | place: Spain...
CTGGCAGTAGTGTAAAGTTGACCATCTCAGTATTTTAATCATCAAAAGAATCAACACAGCTTCGTTACACATATAAAAATGCAATGCCGGATGAGGTAGATTGCGTCGCGTTGCGGCGGCCGCTCTTGAATGGCGGCCGTTCATAGAATGAGGCGGACGGACGGTTCGCCCAGGTGGTGGTGTGTGGAGTTTTTGAGTTCCTGGAAACGGCGCGGGCAACAACCAGTGGATTTGAAAGTCCTCTAGCACGCCGTGTTGTCTCTTCGCTTCGCATACAATCTCATCGTCATTGCCATCGGCAGTATCAATCGCACCGAACGCTAGCTATTACAATCCTCCAGCGCCAGACTACGAATAGCTGTTTGGCTGTGTGTAGAGGGGGGTGGACTGACGGTGGACGAAAAGGAAAATGTCCAGGGACGGGGCTTCTATCAACGTGAAGCTCCTCGATGGCACCAATATCCCTCATGAGGACTTGGGGGATGGACAAGATTACTGCATCGCAGTCGGTGGAGAAGAGTTTAAGGTCGACATGACGCTCACGGGTGCCTTCTTTAGCAAGCACGAGATGGCAAACAAACGGCTCTATGCTACATGTTTCATTGATGGGGTATCTCTGAGAACTAATTATAAGAGTCTGATTACGGTTGCATCCTACACAAAAGGCTGTAATTATTCGTTTAAAGAGATACGGAACGATGATGAAAGTCGCTCTGCTCTAATGTTCATGAAGCTCGAGCTGGAGGAATGGAATGATTATGAAGACTCCAAGGCCAACGCTCTAAAGTTTCAGGCATCAAAGCTGGGGATGATCGAGGTATTCATTGAATCTCAAATTAGCATGGAAGACACTTCTTCCAATCGATTGCGTAACAAGCAACGTAACCGTCATCGAAAAAATCTCGTGCATGTCCCTGTCGTAAAGGTGGCGTCAACATCGGCAGCCCCAGCTGTTTCTTCGTCTTCGGCTCTGGCCACAGAGCTTGCGACGATCCCTGTTGAGGAATTGCGTAATAAGCAACGTAACCATCATCGAAAAAATCTCGTGCATGTTCCTGTCGTTAAGGCTGCGTCAGCATCGGCAGCCCCAGCTGTTTCTTCGTCTTCGGCTCTGGCCACAGAGCTTGCGGCGATCCCTGTTGAGGAGGTTCCTAAGGCCGGAGACACTGTGGTGAAGGACACAAAGGATGTTTTGCATCGCCGCACGCTAACTTTTACAGAGGGCCGACAAACTAGGCCACCACCCCCTCCTGCAACTTCCCAGCCAGCCAAGAAGTCCCTGGTCTCTGCCTCCAGCACGTCCCGCTTCCCAACTGAGCCAAAGCCCAAGATCTGGGTGTTTGATGAAGAGCTGACCGTGTTGCGTATCTCCTACCAGACGAGGGATTGGTTCGACCAAGCCAAGGAGAAGCTCCGGAAGGACGCGGCGGCTAAAAACAACATATTCGCTAGTACAGCATTGCTAGACGGAGAGGTGGAGGTTGTTCATCAGCCGCAGCCCAAGCGGCAGCGCGGAGAGCCGGTGGTCATAGACCTGACTCGGGAGGATGCAATTGATGAAGTGGCCTCTCAAGACATCTCTAGCGCCCTCCGCGGAAGCAGCCACGGAAAACAGAGGTGCTTTGCTAAAGCCGACTGGATCGATGTGTGGGAGTTAATCATCAACGCTGGCAATGCTAAAATCCCACAGGCGCACTCCAAGATCATCCATGACATTGGTCTGACTGTGGCTGAAGACCTAGAGTTCGTTGACGATGAGATTTTTGATGCCCTCTTTGATGCGCTCAAGCCCATAATGGCAAGGAAGCTGAATGCAAAGTTTCGATAGCGACCCCTAATTTCTGTGGGTCTACATCTTTTATCAATTTTGCGTTCACTACTTGATTATGATTGAGATATTTGAGATGATTGTCAGTTGTAGGAGTAGAGGAGTTGTGAATGCCGCTCTAATATTATACGCTTGTGTTCCTTGATATGTGTGAAACCATGCCTTATTCTAGCGGGAAAGTCTTGTTTATTTTCAACACGGGTTCCCTCTCCTCCCCCCTTGCCTCTTCGCCTCCTCCTTCCTCCACATCATCCTATCATCACCATCTCCCTTGTTGTCATTGTCCAACACATTAACGGTGCATCATGATGATGGACGAGGATAGTAAAAATGATACTACGATGGATGTGGTGACAACCGAAGATGTCTACGGCGACGAATCACAGCAACAGCCTAATGTTGTAATGGGTGATAATAATAATGACATGTCAATGCTCGACCTCGATACACTCCCAGTCACACAAGAGGATGCATGGGCAGTAATATCTGCCTACTTTGAGGAAAAAGGATTAGTCCGTCAACAGCTTGATTCCTTTGATGAATTCATCCAAAATACCATGCAAGAACTAGTCGATGACAGTGGCTCAATACGTCTATCACCCGAAATGCAACTAAGCGTGGGATATGACGAACGCGGGTATGAGGAGGCAGCCAACAGCGCCACGAAGCGTGTATTTGAAATAAAATTTGGTCAAGTCTACCTGTCGAAACCCACGACGGTCGAAAAGGATGGAACGGTTACCAATATGTTCCCCCACGAGGCACGGTTACGTAACTTAACATATGCCGCGCCGTTATACGTCGATGTTGTCATGAATGAATACCGCGTTTCACGTGAGGTCAATATAAGTAACCCAGCCGAGATACTTGGTACACCCATCTCAACCGAAGAAGCACGGAAAGAATTCTTGGGATATGTCCCGATCATGTTACGGTCATTATTTTGTGTATTAAGTGATAAAGATGATGCACAACTTGCTGACTTGGGGGAATGTATCTATGATCAAGGCGGATACTTTGTTATTAACGGCTCGGAAAAGGTTATTGTGGCACAGGAACGCATGTCGAATAATCACGTATACGCATTTCGTAAAAAACAGCCAAGTAAATTCTCATGGGTTATTGAAACACGGAGTCAGGTCGAGAATTCCACACGACCAACATCAACATTGTATATCCAAATGTATCAAAAGGGTGGTAAGGGTAGTATTGAGGGGAATCAAATACGCAGTACTTTGCCATATATCCGAACAGATATACCCGTGGTGATTATCTTTCGAGCTTTGGGGTATGTTGCCGATCGAGACATTATTGAACATGTAGTGTATGACCTGACAGACGGCGAGATGATGGATTTATTCCGTCCTAGCTTAGAAGAAGCATTTGTCATACAAAAACAAGAAGTGGCATTAGACTTTATTGGCCGACGTGGGAGTGCACGTGACGTAACGAAAGATGATCGTATACGATATGCTGCCGGGATATTACAAAAGGAGGTACTGCCACATGTCGGCACCGAAGAGCATTGTGAAACGAAGAAAGGCTTCTTCGTTGGATACGCTGTCCACAAGCTATTAATGTGCAAGTTAGGTCGGGCCGAGGAGGATGATCGTGATCATTTTGGTAAAAAGCGATTAGACCTGGCCGGACCACTATTGGGGGGATTATTCCGTGTATTGTTTCGTAAATTAACCAAGGATGTAAAGCGACATTTACAGAGATGTTTGGATGAGGGGAAACATTTTAATGTGGGTGCTGCGATTAAGAGTAATCATATCTCTGATGGATTGAAGTATAGTTTGGCCACTGGAAATTGTGAGTACGACTGGTTTATTTGTTGGCTTCATCAATTCGGGACAATGTCATCAATGAATTATTCTCTAACAAATTTTTCACAATTCCCTCTCCCTCCCGTCGCTCATCCCCCTCATTTCTTCGATACTCGCCACCATCAAAACCTCTTTGTTGCATGCAGGGGGCGACAAGGGAAACACATCCAAGGCGGGTGTGTCACAGGTCTTAAATCGACTTACCTACGCCTCATCTCTCTCCCATTTACGTCGGAGTAACACGCCACTTGCACGGACAGGGAAGCAGGCGAAGCCACGACAGCTTCATAACTCACATTGGGGCATGGTCTGTCCTGCTGAGACGCCAGAGGGACAGGCTGTGGGGCTTGTGAAGAACATGGCACTCATGGCGTACATTACGACCGGGACTTCGCAGGTGAGGCAAATAAACCACATTTTAACATTACTGAAATTGTATCCTTTCAACCCATACCCCCCTCTCTCTTTTCTCTTCCCCCTCCTCCAAGGTTCCTGTAATGGAATTCCTTGAGGAATTTAGCACCGAGAACCTTACAGACATCCTTCCATCAGTCATTGCTGAACCAACAACATGCAAGATCTTCGTTAATGGAAACTGGGTGGGCATTCATCGTGATCCGAAGCAACTTGTACAGACCTTTCGTCAGCTACGTCGGATGATTGATATTGATGCCGAGGTTAGTATCGTACGTGACATCCCCGAATCGGAGGTACGGATATACACCGACGCAGGACGGATATGCCGTCCATTATTTATTGTTAATGATCAAGAATTGGCAATTAAGAAGCATCACATATCACAGCTACAGGGTTTCCTTCCCGAACAGAAGAAGTTTACATGGACTGATCTGCTAATGGAGGGACTTGTGGAATATATTGATACGGAAGAGGAGGAGACGACGATGATTGCTATGGAACCGAGTGACTTGACCGACTCGTATATTACCACATACACTCACTGTGAAATTCATCCATCGATGATCCTCGGTGTTTGTGCCTCCATCATCCCATTCCCCGATCACAATCAAAGTCCTCGCAATACTTGTAAGTTTGAGTTGTCGAATTGTTTGTGAACTTATGTTATATCATCTCTCTCAACCTACCTTTTCTTACTTCTGCTTACTGAATATTCCTCGTTCACTATTCACACACATTTACACTATAGATCAAAGTGCAATGGGGAAACAGGCCATGGGAATCTACGCATCCAACTATCAAGTTCGGATGGATACGATGGCACATGTACTTCATTATCCTCAAAAGCCTCTTTGTACTACACGTGCTATGGAATTTCTTAAATTTCGTGAACTTCCCAGTGGAGTGAATGTCGTAGTTGGGATTATGATTTACACCGGCTACAATCAGGAGGATTCTCTTATTATGAATCAAAGTGCCATCGACCGTGGACTATTCCGTTCGTCGTATTACCGTTGCTACAGTGATCAGGAGAAGTCTGCGAGTGTTGGGTCCGTTGGGGCTCTAAATTCAGAGCTCTTCGAGCGTCCCACGACCGAGAGTACACGTGGGATGAAATTTGGTGATTATAGTAAACTTGACGATGATGGTTTGTGCGCACCTGGCACTCGCGTGTCTGGGGATGACGTACTAATTGGTAAGACTACGCCGACTGATATGATGATGATGAACACCCCCTCTCGCTACACCAAGCGTGACTGTAGCACGTCAATGAAGGCGAATGAGAATGGTATTGTTGACAATGTCCTTATCAGTACAACAAAGGAGGGTTATCGCTTCACGAAGGTTCGTATCCGTAACGTACGTATTCCGCAGGTGGGGGACAAATTCGCTTCGAGGCATGGACAGAAGGGAACGATTGGGATGACATATCGTCAAGAGGATATGCCCTTTACATGCGAGGGAATCGTTCCTGATATAATTGTAAATCCGCACGCCATCCCATCCCGGATGACCATCGCACAATTAATCGAGTGCATCCTTGGGAAGGTGGCTGTCTTTCAGGGGTGTGAGGGTGATGCTACTCCATTCACTGATGTTAAGGTTGATGACATTAGCCAACGTCTTCATGCCATGGGGTATCAGTGCCATGGAAATGAAGCCATGTATCAAGGTCATACTGGCCGTCCATTGAATGCACGTGTTTTCATCGGACCTACTTTCTACCAGAGATTGAAGCACTTGGTGAGTTCCAACTTATAAATTCATCTTCTTTCGTTCTTTTTCTGATTGCACCACAAGATATTTCTGATATCTGATGTTCAAATGGAATAGGTCGATGACAAGATCCATTCTCGTGCACGTGGCCCCGTTGCCATGCTCACTCGTCAACCATTGGAAGGACGTGCCAGAGATGGAGGACTGCGAATGGGGGAGATGGAACGTGATTGTTTAATTACACACGGTTGTGCCAATTTCATCCGCGATCGTTTCTTCTGTAACTCGGACGAGTATCGCATACACATTTGTGAACGATGTGGCTTAACGGCACAGTCCAATCTGAAGAAGATGACATATGAGTGTCGAACACCAACGTGTGTGGGACGGCCGTACAAGATATGTCAAGTTGAGATCCCGTATGCATGTAAGTTACTATTCCAAGAACTTACGTCGATGTGCATAAGTCCACGGATATACACAGACACTCGTGAGACACGTGACAATAGCTATTAGGGTACACCGAGGGGGAGGATTCACACCATTACTAAAAAATGACGGGGATAATATGAATGGCAGAAAAGACATACCCAAAGAGACGACTTGATTGAGTAAGTTTGAGAGGCCTTTTAGCGTAGGTACGCTATAGTCATCAAGCTCATACATCAAAATATCTAATTTCACATCTTGACAGCTACTCTTAGCTGCTGGTATCTTTCTTTCCTATTCGGATCAATAATTGTCAATTCATTCAAACACTCCTCAGCTTCCTCCCTCAATTTCATAGTATCTTGATCATTAATTGTTTTTGACTCTAATAATAATGTTGATAGTACCATGTGCAATCCAATATATGCCCATTTGCATTTAGCACCCTTACTCTCATCTCGTTGATTGGGGGTGTCAGTATTGTCATCATTTTCTTTTTCTACCTCAAGTAACTCACGTAACGAGTCGATCATTTCAAATAAGAATGTTTCATACTCTTGTACTAATTCATCATCCACATTACCACCACCCTCCTCCTGTGTTGTTGATGATGATGATGATAGTAAGATAGATTGCTGTGTAGAGGAGGTGGTGGGTGGTTTGACCCATGAAACAATAAACCGATGATACCACCATGGAGTTTGATCATCAGGTTCTGTATATATTGCATTAAGTAATATATCCTCCCATTCAGAGCGTGCCAGTGTTAACATTTCTTTATACCGTATGTTGGCTGTAATAATAATAACGGGAAAAGCAGCAATCGTGTTGTTACCACCAACCCCATTATTGCCAAATAGTTGTAATAATTTACATTCTAATAGTAAAGGCAAAAGCTTTGATCGATAATGGAATGCTGAACCATTTGAAAAGTTATCATATATTTTTGTTGTTGTAAAGTTATATTCCATGTGTATAATATCTGATAATTCCTGTATTGATGTTGCAGTAGTTGGTAGCATGCATGTTGTTGATGATGGTGATGAGGTTGATGTAACCTTGGCAGTGGTAGCAGCAGCAGCAGCCGCAGTAGTAGTAATACTACCACATTTGGGCAATAATTGTGATCCCATGGATGGTTGTTCATTAGTAGTATTATTGTGCCACCACGAAGACCAAGAACCACTGTATAATAATCGCAGTAGATTGTGCATTGACGATGATGTTGACGATGCTCCATCATTAGTTGCTATTGATGTTGATTCTCCTTCTTGTTTAGTATCAGTAGTAATTGCAGTAGTACCCAATAATGCCACAATAAAACGACGATAATTCCAACAATGAAAATTACGTTCATCTAATAGTAAGAATTGAGTTACTAATTCAATTTCAGATGTCAACATTTGTTTTACAATCATGTGCGATGATGATGATGATGATGTGTCGGTGTCATTTACTACCTCTTGTTCCATCGACTTTGCTGTTGTTTTTGGATGTTTAACCTCCTCCTCCTCGTATAAAGGTGAAGGTAGATTAGTATGAGTCAGATAGAGTGCTATTGACCATTTACGATCTGTAATTTTGGAAAGAAAAGTTTGCAAATGCATGCATGTTAATGTATAAAATTATATTGCAGTACGAGGTAAGAGTCGTCACATGCGCTACTTACGATGCCATGTTGCATATGACTTGGGATTGCGCTGTAAGCAATGTGCTGTTAATTTCAATTCCTCCTGCAGCTGTTTGTCAATGTTGAAAGTGGTGATAGCGGTGGCTACCTTACCGTCCTCCACATTATTGTCTTCTTCATCATCATCATCATCATCATCATCATCATCTTTCGTCTCCTTCTTCGTCTGCAGCAACGGCTGCAGCAGAAGCAGCTCTCTGCGAATGTTCCATAAATGAGAAGGATCCGGATTCACACTGAGCATTTTTTCAGTTAGCGATAGCAGTATTGCCGGCGATGGCGGCGGCGTTTTAGCAATTATATCATCATCATCATCATCCTTGCCGATACTACTGCTGCCATGACCGTCGACTGATGAGGAGAGAAGTAGCAACCGACGATGTTGGGTTAGTAATTCATGATTTAAATGATTCCACTGCTTCGCCTTCGTTGCGAGCTTCAAAGATGTTTCCGTATGGAGAAGACGGGACTTGTACTCGGAGCGCTTCTGACCGTGCATGGTAAAAATGTAGTAAATGGATGGGATGAAATAACTTAATGGGGGGGGTGGGAGGCGAAGAGGCAACTCGGCCTAAAACTAAGTAATTATGTAGTAGCGCTCCCGCCAACACAAAGAAGTGGTGTTCCGTTTTTCCGTACCAACCCATGGCCGAATCTCTCATTTGAGGCGGCAAAATCCATCGCATCCGTGTGCTATAGCTATAATATGGAACAATGACAATGAGAAGACATAATATCTTTTTTTGTATTGTTGTTGTCGTAGTCCTCTGCATTGTAACGCAATTACACGTTCGCAATAGCAGTATAACGACATCTACCGGTGTGCGTCAGAGATCGTCACAGCAGCAGCAGCAGCAGCATCAGCAGATAATCAGCTTTGGGGAAGTAGACGATGAGGATGATGTTTACCCCGGGCTCCTCGCCAAGGCCAAACACCAGAGTTTACAAGATTCTCATGTCTATCAAATACATGGTCAACGAGGTGTTGTCATTGGTCCAGTGGGGGGCAAGTTTGTACAAACGTTAAAGGCATTGCGGAATGCACGTCGGACACGGAACATTCTCCACGAAGACTCGGATTTAAAACTTGCACTGGTAACATCGATGGAACACAAACTTATATTAGAGCGGTATTGCACTAATACTACTACTACTACTACTATTACTACTACTGACGACAATCTCAAGAATATTACAAAAGAACAAATAATAGAGGCATGTCAACTGTATTCCAATGGAACACTATTCGATGACATTATTGAAACATGGCCTAATCCACCATATACCAATGAATCACATAATCGTGGTAAAACACAGGGCTCATCACAATGGCAAATGATGTCATTGGGCGGGCCTTTCCGTGCACCATACCAACAGACCTTGTTCTTAGACTCAGATGCATACACGTGTCCTGGCTTTGGAACACTATTTGATATATTAGTTCCATATTCGAATAAGCATTGGACTGCACCATCTTTCGCTCCAGCCAATTTGGCTATTGGGTTAGAACAATATACTATCCCTCGGTATCAGATACCGTGGTATAATAAAATACCAGCCAAGTATAATCGTGGGAATGGAACACTACATACTGACTTGAATTACTTTTCCATGAGGAATACGGGTGTACATTTATGGAATTTTCAACTTAATGAGCATACGCACGTCTTTGCACATTTTCTAGTTTTGGTGGCTGAACATTTATACAACAATATTGCCACAGTTGATAATGGCGTAACGAATGATCAAGATGCATTCCGTTTGGCATTATACATCTATCAACAATTAGTACCCGAATTTCATGAAGTGACCTTTCCACAACATGCATCCTGTAGGACATATCCAAATTATACATACGCAGGGATTGACGGAGCAATTAATGGAATGTATCCCATCCAACCTGATGGTACTATATGTAGTGATTGTCAATGTACGCCTTGTTTGATTGCACATAATAGTGGTGTATTATTTGTTAATGTTAATGGTAAGAAGGGATGGGAAGATGACAAGAAGATACATAATGGTAGTAATTCATTAAAATAAAAATTAAAAGATTGTGTGTATGTGGCGGAAAGTAATTCTAGTTTATTGTCTATTTTATTCTACCCACACTGTACACAATTACTCTTCATACAAATCACCAACGTATGCGCCACTCCGTCAACTCGTCAACTATTCACCTGTTACTGCTAAGCTAAAAAACCCTTCTTCAACCTAAACTATTCAAATCATCAAGGAAGTCCTTGGGTGTAATACACCTCGTTGAACCAATAACAATTTCATTCCCCGTCGTATTCATAACCTCCCTTGCCGAACGGAGTTCCGAGTAGCACATCCCCCCTACCATGAAAACAATTTGACGTCCACCACTTGCAACCTTCTTCTTCCCAGCATTAGTACTCTGAGTTGCAGTGGAAGCACTAAATGCATTCATCGACGGTTTACGTACACTCTTACTAATTGACTTGGCCGTCGGTGCGAGCATGGATTCGGCATCTGGCAATGGTAGTACACTGGGATAGTCCTCGACACTTAATTTGCCCTGTGCCGCATCTTCCATAATTGACTTGAGTAAACACACGTACCGACTTGATGAATATTCGGAATCACTTTCTCCTCCTCCTCCTCTCTCCGCGGAGTCATGGTAAGGTCGTAATCGTCCAGGTCCCTCTCCCTTGACCTTGGCAACAAGCTTATCCCTCTTTCTTACACTACTGGCATCATCCTCAGCTCGTACTAATGGACATGATAACTTCTCCAAGTTGTGGAATGTTCGTAATTCATCACGACTCAAATTCGCCTCCTTTAATAGTTTTTGTAAGTCATCCGCGGCAATACCATGTTGACTAATAATCACAATTGCCAGTAAACGTAGGCGCATGGCTGAAGCATTATTACCACCAGCAGTACGGAACTGTTCTACGACACGTCCAAGCATTTCTTTCAATTTAGGTATACGTCCAACATCACTTTTACCCGTTGCCAATGTTTGCTCCACATCACTTAAGTCAAGTAATCCCTGTTTATTAAATACATCCATACATTGATGTGCTATTTGCATATGTTGACTTAGTTTGCTCATTATTTCACGATATTCCGGTAATGCCTTTAATGCCTTGGCCATTTGATCAATGGATAATGCACCTCCTCCCGTCGAGTCACTACCCTTCTTACCACCAATAACAGGTGCTACCGATGATGAATTCACAATATCAC
>Ga0247832_1007665_pt1 | contig 11117 bp, 14 predicted proteins | sample LaCruzMarch2015__10_FD_192407 | JGI IMG/M metagenome (GOLD analysis project Ga0247832, IMG submission 192407) | Freshwater microbial communities from meromictic Lake La Cruz, Castile-La Mancha, Spain - LaCruzMarch2015_4m | ecosystem: Environmental > Aquatic > Freshwater > Lake | place: Spain...
GCTTTTGCGTTCTTCGGCTGTGGCTGGGAATGCCTGGGAAACCTTATCCTTCCAGGCCTTCAGCGGTTCGGTGCTTTCGTCTAGGTCCCGCAAAGTTTTTGCTTCAGCTGGGGTCGGGCCCAGCTTGGTTGAAAATAGTTTTTGAAAGTTCATCATGGTTTTTTTCTTTCGGTTAGCTTCTGAAAAGTTTTTCAGGCTGCCTAGTTTCAAGGGAAATGACTCCCCGACAATCGTCATCATTCAAAACAGGGTCAGATTCAATTACTGGGGCACGGCCGCGCAGCTCGTTGCTCAGGTTCTGCTCGTGGCGTTGCAGTGCTAGGGCATCTGCCTGAGCGCGGAACCTAAGGGCCTCGCAGGCTGTTTTGGCAAGCTTGGCGGCTTTTTCCTTGTAAGTATGTTCCAGCAGCGTCAAAACGCTGTCCAGGTGCTTGGTTCTGAATAGCAGGTGGCGGCTGCCGCCGCTGCTGTTGGGTTGCCCGTGAAACTCTGCTTTCAGTTTTCCTTCATCCAGCCAGCGGCGCAGGGTTCCCCTGCTGGCAAGTAGTTTCAGCCGAACGGCTAGGCTGTTAAGTGAGTGGGCCTCTAGTGGTGTTTTCATATACAAATAAAAGCGGTGTCAATTAAGTGCGGGCTTTTCTCTGCTTTCTCACCTGGCTGGCGTGTCTGCCTTGGTGATAGGCCTGCCGCTGGCTTTGACTGTATTTAAGGCGAGAACTTTCGCTTTTTCGCCAGCGCGAGTGCCCCAGCTTCCAGGACTCTGCCAGCTGAATGGTCGTTTTGCTCAGGCTTGCCCTGGTGAGTCTCAACTGCTGGGCGGCTTTCGTCTGAGTTAATCGCAGCACATCGGGGCATAATACGAGGCACAGCCCGACAAATCGCTGCGCGGTTGCCTTGGCGTTTCCAGGAACCACCAGCTTGCGCAGGGTTTCCAAAAGAGCAGTGCCCAGGATTGAAGGCTTTTCCTGGTCGGGGCTTTCGCCGTCTAGTTCAGAAAAAAGGCGGTCCACGCCCCGCCCTTCATCACCAGCCTGTTCAACGGCCTGCTGGGCGCTGCTGAAACTGTAATCTGCCCAGGGCATCAGATAATTGCGGTGCGCTGACGGTCGTGAGCTCGCCACCTTTGGATTCGCAAAACTTCTTCGGCCATTCTCTCCAGGGCCTGAACACCCGCCAGGATGTCCTTCCAGCTGGCTGAGAAAAGTTTCACCGCCGCCACATCCCCTTTCTCCACGGCCTGTCTCAGCCTCTCGAACACTGCTTTTTCTAGTGCGCCCGCACGGGCGGCGGCCTGCAGGGCGCTGATTCGCTGGGCCCTGGGCATCTTTAACGGCTGCACATTGAGGGCCATCAGGGGAAGGGCCTGCTGTTGGGGCACCAGGGTTTCCAAGTCGGCGGCCGCCGCTTCGCGCAGCCGCCTTTGTCGGCGCTGAATGGTGCGCCTTGAAACACCCTGCTGTTCGGCCAGCAACATGGTTGAGTTCGGGTCGGTCGGTTGCTGTCCCATCCTTTGGCCCGCTTGTCAGCTTGTCGCCTGTCGCCGTTACGATGAGACGCAATCTTTTGAAGGTTGCAATCGCAGGGACTACCGGAGTCGTTGCAGCCCCAGAGTTTTCTACTCAAGGAGACTCCTGCTGCCCCCTGGGAACCACTATCAGGTTACTCTCATCAAAACACCCACACTGCCCACTATCACTGTCACCACCTGTTAAGGTGGTGGTGGCAGTAGATATTGGGCTATCAGCTGAGACTTTCATACTATCAAAAGGGTGATAGTTCAAAAGGGCATCGGCCCCAGCCGATACTTTGGGTGAGGCTTACTCTCTATAACCTGGCATCGGGGGTTAAGTTTCGCGGCCTTAACCTGTCGGTAGTATGTCGCCTCGCTTACCCCCTTAGCCCTGGCGGCCGCTAGCCACTGGGCGTTGCTCCATCCATCCACTGGGGCTTGCTCTAAAACTTCAATCAGCTTGCTTTCGGTTTCAGCCTTTTTGCTTTTCGGGTTTCTGATGGCAGAAGCATCTTCGTTGGGGGCGAGCTCATGCAGGGGATACTCCCAGCGCAAAACGACATCATCTAAGGGCGGCCCGTGGCGGCGGGTTGTTTGCAAAATGGTGTGTTCGTCTTTTTCGTGGGGCCGCAAAGTCACAAGAACATCAGGGTCACGGGCCCACACTCCTGTCCCGCTGAATAAGTCTAAGCTGCTGCGCCCGCTTAGGTCCCCTTTTGGGCTATGGTGCGAGGTGATTACACCGCATTTGAGTTCGTGGCTTATTTCGTCCAGGGCTTCCAAGTATTCAAGAACTGTATATTCGCCGTTGGTTCCTTGTGTGCTGGGGGTTACCAGCTTGTAACTGGGTTCTAGAATAACTAGGTCAAGCCCAGCGCCCTGGTAGCGCTTGCAGATTTCGTCCACTAGCTGGCGCATCGTCACCCTAGGGCGCACTGCGCGCAGGCTCCACAGGTGCAGGTCCTTGGGATGCGATACGCGTAAGGCGTTTGAAATTGCCGACATGCGCCTGTCAAAAAAGTAGCGCAGCAGTTCCAGGTCTATGTAGAGAACGGGCCCTGGCTTCAGATTCCAACCCAGCCAAGGCAGCCCTTGGGATTTGGCTACGGCTAGGTGCAGCTGTGCCCAGCTTTTGCCGCTTTTGCTGGTGCTGCCTAAAACGCACCTTTCGCCCTCGCGAATGAGTTCGCCGACAATATCCCTAGGGATTTCCGCGGGGTTGGGGTTCAGCGGAACTGCGGCCGCATTGTAGGTTTGCGACTGGGCAAGCGTAGGGGCTTTCCCTAGGGCCTGTTGCAGTGTTGGCCCTAGTGCCGTTGCGGTCGTTGTTTGGGTTTCGGTTTCGGTGTTCATAAATCACTTTTTTCTAAATACAGAAGGCGTTGAAGTTCGGCGGCCTTGTCGGTGCGATGCCATCCAGGCAGGCGGCAAGGCTGGGAAGGGGTAAAAAGCTTAGGGTCAAACCCAGTATGCGGCAGGGCAGCCTCAAGTTCATTCAGCTGGTTTTTTGCGGGCAGGTCGAACCACCCGTGCAGGCTTTTGTTGCCGCTATGAATTACTGCCCGAAGGCGCAGCTGCATCTTTTCTTTCAGCCACCAAAACACAGAAGCGGTTTCAGTTTGGGTGAGCTTGTCGGATTCAAGAACTAGAAACTGGCGGCGGGCGGCCTGTTCCTTGCATCTTGAAATTGCGCCTTCAATAAACACCCAGGGGCAGGTCAGGGGCCCAGGCGCTTTCCCAAGCTGCAGCCACTGGTCGGCCCGTTTGAAGTTCGCACTGTGGCGCGGCTTTCCGCTGTCGAAAAGCTGCCCCATCCACAGGATTTCGTTGGCCGCCCACAGGTGGCGCAAAAAATACTCAAAGTGGCCGTTTGCGGTTACAGGAAGCCTTACGGGGCTTGCTTCCCATAAATCCGCAGTGGTCATGCCCGTGCTAGTTATCGCTGCCCGCAGTAGCTCTGCGCCTAGTTTGCTCCAATATTTATCCTGAAGCGGTTCTAGGGCTTTGGTGTGCGTTTGTGGGAACCACTTTTGCAGCGCCCTGGGGGCGTGGGTTGCGTGAACTTCTGCGGCATAGATTTGCCGCCGCAGGTCATCGTTCACCATTTGCAGCCTTTCTAGGCAGCTGCTGTGAAAGCAGGTAACAGTTGGGGCCCCGTCAAGATACAGCCGCGCTTTTCTTTTGTCCTTCACAGTGTGCAGCGCGGTTCCTGGGCAATCCAAGTCAGCACAGGTGCCATCGAAAAGCAGCGGCCCTAGAACTTGCTGCGCTACCTGCATGCGCAAGGGCATATCTGCAGCGGGGTAGGAAGTGGGAACAATCATCTGCTGATGAGGCCGCCAGGGCTGATGCGGAAGTTTTGACGGGCCCGCATGTGGGCGGCCGCAGGGCTGTAGCCCTGGGCCTGATAGGATTTCTTGGCCAGGCGCACCCGCACACCAAGCAGGCGGGCTTCCTGGGTAAGTTTATGAACAGCGGCCCCGCGGCGGCCTATCTCTGAAAGATAGGCGCGCACTGGGTCGTGCTGCGTTTTGACTAGGTTGGCTTGTTCTTGCATAAAGCCAGCAAAAGCCCAGTTTGCCCTTGTGAATTGGGCACAGAGTATTGAGCAGGCCTTTGATTCGGTGATTCAGGCGTTTAATGAGCTGGCTGCCATCTCAGACTATTCCAAGCGATTTAAGGGCCAGGCTGGCTACGGGGATTTGGAAAAAAAGCAGGCTGATGCCCTTCAAAATGTAAAAAGCCGCGGGCTCCCCGCCCTTATGGCAGCCTGGGAATATCGGGATTTGGATGAAGCAGAAAAAAAGGAACTAGATGGGCACTACCAAAAGGCTCTAAAGCACTTTAAGGGGGACAAACTAAAGGCCATCGGGGCGGCGGCCGTTAAATTGCAGCTGTATAAAATAGGGGAGCTCTTTTCAGCAAAAGAAACCAGGCAGTTCTTAGGAAAGGGTGAACCTGTTGCAATTCGAAGGACAGCTAGGGCCCCTACTTTTCGGCCAGTTTGGGTGCCACTAGCAAAATGCGCAAAAATTGTCGGCATCAGCCGCAACACTGTTGCGGCCTGGCACAAGCAGGGCTGGCAGATGGTTGAAGCCCCTTCAGGGCGCATGCAGAAGGTAATTTTGAAGCGGCACCCTGGAAATGGCATGGTGAACTTGCCGCTTGTTCAAAATATTGCACAAGCAAAACGGGCGGCCGCCGCGCCAGGCAAACCATTAAACAAGGCTCAGGGCCAGCTGGCGGGGCTAATAATGGCCGCCCAGCCTGGTTCGCCGCAAAAGATTGAGGCCAGCCACACCGTGCGGGCCTTGGCCGCCATTGAAAAGATTCAATCCCCTGGGCTGTTGCTACAGATTCGGGCAGCCATAAAAAAGCGGCTTCAGTTAAGAAAAAAGCAGTCTGCCAAAAGGCAGCGCGGGCGCTCTGTGCCTTTCAATGACGCTTTGGACTACCAGGGCGCTTCTCGCTAGCGAACCAGTTTTTCAATCGAAGAATCGTAGCTGGTCAGGTGCTTGTAGTGCTGCTCCAGAGTGCGCATCGCGTCCCCCGTCCAGCTGCTTAGAATCTCTATCTTTACCCCGTTTTTGATACAGTTGGTGACATAGCTTCGGCGCATATCGTGGGCGGTGAATTGTGCCCCTTGTTCCTTTAAGTATTTTTCAAACGGGATTCTAAAATCCCAGCGGTAGCGACTCAGGCCGCCCTTGTTCAGTGGCTCCAAAATATATTCTGTGGGCGGCGGCTGCTTTGGCAGCGCTTGTTTCATCTTTTGCAGGTGTTCGATTAAAGAACTGGTGAGGGGAGGGTAGGCTGGTTTCTGAATCTTTCGTTCCGTCATCGGGATGCTGGCTACTTTGGTTTTTGTGTCGAACCAGCCCCAGCGGGCTTCAATAATTTCCTCTTTTCGCATGCCACAGTGAAAGCCACAGAGCAGAACGAACTTCAACCTTGGGTCGGTGCAGTTCTCAATCAGTCGGTTGGCCGCTTTTTGCTCCACGACATTACTTCGAGCGCAGGCGGCCTGATTGAATCGGGGAAGCTGCACTTGGTCCATCGGGTTACGGGTCAGGCGGTGGGCCGCCACCATGTCCCGAAAAAATCCCGACAAGCGGCCCGCGTAACTGTTCCAGCTGGCTGGGCTGAGGCCGCCCTCTGCACGGGGGCGGCTGATGCGGTTGAAATACTTTTGCAGCTGGGTGGTAGTCAGGTCGTCCAGGGTGGCGGCCTGGGTAAAACGCAAAACATCGCCCAGCAGGCGCAAAAGTTCTTTGGCCGAACGGGGTTGGATATTTCCCAGGCGCAGCTGTTCCTCATTGTAAAGGTAGGCGGTGCGCAGCAAACCTTCCCCCCTGGGGGTCAGGCTTTTGCTTAGTTCTAGTCGGCGCTGTTCGATGGCTTCGGCCAGGTCACGGGTGCCTAAGCTTTTCCTTTGGCGGCCGCCGTTACGCTTGAAAGTTAGCTGATAGATGCCGTTGCGTTGGTAAAGCCCTTGGGGTAATTTGTTCTGATGCTTTCGTCCTGCCTGTTTTTCAATTTGATGTGTCATGTGGGCTGTGGGTTGGGGTGTGACAATCTCAAGAAAAGCTATGTCACAAGGCGGCCTTGTGACAAGTTCTTTTTTTCCTCGTTTTACGAGGGGAAATTGCGGTAATATGGGGTCATAGCTCAGTTGGTAGAGCGCCTCAATGGCATACAGCTGTTTTTCACTATGAAATGTGTCAGCAAAATGGTGTCTGTTTGTCACACTGGCACCACTTACTAGAGAACAACAAGGCGGCCTTGCTTGGCACACTGTGTTTGCTGTTATCATTACCAAGTGAAACTGTGTTTGCCCGTGTTGGCTCTTTTCCTGTCCGTCCTGACTATTTCCGCCCAGGAACCCAGCCCAGGAAGGTTAATTCGGGACGGCTGAAGTTATCGAACGAACTTTTCTATGTCGTCAGTTTGTGCATAAAGTTTTGTCAACCAAACCCTCTGCTTCAGAGAAAATAGTTGACAGACCTGACCAAGGGGCAGTTAGAAGCCCAACCATTCACGGGCATTGCCTTTACGGAAGGAACGGGCTGGCGGGCTGAAGTCACCTACCAGGACGGCATCCTGGACGGGCCTGTGACGGTTGTAGTGAATCAAAAAGTTTTCTCGCAGTTCAGGTATGACAAGGGCCTGAAGGTTTTAGAAAAAAAATCCCAGGTTTGCGGGGAACCGCCTGGGGTCGGGTATGGATACGGGGTCAAAGGTCCCGCATCCCCGCAAAGTTTCCCAGGTTTGCGGAAGCCCGCCTGGGTCGGTGACTAAACGGCAAAGTTTCCGTTCTTCCGCAAATCTTTAGGCCTGGGGGTGGCTTTCAAAAAATCCGCTAATTTCATTTCTGCTCGCCCCCCATTTGTTCGTAGGAAATACCGTGTCGCCCCGTTGGTTCACTAGCTTCCAATGGGTTTCCGAACTGTCCAAGGTGGTTAAAACTAGAAACCTTTTTTCGGCTTCGGGGAATGCCTTGGCTTTCCAGTCTTCGTGTATTTGGTTCATCAATAATCTTTCGTTCATAAGGGTCCTTTCTATTTCGTCGTGGGTTGGTTCAAAAAAATGTCGAATGCGGTCCAGTATCATAAAAGGTCGGCAAGTTCGTCCTTCCAATGTCCGAACGACTCTTTCGCCCCCCTGTTGCGTAGGTCTAGAACTTTTGCCTGTAGTGCCATCACCACCCCGCTGGCTTGCCAGGGGATGCCCACTTCATCGCATTCTTTCTTTTCCCTGGCGGTCACTTCCCTCATTTGCGTTTCCAGGGCTTCCGCTGAACGGCGAATGACGGCCCGAATGATGTCGGCTTGTGGGGACATTCGCTGAACTATTTGCCCGTCCAGGGCCTCGAGAATCAAATTGCGGTCATCCCGTCCCGTGGGGGCATATTGTCCCAGGGTTGCTGTTCGTTTGAGTTCTTCAAAGCTTGCTGGGTCGGGCTTATTGGCAAAGGTAACCGCCAGGGCCTGAATCTTGCTTTTGCGTTCTTCGGCTGTGGCTGGGAATGCCTGGGAAACCTTATCCTTCCAGGCCTTCAGCGGTTCGGTGCTTTCGTCTAGGTCCCGCAAAGTTTTTGCTTCAGCTGGGGTAGCCCCCAGCTTGGTTGAAAATAGTTTTTGAAAGTTCATAGGGCTTCTCCAATGGCGTCTGAATCGGATAGGGCGGGGTTGCGTTCGGTCCTGGGGAAGACTTTCCCCTTGAGAACTTCTTCCGTCAGGTTGTGGCGTAAAATTCCCAATGCGTCCTTCCGTGCTCTGTCCCTTATCTGCTTAAAGGACAATTCACTTTCCGTCTGTCTGCGAACCCTCTGGTCGTGGTCCCGTTCCAGCACGGCAAGCAAGCTGTCCAGGATGGTAGTCTTAAAAAGGTAAGACATTCGCCCCCGTTCCTGCTTTTCCATTTCGGGCTTTATTCGTCCGCATTCCAACCAGGCGGAAATTGTGTTCCTGCTTACCAGGCCCCTGAATCGTTCCGCCAGGGTTGCCAGGGTATGCGTTTCAAATGCTGTTTTCATTTGTCATTTGCCGAATGTCAACCGCCCACGCATTCTTAAAGGGCCTGTTCCACTTGTCGCATTATCTGGCCCACTTCGGCTTCAATTTCGTGTTCAATTTCAAGGGCCGTTCGCCCATGGCATATGGGGGCCAACCGCTTCGCCATTCCACGTAGAAGCGGAATAAGGGCTTCGTCCCGTGCCTGAATTATCTTGTCCGCTTCGTCCACCGATACCATTTGCCCTTCCCGTTGCTCAATTTCGGGACGGTCGGCCCGTAGCTTGCGTAGCTGGTCAATCACCTTCGTGTAGTCGGATATTAGGGCGGAACGTTCTTCGGTTTCGTCTAGGTCAATCTTTCCTGCCAGGTCAGACGCAAGCTTGCCCAACCGCCTGACTTCATCGTTCAACGTCTGGCCCACGGGGTCGCCTGGGGCCGTGAATGTCCGCTTGTGCGGTTTGGGGGCATACTTGTCCCAGCGGGGGTCTTTACCGTCCCGCCAACGGCGGGCCGTGCGTGACGAAACCCCAGCGAGTTCGGCAACCTTCGCTATCCTGTAATCACCGTGGGCGGGCATTATGCTTTTTCCGTGGTGTCAAAATAGGCAAAGAACTGGACGTTCCTGCCTGGAATACGGGAGTCGTTTTCACCACGCTATTTGTATCCAAAAAGATTACTCTCCACCAATGACTTACAGCAAAGCGGATAGAAGCGAATGGGCTTCTGTATCCACTTTCTATCTGCTTTTTTTCCGAATCTGTAAAGCGGATAGAATGGGTTCTATCCATTCGGACAGAGTAAAACGCACCGAATAAAAGCGGATAAAAGCGGTGGGCCATCCAATTCCAGTAAAGTGGAGGGTCGTTCCCCCAGTCTTTAGACTGGGGAACACCATCTGGTTCATATCTATTCATTCCGCCCCCGTTCCTTTAGTAACACCCCCCCCGCCTGGGATAAGGCATAGAATGGCTTACTTTCTTTCCCCGTCTTCTGGACGTAGCCCAGGTCTATCAATCGAACCCTTGAGTCACCGAACGAGCCCCTTGCCATCTTGTAGCGTGATATAGCCAACTCCTTCCACTCTTTTGCCTGGACGGGTCCACCGTCACTATCCGTCACCTTCTTAAGTGCCTTCAGGAAGGCCAAGTCGTTCCGTGTGGCATCCTCTGCCCGTGGCCCGCCTTGGTTGGCTAGTTCTATCACGACTGTGTCCCCCACTATAAGTCCGCCCAGGGGAACTTTCTTTTTGGCCAGCATCAACGGTTTTTCCTCCTCACCCTCCTTTTGCTTGGCGTTTTTGAATTCCACTTGCTCCCCCTTTTTCGAACCTACCCACCGAACGTCCGCCAACGCATAAGACTCCATTCCCCCGTGTGCCCCACCTGCGTCAGACTTCGGCGGGTGGTGAATAATGCTAACCCCAGCTCCCGTTTCGGAAGTGATACTGCGACAGCAAGCCATAAAGTTCCCCATATCGTCCGTGGTGCTTTTGCCAAAGGCCCCAAAGACGGATAGGGCCACGTCGATAATTACCAGGACAAAGCCCTTCCGCTTTATGAGGCGAATGAATGCATTCAGGGTGGCGGGTTGGAATAGGTTCGCTGGGCGAATATCAAAATAAACTTCAGGGGCTTCCTTTAGTCCTAGCCCCTGTGCCCTGACGCAAGCCCCGCCAGGGCTTTCTAGGTAAAGGTAAAGAACTGGTCCCGTCTGCTTCACGTCATAGAGCCCAAGCCAATTCCCCCCCGTGGCGATAAGTGCGGAATGGGCTAGGGAAATAAAAGACTTACAAGTTCCCGTCTCTCCCGTGACTAGCGTGATACACGACTTAAAATACCATTTGTCCAGAATGGGTTCAGCGGGCGGAATCTTGTCCAAGTCTTTCCAAGGAATTAGGCGGGCTTCCCATTCGTCCACTTCCCGTTCAATCGTGGCTTCCTGGTCGGGTTTGGGGCTGGGTATTGGCGGTTCCGTTCTTGCACCGCCAAAAGAAAACCCGCCCTGCTTCGCCAGGTGAACCAACGTTCCCAGCGTCACACGGCCCGCACCATTCCCCTGGGGGCTGAACGAATTCCACCTGGTGTTTGCGTCTTGGGGGTCGTAACGGTTGGGGGCCGTGGCGGACCAGTTCACGAACACGGCCCGTCCACGTTCGCCAGGGTCCCAGGTTTTTAGGGCCATTCCTATTTTTACCCAATCATCGTTCCCCACGTCTGCGGAAACGTGGTTCAACATTTGGCGGACTTCCGCTTCCGTCCAGTCCCGTTCCCCTGGTGGCGGTGAGTATATCCCACCCGAACTGGTTTGTGTCTGTGGTGCGGGTATTGAGTCTATAACCTGTTCTTCTTTGGAACAGGTTATCGTGGCTTGTTTGCTTATCCCCGCCAGGAACGCACGAACGGCTCCGTCATTCCGCCGAATTTCGTTCAGGTGCGGGGCGTAAAGGTTGCCCGTCATCGTAGTATATTTGCCCTGGGTCCAGGCTTCGGCTTCGGCTAGGCCCCTGAAGCTTATTTTTTCCCGCCTAGTATTCACCTGAAGACCTTCAGGAATTTCTAGCAGTATTCGCAACCCGTTTCCGCTGGGGCTTATTTCGGTATATGAATTCAGTTCTTCGACAAGTTCCGCCACTTCATCGTTCGGCTTTCCGTCTTTCAGGCAACGGTCCAAGTCTATCGCCAGAAAGTCCCCCTGGTTCACGTAGCCCACTCCGCCCAGCTTCATTCCTGTGGTCGGCTGAACCACATTCTGGAATCTTTCAAAAGTCTGCGTCGCCAATTCAAGTGAACCCAAGGTTTCGGGGCTGTTGCTACGTGCTTTTTTACCTACACCGTTCGGTTTGAAATTCGGGTTTAGGGGAATTTTATTATAGCCCCCGTCTGGTTTCCGTTTTGGGGACCAGACAACCCACTTTAGATTTGTTCGTAGTGCGTTGGGAAAGTTTTCGGGTTTGGGGTTCATTTCTTTGCTTCCTCAATCAGAACGTCTGCGTGGCACGGTTCATTAAGCGGACAAAAGCAACCCAGCGGGCGGTTGCGTAGTCGGCCCAGGTTGGCCCGTAGCCTGGTAAGGCGGGGGTCGGTGTCGGGGCC
>Ga0247832_1007669_pt1 | contig 11112 bp, 5 predicted proteins | sample LaCruzMarch2015__10_FD_192407 | JGI IMG/M metagenome (GOLD analysis project Ga0247832, IMG submission 192407) | Freshwater microbial communities from meromictic Lake La Cruz, Castile-La Mancha, Spain - LaCruzMarch2015_4m | ecosystem: Environmental > Aquatic > Freshwater > Lake | place: Spain...
CATCATCATGCTCGTCATTATGGAGGAGGAGGAGACGGCGGCGGCAGTATGGGATTAGTACACGCATCGTTGTTGCTATTGGCAATCAACGCATCGTTGGTGGGGGCCGCATTGGGGTCGTTATTGCCGCGTGCCGCCGGCGGCGCGACGTTGGGATACGGCACGACGATATTGTGCGAGGCATTGCTGTTGGGGTTTTGGGGAGCGGATGGCGGGCCCATGACCACCGCCGCCGAAGGGGGTAATATTGCATTATATTATCAATTCGCAGGACCGACCGTGGCAATTGTGGGGGGGGCGATTACTGCCAGGTAAGTGTGTGTGTGTGTGTGTGTAAATATATATAATCTTTGGAAGATGATGGCATAATAATGTTCCCGAGAAATTATTGTTGTTGTTGTTGTTGTTGTCAATATTGCCTTTTTTTAGCTCAACTCTGGGGGATTAACAATTCTTTTACCCTCCTCTCAAAAAATTTCTTCTACTAACCTAAAAATAATATCATCGAACGAAACGAAACGCCAAATTAGGGTTTACAATCCAGTAGTTCACACATTGAGCACAATTGTTATCTTCGGTGCGATAGTGCTAGTCATTGCCATCCCCGATGCATTCTATTACCTCGTGGAAGTGGCATTGGGGTTCAATCCATACGCGGCCAATGATAAGACGGGACAATTCTTATCACTTGCGTGGTTGGCAAGTTGTGCAGTATCCGGAGTGGCAATTATCGTACGCGATCCGAGTTTACTTCGCCAAGCATCATCGATCAACAACACAGTCGACGAGGCACGATCGTCGGCATATTGCTCATCCGAGACAGCGGCCGCCGGTGCGCTAGGTCGGGATGATGAGACGCTCAAGCCAAAGGTCGACACGACACCGAGACCAATGTATGCCGTGCCACCGTTATCGATAAATCACGGCGGCGAGAATGGCCATGCGGGTGGTGGACAACAAGCGTACAATATGTTTGATCCTGCCGATTTGCCCCCGCGTCTGTCGGAGTATGCCAACATGGTCTACTCGGCATGTGAGGATCTTGGCAACTTTTTTGGGTTCCAGGATTCGTCGGTTCGGAATCAGGCGGAGCATTTACTCGTCCTATTGAGTAATAATCGACGGTACATGAATTCTCATATCCTGCCCCCGGCATTGCAGCCGCCAAGTCCGATACATGCATTGCATGCCAAGGTGTTTAGCAATTATATGAAATGGTGTCGGTATCAGGGTGTACCACCACACTTCTCGCGTATGTCGAGCGTCGCTGGTATGTCGGCCCCGCCCAGCGTGGCATCGCGCGTCGTCGACCTTGTACTCTTCTTCTGTGTGTGGGGCGAGGCGTGTAATATTCGACACATGCCGGAATGTCTTTGGTTCTTGTATCACAAGATGATGGAGGAGTACAGTCTAGGTATGATGACATCCATCTTGTCGACGACTGACGTTGGAATGATGCTTAATGGGGGAATGTATCAGCAACAACATACGCCCACCGTACAGCAGCCTCGGAGTTTGTACGCTGGACACTTTTTAGACTTCGTCGTTACCCCCATATACAAGATTGTTAGCACGGTAAGTGTGGTCATACTTTGCGCTTGTGTCATATCTGCTTCTACGCTCAATACTAACTTGCTTACTCTCTCTCTCTCTCTCTCTCTCTCTCTCTCTCTGTCTCTTCTATTGTAGAGCATGCAATCGAACGCCGATCACATTAACAAACGCAACTACGACGACTTTAATGAATTCTTCTGGTCTCGCGACTGTCTCCGATACCGTTACACCTGTCAGGACCCTTACAGTCTTGATGCCGAGGATCCACTACGCGCGATGACGGCACCTCTCCCTGGCGAATCTCAACCCCCAATAACGGTGGGGATGATGAATGCTCCCAAGACATTCCTAGAGAAGCGTTCGTGGTTGCGTGGGATCATGGCGTTGAGTCGGATCATCGAGTGGCACATCATAACTTTTTACCTCCTCTCCGTACTCGCATTCTCACGTGACATGGTGTGGGGATGGGTCTTCACCCTCCAGGTAGCAAGTGGCGTCTTCTGGATATTCAATTCCTTGGCGATATGCTGGGAGCTGCTTGAGGTATGGGCGAGCTATCCTGGCGTTCACCTCAGTGGCACAGCCGTCTTTGGGTCCGTCTTCGTCCTTGCTACGCGGTTCCTCATCCTAGCTTATCAAACCATGTATCTCATGTGGACGTTCGCACCGAGTGGTGGGAGCTACCTTGGAGTTGAGGCTGACTCAACATTTTGGTGGTGGCAGTATGTCTGGCTATCCCTTCTGTGTATGACACCATATATTCTTGAGACCGTGACAAATTTCTGTCCAGTGATCACCACAAGACTGTGCACAAGCAGAAACGATTACGTCCAAACCTTCCTTAACATCCTATTTCCCAGCAGTCGTCTTTACGTGGGCAAGGAGGTACACGAGTCACTGAAGCACACGTCCGTTTACGTCTTCTTCTGGGCGACACTCATCTCGTGGAAGCTCTACTTCTCTTACGTTTTCGAGGTTTACTCCATGGTCCTACCCACGATTCAGCTAACTGACGATTATGCGAATTTTCCCGACCAGAGTTTTGTCAAGATGAGCCTTCTCCTCCTGCTGCGTTGGACACCCCAATTCCTCGTCTACTGTATCGATATGAGTATCTGGTATGCTATCTGGCAGGCATTTGCGGGGACGTCCGTCGGCTTCTCTGATCATCTCGGCGACATCCGTAGCATGAAGGACATCCGTAAAAACTTTGGTCGTGCACCAGAACACTTTTGCTGCAAACTTCTGTCTCCCGATGCTGGGTCTCGTCGGGGGTCGTCAGCAAGCTTCGTCCACAGTGACAATTATAATTCCATGGAAAGTCTTGATAACAATCGTCAGAGTATCATGAATCCCAACAGCCACGAGGGACAATCTCTCCTGGGCAGTGATCCGCACAAGCTTCAGGGATATGTTAATCGTCTGCTCGACGTACGCATACAGAAGTGGGTAATGTTCAGCACGGTGTGGAACGAGGTCATTGATCACTTTCGTGAGGAAGACTTGATATCGAACCGGGAAAGTAATTACATGAAATTTAGCCGCTTTGATGGCTTCAGTCAGGCGATCTATTTGCCCGTATTTCAGACCGCAGGAGTCGTGGAGGAGGCACTGGCGTTGCTTGAGCGTCCGATGGATGATAGAGCTATTATTAACGACGAGAATCTGTTTAGGCCCATCCTGAATCACGTCACTATGCGAACTGCCGTATCAGAGGTATGGGAACTCGGTAATTACGTCGTGCTCAAGCTTTTAGGGCCGGTCCACAACGATGACGCTGTGTTCATTATGAATTATGTCCTCAAGTGGGTTGAGGGCGGCACAGTCACGAATCATATGAAAATAACGGAAATCCGAGCTGTGCTGAATAGTCTCATTCAGCTCGTGGATGGCATCGGAAATAGCATCGGGCGTCGCAAGCCTGCCACACATCGTCGCTTCTCTGGCAAGAACTTAAAGAGGCCAGAACCCACCGCCCCCGTCACTGGCATGCGTAGGGCCATCAGCGCCAGCTCACTGCTCAACGCCACCCAGGGTGCAATAGAGCATAGTAACCACCGGTCAAAGGCGTACGAGGAAGTGATAATTGTCGATGCCTTACGCGATCACACTCGTGATATGTTCCGTGCCTTGATAAACGCATTGAAGGGTGTTATGAATGGTGCCAATTCAGAAAGCAAAGAAGTAATGGATCGATTGACCTTTGCCTTGAGCATGGAAAACGGATTCTTTTGGGATGATGCCTATGCCTCCGACGCCATTGATGACATGGCACGTAGCGAAGTTTTCAAGTCAGTGCTTACTAAATTACATGGCCTTGTGGCGTGTCACCCCGATGAAGTAGAGCCGAAGTCCAAGGAAGCCCGGCGTCGGCTGACATTCTTCGTCAATTCCCTCTTCATGGACATACCAAATGCGCCCTCAATTCACGACATGTTTTCGTGGAACGTCCTTACTCCATACTATCGTGAAACTGTCACACTCAGTAAGAGTGAATTGGAAACTAGGAGCGATGCTTTAGGTGTTTCTACTATGCTTTACTTGCAAACTTTATTCAAAGCGGACTGGTCCAATTTTTTGGAGCGTATGGGTCTGAAAGACGAGGACAAAGTATGGTCCAAGAAGTATGCTGTTGCGACTAGACAGTGGGCAAGCATCCGTGCTCAAACTTTGAACAGGACAGTCACTGGCATGATGTACTTTGAGAAAGCCCTTCGTCTGCTTGCTAACCTCGAACGTCTTGATGATGATACGACGAATGATTTGATGGGTGAGAAGTTTGGCTACATTGTGGCGTGTCAAGTTTATGGTCAGATGAAACGGGATCAAGATTCTAAAGCCGATGATATCGATGACCTAATGCACCGCTTCCCTCACATGCGTGTCGCTTACATCGACTCCATCCGCCATAATCGGTCGGGAGAAATGGCTTTCTACTCGTGTCTAGTGAAAAGTAATGGCAACGGCAAAGTTGTGGAGCTATATCGCGTGCGTTTGCCCGGCAACCCCATTTTGGGAGAAGGAAAGCCCGAGAATCAGAACCATGCCATGATCTTCACCCGCGGAGAGTTTGTTCAAACGATCGACATGAATCAGGAAGGATACTTCGAAGAAGCGCTCAAGATGCGCAACGCACTTCAAGAGTTTGCCAAGCGTGATGGCCCCATGCCAACTACTATCCTTGGGCTGCGAGAACATATCTTCACTGGTAGTGTTAGTAGTTTAGCGAACTACATGGCATTGCAAGAAACCTCATTTGTTACTCTCGGTCAGCGTGTTCTTACGAAGCCGTTGTGCATCCGTTTACATTACGGCCACCCGGATGTCTTTGATAAGTTATTCTTCATCACTCGTGGCGGTATCAGTAAGAGCTCCAAGGGCATCAACCTTTCCGAAGATATTTTCGCTGGATACAACAATGCAATTCGTGGTGGGCAGGTGGCCTTCAAGGAGTACGTGCAAGTGGGTAAGGGTCGGGATGTGGGTATGACCCAGATCTACCAATTCGAGGCCAAGCTCAGTCAGGGCGCTGGCGAACAGAGTCTCTCACGAGACGTATACAGGCTTTGTCATCGCCTGGATTTCTCGCGTCTGTTGTCGTACTACTTTGGTGGAATCGGGCACTACTTCTCCAACGTTCTGACCGTCTTTACTGTTTATGTAGTTGTGTATCTCATGGCAATATTGGCACTGTATGATCTTGAAAAGATAGGCGACCGCACAATTACACCCATGGGAACGATTCAAATGCTCCTTGGTGGGCTGGGTCTACTTCAAACCATTCCATTATTTTCCACACTTGGAGTTGAACGCGGCTGGTGGGCGAGTGCACAGGAGCTGATCCAAGTATTTGCTACTGGAGGGCCGCTTCACTTCATGTTTCATATCCAGACAAAGGCCAACTACATGACTCAAACCATCCTTGTCGGTGGAGCCAAATACCGTCCCACTGGCCGTGGGTTTGTCACCCAGCACACCCCGATGGACGAACTGTACCGGTTCTTTGCGTCTAGCCATCTGTACCTTGGAGTGGAATTGGGGGCTGGACTGATCATTATGGGTATCTACTCTACTGCGAAGCAGTACTTTGGTCGTACTTGGTCTCTGTGGCTGGCATCACTTTCATTTATTGCTAGCCCATTTTGGTTCAATCCTCTCACCTTCGATTGGAATATGGTCTCGTCTGACTACGTCAAGTTTATTTCTTGGATGCGTGGAAGATCTGGAGGAGCCGCACGCAGTTGGTCGATCTGGTGGAATGAAGAAAACAGCTTCTATAGCAAGATGCCCTCGGGGTCCAAAGTATGGTTTACCATCAAGGCCATGCTGTATCTCTCTGTTGCTGAAGGAATAGCAAGGTCTGACTTGCTCATGGCTGATACTACTCTGAACCAGCCCAAGATTGGCATTCCACTATTAGTTATGGTCATAGTTGTTCTGTTTACGTTATGGTGGTTATTATCCATGGTCGAGCATTTGATGCCATATCCCGTCCGTCGGACCATTGGCATTGTGATTGGTATTGGTCTAATGGTGAGCTGCACTGCTATTTTCATCGAGGATAGTAACTTCATTCGCTACGGGCTTTCTGCTTACTATGGCATTGGAGCTTTATGTCAAATGGGTCTCCTCTTTGGGAGTAAATTTGTGAAGAACTTCTACTTTGTGCACGATTTGGTTTGTGGACACATCATCTTCCTTCCGCTCTTCATTCTTGCTATGTTGCAAATCCCACACCACATCCAGACATGGCTACTATATCACAATGCCTTGTCATCGGACGTTGTTGTTAGTAACATCCTTCGTTACGCACGCAAGAGCCAGGAGTCAGGTGGCCAATCCGCGCCTAATGAGGATTTGGTCGAGCAGATTGCAGAATTACGCAAGCTTGTTCAGAAACAAGAGCAAATGATTGAAAGCATTGCAAGTGGCGATGTGAGATCCACGATAATGCACAAGCCGAATGCTAGTACTGATGCTGTTGCTAGTCTATTAAATGCACCATCCCACGTTGCCATGAGTATACAGCAGCCAATGATGGGCAGAGGAGGGTTGGCGAGGAGTGGTCGCACTGTCAGTGCGTCAACTTTGGATGGTAAGTGTGATTCCCTTTCTCTTTGATTGACTTGATTCATACAAATATCTCATGGTGCCTTCATCTCGTCCTGTGTAGTTTGGGGTGAGATGGCATTGGGCGATACTGATTCTATGCCTCAGGGAGGGTATGACAATGTTATGTCTGCTGTTCCTACCATGGCCACGGGAAGGACAAGTGATTTCTCTTTCACACAGCCAGATGTAATGCCACCAAGATAAATATATGTTTCGAGAAAGAAGTGATAGAGGAGGCATCTTGCTATTCCTTGCGCGGACACTTCTAGCTGCTTATTATTTGTTGAGAGAGGTGGTTAGCAATAATTGCGGATATTAACAATGTGAGAATTTGCTCGTCCTGCAGAAGATATGATTTATTGTTAGTCAGTCTCCGGCAATTCCCTCTAGAGTCTTTGATTAGAGTAATTTTTTGCAGTAGTTGATTGGTAATGATGTACAATAAAATCGCAAACAAAGAAGCTACATTATATGCCAAAAAGACACTCTGTGTGATTGAGTTAATGTCCCTAATAATTTAGCTTGATAAATCTAGAATGTAACCTTTTGCTACTGACAGTACAATTACTATCGAGACTACTTTCCAGTTCTTGCATGTTCTGTTGCACAGTTATCTTTCCACGCGTTTTACAAACAAACCAGTTACAACTCTAAGAAAATGCATGTCTCTAACTCCTGTGCCCTACTGACTGATCTCACCTACAATCAATAGTACTATTCTAACTGTTAGAGTGAATGAATTCTAGCGTTTTAACCATCATTATTCCTGAACAAGAATGAAAGCAGAGGAACACTATCACTATGTGTGTTTGAATGTACAAAGCATCATTTTTTTGGGGAAAAAAGATAGAAAGACGGCAGCTTGAACCTAAAAGATATGATTCTTGCTTGGTATAATGCATACGCAACTGCTGTATAGTTTGCAGCCCTCTCGATCCTTGCCTTCTTCGATCCAAGACGATGATTCCCGAGACCAGCAAACACGTGATACGACTGCACTACAAAAAAGACACGGCAGCTTGATTTAGGTTTATGAATTGACTAGTAGTGCATTCGCACCGTAGAAGAAGCGCCAGTCATCGGATGAAAATAATGAAACCACAGGAAAAAAGTAGTTTAGTATTCCTCATCAATATCCTCTTCCCCCTCGCCAGCAGCTGTTTCCGCCCCGACCTCCTCGTAATCCTTCTCAAGGGCAGCAAGATCCTCACGAGCCTCGGAGAATTCACCCTCTTCCATTCCCTCTCCAACATACCAATGCACGAAGGCACGCTTGGCATACATGAGATCGAACTTGTGATCAATGCGGCTTAGGGCCTCGGCAATGGCGGTAGTGTTGGCTACCATGCAGACGGCACGCTGGACACGAGCCAAGTCTCCACCGGGTACAACCGTGGGCGGTTGGTAGTTAATCCCGCACTTGAATCCGGTGGGACACCAATCGACGAATTGGATAGTACGCTTCGTCTTGATCGTTGCGACGGCGGCGTTGACATCCTTGGGTACGACATCGCCACGGTACATGAGGCAGCATGCCATATACTTTCCATGACGAGGGTCACACTTGGTCATCATACCGGCGGGCTCGAAGACACTGTTGGTAATCTCAGCCACACTCAACTGCTCATGGTAGGCCTTCTCGGCCGAAATGACGGGTGCATAACTCGTGAGCATGAAGTGGATACGAGGGTAGGGTACGAGGTTGGTCTGGAACTCAGTCACATCCACATTCAAGGCACCATCGAAACGAAGGGAGGCCGTGAGGGATGACACGACCTGCGCAATGAGACGATTGAGGTTGGTGTACGTTGGGCGCTCTATGTCGAGGTTGCGACGGCAAACGTCGTAACTTGGTGAGTAGAGGTAATGTGAAAAGAGTGGGAAGCGCGTGAGGTGACATTGCGATGGAGGTGACATTGCGATGGAAATCACACGACAAACAAACTTTGAACGAACTACTACTACTCACAGTGCCTCGTTGTCAAGGCAGAAGGTGCAATCGGTATGCTCCAAGAGAGCATGCGTCGACAAGACACTGTTGTATGGCTCAACGACAGCCGTGGACACCTGAGGACTGGGACTAACGGCGAACGATAGCTTACTCTTGCGTCCATAGTCCACACTCAACCGTTCAAGGAGGAGACTGCCAAGACCCGACCCCGTACCACCACCGGTGGCATGGAAGACGAGGAAGCCCTGTAGACCAGTACAGTTGTCGGCAAGCTTGCGGATACGGTCAAGGACAAGGTCGACGATTTCCTACGTATAATAATATGAACACAACAAAGAAAGATGAGTAAATGAAGCGCGAAGAAGAGAAAAGAGAGAGCATCCCCACCCCGCCCCCCCAATGACGTGATTCTTTGGAATATATCCTTACCTTGCCGATGGTGTAATGTCCACGAGCGTAGTTGTTCGCGGCATCCTCCTTCCCACTAATGATCTGCTCCGGATGGTAGAGCTGACGGTAGGCACCACTACGGACCTCATCACAAACCGTGGGTTCCAAATCGACGTAAACGGCACGTGGGACGTGCTTCCCAGCACCCGTCTCACTGAAGAAGGTATTGAAGGAATCATCCCCCCCTCCTACGGTCTTGTCGGCGGGCATTTGTCCATCGGGTTGAATGCCATGCTCGAGCTGTAAATTAATATAGGCGAGAGGTGTGGAAAAGTGGGTGAGGGAGAATTCGAGAAGAAAGTGGTAATACGACGACGACGCGTGGAGGAATAACTTACGCAGTAAAGTTCCCAGCAGCCGTTACCGGTTTGGATGCCGGCTTGGCCCATGTGGATGGAGATGCATTCTGTTGTAATGGAAGTGACAAGAAGAGAGAGAGATGCAAAAAAAGGGAAGAGGAAGGATGAGTGTCATTTTTTTTTGGACCATGGCGAGAAAATCAAAACACACGAAGGCGAGCACGACGAATGACACTCCTCTCCCCCTTTAATCATTCCATGTGGGACAGCTCGCGAGTTCGGATGGCCTATTCGGTCGGACGCAAAAGCATCGTGCCACCCGTCATCCATCATCCAACAACAATTCAAAAAAACAAACGGTGGATGATCGACGCGAGAGCGTCCAACTACTCCGAGCGAGTCGAGCCACCGTCTCCAACCACCACCACCTGCCATGCATGCAGAGAAGAGAGGAACCTACTCACCACGCATGATTCGATAGAGTGTTTAGGGAACGGGGAACGGCGGCGGCTATCGTAGTAACTCCGTGACAGAGCTAGGACGATTTGTGACGCGCTGTGCAAAAAGCAAACGACTTTATTTGGCGCGCGGCATTAAAAATGGCGCGTGGACCCCTCCGTGCACCCATTCAACACCATGAGGAAACTACTACTTGTCCTACTACTTTTCTATTCGACCTCCCCGGCGGTTGTGGCGGCATGGGCCGTGGCTGCTGCAGGTGGTTGTTCATCATCGTCGTCGTCGTCATCAACGCTGAAGCTGACCGCTAGTCGTCCAGCGATGCGGACGAGTGGAGGGAGAAGGAGGACAGCAGTAATAGTTGGTGATGTTGTGAATGTGGGTAGCTTTGCTGTACTACGCGCATTGCCTCGAGGTGGTGGTGGCGGTGGGGAAGAAGATGTGCAAGTCGAGGGATCATCGTTCGACAGCAGCAGCAGCGATCATAATGACTACGAGGAGAGGGGGTTGGTGCGACGTACCAATGACGACGAGTTAGCCACCCCTTCTTCATCTATACAAGCAACGAAAACAGCAATGTTACTACCATCATCAATCTCATCATTATTCGTAAACTTTGGACGGATGTATGTAAATCAATTATCATTCCACCCTATACTCACCAAGTCTGTCACTGCGGGTATTATCTTCGGTCTGTCCGACTTGTGTGCCCAGTCGATTGAGAATAATAATGGCAATGTTGACAGTAGCAGTAGCAGTAACAGCAATAGTACTACCGCTCTTTCATATTCACGGATATTCACATCGATACTGGTGGGATTACTCTTCTTCGGTCCAGCGGCACATTATTGGTACTCATTCATATTTCATATATTACCCTCCACAACACTATTATCTACTATACAAAAGGCGATATTAGGTCAATTGATATTTGGTCCTGCATTTACTAGTATATTCTTTGGTGCAGGATTACTCCAATCATCATCATTTACATTTAATTCGTGGTATCGAAAAGTTAAGATCGATTTACCGCTTGTTTGGGTAAAAGGATTATCGTATTGGCCAATCGTAGACATTATTAGTTTTATGTTAGTGCCGGTACGTTGGATACCATTATTCGTTAATGTCGCAAGCTTTATTTGGACGATATATCTTAGTTCCGTGACGAATACTAAAAGGCAAAAAGGCTAATGCTAAGTAAATGTATCATCAATTGCAAAAACAAACAAAACAGGGTTTGTCCTAAATATAAAGGAAGGGGGTGGGGGGCGATGAGAGGGGGGGGAA
>Ga0247832_1007671_pt1 | contig 11109 bp, 12 predicted proteins | sample LaCruzMarch2015__10_FD_192407 | JGI IMG/M metagenome (GOLD analysis project Ga0247832, IMG submission 192407) | Freshwater microbial communities from meromictic Lake La Cruz, Castile-La Mancha, Spain - LaCruzMarch2015_4m | ecosystem: Environmental > Aquatic > Freshwater > Lake | place: Spain...
TTGTATGTTGTCGATCAACGGCAGGCGGATCATTTCGAGCAAGTGTTCCGCGCCGCGGCGCGCGCCGATTATGTTGTGCGCGAGAAGCTTGAGCATATCGGCTTCGGCACCATGAACGGGCCGGACGGCAAGCCCTTCAAGACTCGCGCGGGCGGCGTGTTGAAGCTCCATGATCTGATCGGCCAGGCGGAAGAAAAAGCGCGGGTGCGGCTGCGCGAGGCTGAAGTCGGCGCCGATTATCCGGAAGCGGAATTTGAAGACGTCGCGCATAAGGTGGCGATCGCCGCGATCAAATTCGCCGATCTGCAAAATCAGCGCACAACCAATTATGTGTTCGATCTCGATCGCTTCATGACGTTCGAGGGGAAGACTGGGCCTTATCTTTTGTATGCGGCGGTGCGGATCAAATCGATCCTGCGCAAGGCGGCGGACGCACAATTGAAAAGCGGCGTGGTGCAGATCGAATTGCCGAGTGAGCGCAATTTAGCTCTGGCGCTCGACGCGTTCGATGGCGCATTGAAGACGGCTTACGACAAACGCGCGCCGCATTTTTTGTGCGACCATGTCTATTCGCTGGCGCAGGCCTTTTCGAGCTTTTACGCCGAAGCGCCGATCATGCAGGAGCCGGATGCGGCGAAGCAAGCGTCGCGCCTTTCGCTGGCGTCGGCCACGCTGGCGCAGATCGAAATCTCGCTGGATCTTCTGGGCATCGCCGCGCCCGATCGGATGTAGGTCACGCGGGCGGTTTGGCCGGCGCCTCCGCCTCGATGTGTTGCAGCCTGTCGACTTTCGCGAGCGATGGAAACAGCCACGCCCAGCCTATTCCAACCAATATTGAGCCGGCGCCGCCCATCAGCACTGCGCCCACGGGACCGAGAAATCTCGCCGCCACGCCGGATTCGAACTCGCCCAATTCATTCGAGGCGGAGATGAACAGCATGTCTACGGCGCTAACCCTGCCGCGCATCGCGTCGGTTGTAAGCATCTGCACGAGCGTCTGGCGGACGAATACGCTGATGGCGTCTGCGCCGCCGGTGATCGCCAGCATCGCGCACGACAGATAAAGCGACGTCGACAGGCCGAACCCGATCGTGCCGATTCCGAACACGACAACTGAGCCCAGCATCCACGCGCCCATGCGCCGGTATAACGGCCAGCGCGCCAGGATCACGGTGCAAATCAAGGCGCCGATAGCGGGCGACGCCCGGAGAAAGCCCACGGCGGTTGGGCCAGCATGAAGGATGTCTCTGGCGAAGGCTGGCAGAAGCGCGGTCGCGCCCGCGAGCAACACCACAACCAGGTCCAGCAGCATCGCGCCGAGCAGCATGGGATTTGAGGTCACGAATTTCAGGCCGTCGATCGCCATGCGAAACCCGGACTCTTGCGTTTGTTGGGGTCGCGCTCCCGTTTTGATGCCCAGCGCCGCAGCCAACGCAATGATGTAGGCGATCGTCGCGACGATATAGACGCTGGCGATGGACCACGCGATCAGGAAGCCGACAAGCGCGGGGCCGACGATGGAGCCAATTTGCCAAGCCGTGCTCATATAGGCGATGCCCTTTGGCAATTCGGACCGTGGCAGGGTTGCGGGCAGAAGCGCCGACGAGGCGGCGGGTTGGAAGGCCCGCACGACGCCGAAAAGACCCGCGACGATGAAGATTGCATTCATCTCAAATTGCGGCGGCAAAAGCACAGACCCAATGAGCGCGAGACCGATAAACACTTCCAGCGCCATACAGGCGGCGAGGATTTTCTGGCGGTCGTTGCGGTCGACGAATTGGCCCGCCGGCAGCACCAAAAAGAACATCGGTCCGAATTGCACCAGGCCAATTATGCCGACCAGGAACGCTGCGCTTTCGACGCTCATAGTCTGGCGGGCAAGATCATAGACGCGCCAGCCCAGCGCCACGCTGAGCATGCCCGTGGCGAAATTGCCTGCCAGGCGTACGCTGAAGAGCCGGGCGAAGTCCGGATAAGAGAAAGTCTGCGGCAGTCGGATCATGTGTGCTGGAACTGCCGGGACGGTGCGCCGAGCGACGCTAAGAACGGAGACATACGAAGCGAATTAGGGGGTATCAGATTAACCCGCCCGGCTGTACCTCTAGTTCTGGAATTTGCGATAGGCTGAAACTTCCAGCGCCGTTTTTGAAACAGGACGCTGTGGAAAGGATATCCCGGGTGACGGAGCAACCGACAAAGGCGATTCCCGCGCGTCTGACTTATCCATTTTTGGATGCGCCGCCCTTTGGCGAACGGCTGGAGGTGGCGCCTGGTGTGTTTTGGCTTCCCCTGCCGCTGAGTTTCAGCCTTGCCCGCATCAATGTCTGGCTGATCCGTGATGGCGACGGCTGGACGCTGGTCGATACGGGTATGGGCGACAAGACGACGCTCGACCTCTGGGAAAACGCCGGCGCGATCTTGGAAGGCCGGCCCATCACGCGCATCATCTGCACGCACATGCATCCCGATCATATCGGCTGTGCGGGCGTTCTTAGCCGGCGCTTTCACGCGCCTCTCTATATGACGGCTCTGGAATACATCACCGCCCGCGTGCTGGTTTCCGATACAGGCCGCGCGGCGCCGGAGGAGGGCGTACGCTTCTATCGCGGCGCCGGCTGGAACGAAGACGCGCTTGAGAGCTACAAGAAGCGCTTTGGCGGTTTCGGCCGCATGGTGACGCCAATGCCGGAAGCATTTGTGCGCCTGCGCGAAGGCGATGAAATCGAGATCGGCGGGCAGAGCTGGCGCGTCGTGCTGGGCTATGGCCACAGCCCGGAACATGCGTGTTTGTGGAATCCGACGGCCAAGCTTTGCATTTCCGGCGATCAGATCATCCCGCGCATCAGCTCGAATGTGTCGGTTTATCCCACAGAACCGGACAGCGATCCTCTGGGCGCGTGGCTGCAATCCTGCGCCAAATTATTGGACCTGTTGCCGAACGACACGCTGATTCTTCCCGCGCACAACGAGCCCTTTTATGGCGTGAAGGCGCGGCTCCAATATTTGATCGCGGGTCATTCTAAAACCTTGGATCGCGTCCACAGCCGCCTTACCGAGCCGCGCCGCGCGGTGGACCTTTTTGGGGCCATGTTCGCACGCGATATTTCAAACGATCAGGATGCGCTGGCGACGGGAGAAACGCTGGCGCATTTGCACCGATTGATCGCGCAGGGCCGCGCGCAGCGAAATATGGATGCCGATGGCGTTTGGTATTACCAGCAAGCGTGAGGTGATCTTTGGCGGCGCCGCGACCTTGGGCGCGCTGCTCGTCGCCGGGCTCATTCCGTCCGGAGCTCTGGCTAAGTCGGCGAAGTTCTCCATTTTGCTCGACCTCGCCTACGGCAAGGACCCGCTGCAGACGCTGGACGTCTATGCGTTGAAAGGCGCCAAAGACGCGCCGGTTATTCTGATGGCGCATGGCGGCGGTTGGATGGTCGGCGATAAGGCCAATGCCGCCGTCTTCGCCAACAAGGCCGATCATTATTTGGCGAAAGGCTATGTGTTCGTTTCCGTGAATTACCGGATGGTCCCGGCGGCGGATCCAGTGGAGCAGGCGCGGGACGTGGCGCGGTCGCTGGCCTATGTGCAGGCAAACGCCAGTCTCTGGGGCGGAGACCCCAAGCGCGTTTTGCTGATGGGGCATTCGGCGGGTGCGCATTTGATCTCTCTGATCAACGCCGATCCCGCGTTCGCAAAGGATGCCGGGGCGGAAGCGTGGCTGGCCGCGATTTCGCTTGATAGCGGCGCCTACGATATTGAAGCCATCATGAAGCGGCCGCATCTGGCGTTTTACGATCAGGCCTTCGGTAAGGACAAAGCCTTTTGGCGGGCGGCTTCACCGATCTGGCGGATCAAGGGCAAGCCTGCGCCCATGCTTTTGGTGTGCTCAAGCCGCTTGAAGCAATCCTGCACCCAGGCGGCGGCCTTTAAGGCGGCGCTAGACAAGGAGAAAGCGGTGGCTGAGGTTGCGCTGGTGGATCTCTCACACAGGGAAATCAACGCGAATCTGGGCCTTAAGAGCGCTTATACCAAGCGCGTAGACGCTTTTTTGCGGGCGCAGGGCCTGCCTTAAGCCGTCCACGTCTGAGGCTTGGGCCACGGCGTGTGGCGCGGGAGAAGCGCTTGGTGCATAGAAACCTATGATTTGCGAATTCGTGTTTTAGTCCTCTCATGTCGCACAATACATTTGGCCATCTGTTCCGCGTCACCACCTTTGGCGAAAGCCATGGGCCAGCCTTAGGCTGCATTGTCGACGGGTGCCCGCCGGGCCTGTCGCTCAGCGAGGCCGACATCCAGGCCGATCTTGACCGCCGCAAACCCGGCCAGAGCCGCTTCGTGACCCAGCGCCGCGAGGATGACGTTGTAAAGATTCTCTCGGGCGTCTTTGAGGACGACCGCACCGGTGGCCCAGTCACCACCGGCACGCCGATCGCGTTGATGATTGAAAACACCGATCAGCGGTCGAAGGATTATTCCGACATCCGCGACGCCTTCCGGCCGGGACACGCCGATTATACGTATTGGGCCAAATACGGCGTGCGCGATTATCGCGGTGGTGGGCGCTCCTCCGCGCGCGAGACGGCGGCGCGCGTCGCTGCAGGCGCGGTGGCGCGCAAGGTGCTGGGCGACGGCGTCATTGTGCGGGCTGCGCTGGTGCAAATCGGCCCGCGCGCCATCAAGCGTGAAAACTGGAACTGGGCTGAACTCGGCAACAATCCTCTCTTTTGCCCCGACGCTGAAACTGCGGCTTTGTGGGAAGCCGATCTGGATGCGGCGCGTAAATCGGGCTCATCCTTGGGCGCCGTGATTGAGGTGATCGCCGACGGCGTTCCGGCGGGCTGGGGTGCGCCGCTTTATGGTAAGCTGGATTCCGACCTCGCGGCCGCAATGATGAGCATCAATGCGGTGAAGGGAGTGGAGATTGGCGCCGGCTTTGAATCTGCCCGTTTGAGCGGTGAAGAAAACGCAGATGAAATGCGCGCAGGTTCCGGTGGGGTGGAATTCCTCAGCAATCGAAACGGCGGTGTGCTTGGAGGGTTATCGACGGGGCAGCCGGTTGTTTGCCGGTTCGCGGTGAAGCCGACATCGTCGATATTGACGAGTAGGCAGAGCGTCGACATCTATGGCGCCGATATAGATGTGTCGACAAAAGGCCGACACGACCCCTGCGTCGGCATTCGTGCGGTTCCTGTCGGCGAGGCGATGATGGCGTGCGTTCTGGCCGATCATAAACTTCGTCATCGCGGACAGGTTGGCTAGTTGTCCGGAATAGCCAATGATATGGGACTTGCCGCATGGCGCGGCTTGGCGTCATCTAGAGGATCATCCGATCGATCCACTCTAGATTGAGTGGGTGATGCTCTTCATTCTTGATGAGAGCCTTTCTTATCCGACGGACCTGAAAGGGTGGGATCGAGTAAGGCTCCAAGGTGCTTGATATGAGCGTAAATCTTACTGGCGCCTGCCACTGCCGTTCTGTCCGAGTGCGGTTTCAGTTGACAAAACCGCCGGCGGAATTGCCCTTGTCGACATGCTCATGCGGCTTTTGCCGGAGGCACGGTTCGCGCATGGCTGCTGATCCCGGCGGCAGGATGGAAATTCGCGCGGATTTGGGTGCGATGCTGCGCTATAAATTCGAGATGCGCGCCACCGATTACATTGTTTGCAATCGCTGCGGTTCTTATGTCGCACAGGTGATGGAAGATCCGAATACCCATATCGCAATGGGTATGATCAACGTGAATTGTCTCGATGACCAAGAGGCGTTCCAGCAGCCTGCAACGCCCATCGAACCCATGATTGAAACGCTCGCGATGCGCCGCGAGAAGCGGGCGAAAACCTGGACTCCGTGCTCCTTCATGCGTTAATCCCGTAGCGCTGCAGCGCGGGCGAGCGCGGGAGACGAAGAATGAGCGGCGAGTGGATCAGCATCGGCGCAATGGGCGGTGAATTGCGCGCCTGGCGTGCGGCCCCACGCGATGCGCGCCGCGGCGGTGTTGTGATCTTGCAGGAAATCTTTGGCGTTAATGCGAATATTCGTGAGATCTGCAGTGATTTCGCGGAGCACGGCTATGAAGCCATCGCGCCGGCCTTGTTCGATCGCGTCGCGCCTGGTTTTGAAACGGCCGACGTAAACGACGACACCGTGGCGAAGGGCCGCGCTTATGTCGAGGCCACACCATTCGAGCTCGCCTTGGGTGATTGTCAGGCGTGCATCGATTATCTCGCGCCGTTTGGACCTGTTTTCATGGCGGGTTTTTGTTATGGCGGATCGCTGGCTTGGGTGTCGGCGCAACGGTTGAGTGGACTCTCAGCAATCTCGTCCTTTTACGGACGATTGGCGCCAAGCTATTTGGATGAGCCTTTGAAGGTTCCGCTGATCGCGCACTTCGGCAGGGACGATCCCAGCATTCCACTCAATGGCGTCGAGAAACTGATGCAGGCCTATCCTGAAGTTCCGGTGCATCTTTATGATGCGGGGCACAGTTTCATGCGCAAAGGCGCCTCTTACGTCGAGGATGCGGCGAAGCTTGCATGGTTGCGCACCCTGCAATTGTTTCAACGCAATGCCGGCGCCAAAGAAGATTTTTAAAGGGTCATTGCAATGATCGATCACATTTCATTGGGCGTGCGCGATGTGAAGCGCGCAACGGCTTTTTACGATGCGGTGCTGGCGCCGCTCGGCATGAAGCCGGTCATAAGCGTGGATATTCCAGGCCGGGGTTTGCTGGCGGTGGCTTACGGGCAAGACGAACACCATCCGACTTTTTGGGTGCAATTGCCGGTCAATGGCGCGCCTGCGAATGCGGGCAATGGCGTTCACATCGCCTTCGCGGCGGCGGACCATGCCGCTGTTGATGCGTTCTATCTCGCGGCGCTGGAATCCGGCGGTTCGGACGAGGGTGGGCCGGGCCATCGGGTGGAATATCACCCGCACTATTATGGCGCGTTCGCGCGGGATCTAGACGGGAACAAGATTGAAGCTTGCTGCCACGCGCCGGAATGACCTGGCCAAAAATCCAAACATAAAACGGCGCCCGAGAGCTGATCCCGGGCGCCGTTGTCGTTTCTGCGAAGTTGATTACTTCAGCAATTCGTCCAGCCGCGTGACTATCTTGCCAACGACGCCATATTTCTGGGCGTCTTCGGCGAGCATCCAATAGTCGCGGTTGGTATCGGCCTTGATGGTCTCGATCGACTGACCGGTCGCGTCGGCAAATATCGCGTTCAAACGTTCACGCATGCGGATGACTTCGCGCGCTTGAATTTGAATGTCTGAGGCTTGACCGCCGACGCCGCCGCGGGGTTCGTGCAACAAGAAGCGGGTGTTCGGCGTGCAATAACGCTGCTCTTTCGGCACGGCGCAATAGATCAGCGCCCCAGCGCTGGCGACCCAGCCGGTGCCCAGCATGCGCACCTTCGGTTTGATGGCGCGCACGATGTCGAAAATCATATCGCCGGATTCAACGTGACCGCCAGGCGATGAAATCATCAAAGTGATCGGGTCGTCGCTTTCCGTGGCCAAAGCGAGCAGGGTGTCCACCACGCGCTTGGCTTGTTTATCGTTGATCTCACCGGTGAGCGTCACCGTACGCGACTTGAAGAGCGCGCGATCAGCCATGGGGGTCACGGCTTGTTCGGCGGCCTCTTGCTTCTTGTCGTCCTCGTCGTCGAGGGTAAATCCCATTACCTACTCCTTCAGCCGAATCAATGGCCTGCGAATTGAACCAAGGTTTGGACCGCGATGCCATCGGCGCGCAAGCGCTCGGCGCCCATAAGGTCCGGCAAATCTATCACGAAAGCCGCCCCGCAGATAAAGGCGGCGGAGCGTTTTAACAGGTTCACCGCCGCCAATGCGGTGCCGCCTGTGGCAATAAGGTCGTCGACCAGGAGCACCCGCTCACCTGGATGAATACCATCCTTGTGCATCTCGATCCGGTCCTCGCCATATTCAAGGGCATAGGTCTCGGAAATCACCTTATGCGGTAGCTTTCCAGCCTTCCGGATCGGCACGAAGCCACAACCCAATTGGTGGGCGATGGCCCCGCCGAGAATGAAACCGCGGGCCTCGATGCCCGCGATTTTTTGAATTTGCGTATTTTTGAAGGGCTCGACGATGGCGTCGACCGTGTATCGGAGTGCTTTTGCATCTCCCATCAAGGTCGTGATGTCCCGGAACATGATCCCTTTTTGTGGAAAGTCTGGAATGGTGCGGATGACGTCGATCAAGTTCATGGCCTTAATCTAGAGCGCGGTTGCGCGAAGTGGAAGCGGCGCTTCGATGGCGGCCTTTATGAGCCACGCGATTTCAGCGCGGCTGAGGCTTGCGCGGCGCGCCGGCGGACCCAAATCAAGCTGGACGCTTAAGATTTGAGCGGTGCAGCTTGAGGATTTCAATGATCGTCACCACAACAAATTCTGTCGAAGGCAAGCCGATCCAGGATTATCTCGGCATCGTCACCGGTGAGGCGGTGATCGGCGCCAATGTCTTTCGCGATTTGTTTGCGGGCATAAGAGACGTGATCGGTGGCCGGTCAGGCTCTTATGAAGAAGTTTTCCGGCAGGCGCGGGACGCGGCTTTGACGGAAATGACGGCTGAGGCGAAGGCGCGCGGCGCAGATGGCATTATCGGCGTCGATATCGATTACGAAGCGGGCGTGTCGCAAGGCACCATGATGATGGTCGCGTGTTCCGGTACGGCGGTGAAGTTTCGCTGAGTCCGCCAGCGCAGACCGCGATGCAAAAAGGGCCGCTCGATGAGCGGCCCTTTCGTATTTTATCTGGTTCTTGCGCTAGTGCTCGACATTGCGCCAGATGCGTTTGTACGAAGCGTAGGTGAGAACTGCCAGAATGCCGAGGAAGATCAGGGCCAAAATGCCCGTTGTTTTCCGCGCGTCCCCCTTAGGCTCGGAAGCCCAGGCCAGGAACTCTGTGACGTCTCTGGCCATTCTGTCGGACGTCGCCTTGGTGCCGTCGTCATAGGTGACCCGATCTGGCGTCAGTTGGAACGGCATAGAGATCAGACCGCCTGGGAAGTACGGGTTATAGTGCTTCCCGCCGAGGTCGAGATCTGCTGGAGGTTTTTCATACCCCATCATCAAGGAATATAGGTAATCGGCGCCGCCATGGCGCGCTTTGATGATCAGCGACAGATCCGGCGGCAGGGCGCCGTTGACTTCGATCGCTTCTTCTTCGCTGCGATACGGATTTGGGAAGCGGTCTGTGACGGCGCCGTTCCGGCACTGCGCGTTGCTTGCGGCCGCAGACAAGACAGGGGTCGCGCCGTCTGGGCCTGGCGTCGGCTGCTTTACGACGCACTTCCCTGCTGGATCTTGCGTGCAATAGCCATCGAAGTCGAACTGCTTGCCATTAAAGCAATAGGACGCGGCCAAGCCCTTGATCAGCGGATTGTCGCCAGGCGCCACCGGCTCGCCATGCTTGCCTTTGCCCGGATGGAATTCTTCCGTTCCTTCTTTGGTGTGCACCATCGAACCGATGAATGGTCCGCCTTGCTCGCCCAAATTGCGGAAGGATAACAGTCGCAAGCCGTGGCAGGACGCGCAGACTTCTTTGTAGACCTGGAAGCCGCGTTGTACGGCCGCCATGTCGTAACCGGTCAGAGGGCTCTCGAACCCGAAATCGACGTGCATCGGATGCTTTTGTTCCGAAGCAGCGAAGGCAGGAGCGGCCAAGGACAGCGCCGCCGCAGCGGCAATGATTAAACGTCGCATGTCTGCCCCCTTAAGCTTTCGCGCCGCGTAGAACCGATTGAGCAATCGTTTCTGGCATGCGTTGCGGCCTTTCGATCAAACCAACCACCGGTAGGATGATCAGGAAGAACGCGAAGTAATAGGCTGTCGCAATCCGCGAGCCGATCAAATAGGCGCCTTCAGGCGGCTGGCCGCCAAAGAATCCGAGCGCCAAGCAGGCAATTACGAACACCACGAAGAACTGGCGCGCGATTGGCCGGTAACGCATCGACCGCACCTTCGATGTGTCGAGCCAAGGCAGAATGAACAAAACAAAGATCGCGGCGAACATCGCCAACACGCCCAGCAACTTGTCGGGGACGCAGCGCAAGATCGCGTAGAAAGGCAACAAGTACCATTCAGGCACGATCTCGGCGGGCGTCACGGCAGGATTGGCTGGGATGTAATTGTCGGCGTGCCCCAATGCGTTTGGCAAAAAGAACACAAACGCCGCGAACATCATGGCGAAAACCACTATCGCGAAGCCGTCCTTCACCGTGTAATAGGGATGGAACGGCACCGTGTCGGCCTTTGACTTTACGTCAATCCCGGTCGGGTTGTTATTGCCAGGAACGTGCAGCGCCCAAATGTGCAGCACAACGATGCCGGCAATGACGAATGGGATCAGATAATGCAGGCTGAAAAAGCGGTTCAAGGTCGCATTGTCGACCGCGAAACCGCCCCATAGCCAGGTTGTGATGGACTCGCCGACGATCGGCAGTGCGCCAAGCAGATTGGTGATGACCGTCGCGCCCCAGAAGGACATTTGGCCCCAAGGCAGCACGTAGCCCATGAACGCCGCGGCGACCATGAGGAAATAGATCACAACGCCTAGCATCCAAAGCAATTCGCGCGGCGCCTTGTAAGAGCCGAAATAAAGGCCGCGAAACATATGAATATATACGGCGAGGAAGAACATCGATGCGCCATTGGCGTGGATCGATTGAATAAGCCAGCCGTAATTCACGTCGCGGCGGATGCGCTCAACGCTGTCAAAGGCGTGGTCGATATGCGGCACATAGTGCATCGCCAGAATGATTCCGGTGATGATCTGCACCACAAGGCAGAACGCCAAAATACCGCCAAAAGTCCACCAGTAATTGAGGTTTTTCGGCGTTGGAAAATCAACGAAGGAATCATGCGCCAACCTGACGATCGGTAGGCGTGCGTCGAGCCAGCGCTCGAAACCGGAATTCGGTTGGTACGTGGAAGGGCCGCTCATCGGACGTCAGCTCCCAAAAAACAAAATCAGCGAAGAGTGCGACATGCAGGCGGATGCGCTCATTGGCGTGGTCATCGCGATCATGCTTTCGCGCCGATCTTCACAAGGGTGTCGGTCGTGTATTTGAAGGGTGGAACC
>Ga0247832_1007674_pt1 | contig 11103 bp, 16 predicted proteins | sample LaCruzMarch2015__10_FD_192407 | JGI IMG/M metagenome (GOLD analysis project Ga0247832, IMG submission 192407) | Freshwater microbial communities from meromictic Lake La Cruz, Castile-La Mancha, Spain - LaCruzMarch2015_4m | ecosystem: Environmental > Aquatic > Freshwater > Lake | place: Spain...
AGGGATTATGTTGACCAGCCATAATGGCATCCAGGATCGCGTCATGGTCATCATCCTGCCGCTCTTTGCCAGAGAGGATAACCAACGCCGGGCCCGTCGTCTTTCGGACCCGCTTGTTTTTGCCCACCACCACTTTGACCTCACTCATTCCTTAACCTCCTTTTTTTCTAGAAAAAATCTTCACCTAACAACTACCGTCTCTTGCCCTTTCTGCTCTCGGCCTTGCGAACCGCTGTCGCCATCCGGCGTAGCTGCGCCAGCCTGGCCGCCCGGTACGCCGCCCCACATTTTAAACATGGCCTCATTTGTCATTACCTCCTTTTTTGTTAAAGAAAAACCCTTCGTAGCTCCCCCGCAAAGCGGGTTTGGAGCGTAGGAGGGTTGTCTTCATCTTCACGTGTAAACCGTACCCGACCGGCCAGGACATTTTCGGTCCTCGGGTTGCGATTTTTGAGCAAGCGGGTGTTTTGGGCATAGTGATCAAGTCTTAGCCCCCTTCTTCGGCAAGGCAGGTTCGGTTCCGCCACCCAACTCTAGTTCAGGTATATCCTTCACATCGGCAAGTTGACCAACCTTGCCCACTAGCGACGCAAAGCTGCAGCTCAGTAGCTGGATTTGCTCGTCCCGGGCACTCCATAGCCTCTGCATTGCATTCCTTTCTTTCTCGAGATCCATGCGCATTTCGAGCACGGCCCGAACAACCCTCTCCACCCTCTGCTTGAACTCGCTGCTCCGAAAGTAATTGTAAAGGACCTGAGCCTTGTCCTCCATGTTCACCTGCAGATTCTTTTCGCGGGCTACGGATACGATGGTTTCGCGTAAAACATGCGCCAGCTGAAGTCCACAGGTGGGACTGGCGATATAAACACCCTCAATCTGGTCGAAGTACCTTACTCCTTCCGGAAGATTCGTGGCGATGATTACCCCCACGTCAGCCCTATTTTCCAGCAGGTCTCCTTTAATCTTCTCGATCCAATTGGAATTCCATTTTTCTGTGCGTTTTGTCTCAAAGAGAATGCTCCCCAGCAACACTCCCTGTAGGCTGTGGATATCCAGAGCCATATCTGCACCTCTGGCGCCTTTTTTGATCTCTCGGATCTTATCCGGCTTCCCAAAGGAGTTCCCCAGTGCGTCCTGAAATTGTTCTTCTAGGACTTCACCCTGAGCTTCCTGGCTTCCTTGATTAATTTTCCGATGAGCATCCTCAAGTTGCTTGCTAACAATCTCAAGTTTTCTCTCTAAATCCCCTTTTTCTAACTTCGTTTTGGCATCCAAAGCTTCTCGGGTTGCCTTATCCTGCTCTTGTTTTGCCGCCTTAACCCTCTCAAGGATGGTCAGCTCGAAACTCTTCACCTTATTCTCAAGCTCGGCGTTCTGCTTGAATAGCTCTTTTTGCTTCTCGATTGATTTGTCTAAGACTTCTTTTTCAGCTCTGTACTCCTGCTCTTTTTCCGCCAAGGCTGCCTCGGCCTTTTTTCGCTCAGAAGCCAGTGCTTTCTCTTTGTCTTCCTTTGCCAGTTTTTTCAGCTCCTCTTCAAACCGCTGCCGCTCCTCTGCCAACGAGCCCTGCACCTGGTTTTGCACTTGGTCGGCAAGAGACCGTTGGACCGCTTCACTTAAGGCGAACTTGTGGCGGCACTTAGGGCAGTCAATATCATTGATTTCAAGTCGGGTGGGGGTTGGGTTCATATGTATCTCCTATTTAGGCGACGAGCGCCCACTCTGTTGTTTCTTCATGTAAGCGCTGGCGAAGCCAACGATGTAAACGGTCGGTCTCCATAACCGGTAGCTTCCCGTTCACGAAAGTGGTGTAGCGATGGATCCGATACCCCTCTGAGCCGGGCAAGGGGTAAAGCGTTTTCAAATAGCCGTCCCGGGTAACCGCTGCCTGTATCCGGTGATGCCCATATCTCACGAGGAGTAAAGAACCCGTGGATCCTTGCTTAATGACGCTAAAATCACCCACCCTAATGAGGTCGGCGATTAACCGCATCTCTTCCATATCAAGCCCGAATCTCTGGGCCCCCCGGGCGATTGCGTGCTTGGTCAGCCGAACCTCGGAATAAATTTCCTTCATGGTTTCCAAACTAGAACATAAATCTGTTTTTTATGCAATAAAAAAAGTTTTTCAATGCAATTTATTTTTGTTGACAGCTTTTTAAAATTTTGCAGACTCCGACTATGTTCTTCTTTAACCCCAAAGAGCTAGTCCAGATCAATTCACATAAAGCATTGTATGAGAATACTTTAGATACTGATAAAGCACGTAACCCGCAGATTAAAAGTCGGACCCTCCTTCTACCTGTAAAACTGGATGCCTTGGTATTAGAGTACGCAAAAGCCACCAAAGTCCCCTACACCTCAGCTGCCTTAGACCTGATTCAGCGAGGCCTCAAAGCCCGTTTCCCTGGTCACCCCTCTCAGTTAAGCCCACTTATAATTGCAAAGTTCATCGGCTCGATGCCCAAACAGGAGCTCTCAATGCTGTCTAATGCTGAATTGGACCTCCGAAAAGGCCGGAAAAATATAAATATATTAAAAATTTTTAGTTTGGCCCGGCCGGTTCTCCAAAAGGAGGCCCTCCAGGACAACTCCATCCCCATTGAGGTAAAAGGATTTGACCAGTCGCAGGTTGAGGAAGCCCTCGGAATGAACAGGGCAGCCGCCAACCACCTCCTTAAGGCCATGGTCGGGATGGGAGGAATCGAAAAAGTTGGTGTCGGCGCGGCCGCAAAATATTTCCTCAAGAAGGGTCTCTCCGCTAAAGAGATTAAAACGGTGCGGGTAGCCCTGGAGAGGACCCTTGCCAGCAGCACAAGAAAACCCCGGCCTGTGTTCGAGTTGCCCTTGCCCAAAAACCCAGCCGCAAAGAGTTCGCCCAATCTTCCGCCGGAGGAGCCATAAGACATGTCCTACCCAGTTCGTGGCAAATTTAATTCGGATTGTCTTCGGGAAACAGAAGACCCATGGGATAGCCGCGCTTTTTTGGAGACAAATCAGATTCATAAAATGAGGGAATGGTATGAAGAATTTGTCCTGCAGGAACAGGTCTGCCAACAGGCGTTGTTTGCCAAGATCGGAAACGTCCTGACCAAAATAAAGAATGACAAAAAGCACTACGATTTTCTCAATTCAACCAACCCCTTAAAAATACTTTATATCTCCCCTGGCTCGGGTCCCTTGGCCATTAATTTAGCGGAATCTGGCTATGCGGTTACGGTGAGCGGTAGCAGCCTGACAATTGATGGCCTTCTTGTAGATCGCGCAAAGAGTTCTGGAGTTGAGGTTCTTACCGGCATGTACGATCTTTCGATAAGCTGGAAGCTAGGAACCATACGACAGGTGGGCTATCGGAGCCGTCATCACATGCAGAACCGCCTCTTGGACAGATACGACTTAGTATTGGTTTTCGGTGCGGAGATTAACCTGACCACCTCAATGGAGCGCCTTCGTGATTTATTCAGCCACTTGTCAGATCGTTGCTTGCCTTGCGGACAGATTTTGTTTTGCACCTTTAAGCCCACCTGGTTTTCAAAGTCTGATTTCTCAAGGCAGGTTACGCCTGATTCAGCATTTCGGCAGGAACTGCTGCCGATTCCGGAAAAATACAAGCATGGTTCTGCTGCCTTGGGTTTTACCCAAAACACCTATCTGCACCGCTGTTTTGATACCCAGCAAAAGGATACCTTTTTTATAGATACTTTTATAAGAAACTGGCCTCTAAATCATATTTTGACCGCCATGCAGAACGTTGGTTGGTCCAAACCGCAGGCCCTCGATTTAAAGTTGCCATATGCCTCAATCCTAAACTTTTACCAGTCGGAGAAAGATCGAGGTTTTAAAATGGATTCTCCGAGATTTTATAACTCCTTTATTATTTGGTTCCAGAAAAGGAGCCAAGATTTGGGCATCCCCAAGTATGACTTTCTCCTCCCAACCACTCAAAGCGATACTCAAAGTACCCTCATCATCTGCTTTCAACCCAAAGGGCTCTCCCTACCGATTTATGTGGGATTCAATGATATCGGCGATCTGGTTTTACATTGGTGGCAGATCGAATCGGGAGACGACCATAACCCAAGTTGTCAGTGGGCAACAAAAGACTTCGGGCCCGACGGGGATGCCGATATTCACCTAGAACCTTTTGAATGGGCCGAGCCGCTCAATGGCCAAAAACTTGCTAGGGATATGGAAGGTTGGTTGACCCGGGTTCTGGACGATAAAGACCTTGAAAAGGCATTAGACGACCTGATCATCCAACTGCGGAAAAAAGACATATTAACCCGTATTAAGGGGATCCAATCATGAAATGGGCTCTCGTTTCTGGTGAAAGATCCCAGCCCCACCCTAGCCTGCACGGCCATTGCCCCACCTGCACGTCCAACGTGATCCCTCGTTGCGGGGCAATTAAAGAATGGTACTGGGCTCACTCCTCTGGGGGCGGGTTGTTTCGTGAATGGTGTTTATCATTCGTTTCTCGTCATGGATATTTTTTTCGCGTGGATCCAGTCGTTTTTCACGGTTAGCTTTTCTCTGAGAACTTGGCAGAAGGTCTCCGCATCAAAAACGCCAATACTGTCCAACGCAAAATAGATTTCTGGGCTCTTGGCATATTTCTCGTTGGCCTCGAAGCAGTCTTCAATATGTCTCCCCATAACCCGGGTATTGCCAGTGTCGTCCCGACCCGTACCTCGACTAAAGGGAAGGATCGTCATTGCCACTTTTGGATAAAAAGTGCCGGGTTCGTTCTTCATATTTACCTGCTCGGCATACTCCTCCGGTGTCATCGGACCCAGATCTCTTACTAGGTGGGCACAGCCTCCGTAATTCGTTAGGCCATAATTAGCCACGCAGATCAGGTGCACCTTGTTGTCTCGGACTGCCTTTTCCAAAGCCAGATTCCCAACGGGTAAATTTGGTTTCGTAATTTCTAAAATCATTTCTTCCTCCAACCCCGTTGAGCCACCCATTTGTACGCTTCAGGAAATTCCGCCATCGACCGGATGAAGTAGCCCATCGATCGGCTGATTGACTGCTCGCCGCTTTCCCAGCGAAGCCACGTCTTACTACCAAGGCCGAGGGACTCAGCCAAAAGGGTTTTGTTTTTCTGCAATTTTTCCCTGATTTCCCGAAGTTCATTTGGTCCTAGTTGTTCACTGTAGTCCCGAACAGCCTCGTCCAACCTTTGGGCGGACTTAGCCGGAATGATGGCCTGATGACAACCCGTGCACTCCTGATAAGACAGGTTGGCCACAGTGACCGAATCGCCATCCCCCAAGAAAACACGGTAGTCTTTGGTTACGGGAAGCAGGGGTTTACCACAATCCGGGCAACTATTTTCACCCGGCAAATCTATAAAGAAGAAGAATCCCAGAATCATGCCTCATCCTCGCAATGACGCGGTAATCGGTAACTGTTGTTATGGCTGTGAACAGTTATCGCAAGAAATCCGTTGGCATTAAAAACCAGCTCCAAATAAGCCTCACTGTTTGGGTCTTCGTCTAAGCTTGAAAACAAGGCGAGGTTGGCCTCAAACAATTGTGCAACAATCCACCGCCGGACGGGCTTTTTATATACGGAGCAACGATTTCGAAAATGTCGAAGCAGTGCCGCGCGAAGATTTCCCAAGTTCATGCCCCTACTCCGACACCAGCGCTCCGTTCGATCTGTGAATGCAAACATTTGGCTTTCAATACCGTTAACCGCATCCAAAAGGCGCCGATAATCTTGGTCGTTAGCTGGTGGGAACATTTTCTAATCACTTTAGTACTTATTAACACTTTTATTGTGTGGAGTCAAATGCTTTTTAGCACTTTCTATAGTTATTTATCCATGCGGAGGTTCCGGCATTCACACGCCATCCGATACCTCGATTTCGTCAACAGCCTTGCCATCCTGCTACTCCTTGCTTTTTCTTGCCGCACCTGCGAGATCACTTCACCTCCTTCAGGTCTCTACGCAACACCAAAATCCTTTCGCCTGCGGGTACCTCGCCCCGGCTGTCGCTCGTCACCTCAATCGTCAAACTGCCCGTATCCTCCCGCACCGCCACGCCCTTCAGCACCCTCCCATCACTCATTTGGTAGATCTTTGCATCTTGAGCCCCAACCGTCCCCAAAGTCATCCAGGCCCACAAAATCAGAACGCCCCACGGTTTATGCCCCTTGGAAGAACGACTTCGCAATGGGCGGGTAAAATTCACACGCAAACAGTGCCATACTAGGTCGGACATTTTCGGGCCGGGTCTCAACGATTTCCCCTAGCTCCGGGCGGCGATCCTCTTTCCGGCCTCCCGCACCTGCCGTTTCAGCTCCGGCGGGGCCAGCACCTTCACCTCCCCCTCGAACCGCAAAATCCAGCGGCGGATCTGCTCTAGGCTGTTCAGCTCAAAGCCCATCTCGACCCTGCCACCCGCCTTGTGCTTCACGGTTTGCGAGACATGCACTGTTTGCTCAGATGCCACTTTCCCCGCTAGCGGCTCAAACAGTAGGCGGATCTGCTGCTTGGGCCCTGTCCCCCGCATCATCTGGAACGTCCCATCCATGAAGGCCTCCAGGCTGAACTCCGGGTTCCTCCGGAAGGGTCGCTGGCTGAGCCTCCAATTTCGTCCGCGGTTGATAAAAAAGCATTTTACCGGCCCATCCCCGGCGTCCGCCGCCAGCACGTACCATTTTCCCTCATTCAGCACCAATTCATGGGGTTGGATCACCCGCTTTTTGTGCTTCTTGTCGTTCCGGGCGGAATATTCCAAGTCTACTTCCAATGTTTCCCGAATAGCACGACTCACCACCTCGACGGCGACACGGTTCACATCCACCACCGGGCCAGTATTGGCACGGATTCGGGTCGCCTGTGTTTCCAGATCTTTTCTTTGGTCAGGGGACAACAACCGTCCAATTTTATAAATCAAGGAAGTCGCATCCCTGTGGAAAGGATGATTGCCTTGCTGGAGCAAAGGGGCCATGGCCTGGCCCAAGGCGGTCATTTCATTGGCCGAGAGCCTCTCTATGAGAAGATTGTCGGGTCGGTCGGTCGGGACTCCTCGGTAAACCCATTTTTGCAGCGAAGGAACAAATTCCACCGTATATCCACGAAAATCACGAAGATGATCGATGTCCCTCCGAATCGTTTTGGTAGCAAATTCATCTCCCATTTCTTGTAAGAGGTGGTCCTGAATCTCCTTCATACTTGCCCCTCCTCCGCTTTTACGTGCCAAAAAGCCCAACAAAAGACTGTGACGATGCTCCTTTGGGCGGCACACCGCCTTGTTTTCGTTGCTCACCTTTTAGGGCTCTCTTTCAACAACCACACTACATAATTATCCAATTAATCTGGTCCAACACAATAAGTTTTTCCTCGGAATCATGGACGGCGACACCGTCGTCTGGTTCTGGATCGGCACACACGACGAGTACGAACAAATCCTCAAAACCTAGGGCGCTTCCCGTGTCTCTACCCCGCCCGCTGCGGGCGCCCTCCAAATCCCCCCTTTTCGCATTACGAATTTCGAATTCTCCCGCGCATGCGGGATCCCGCAAACGCGGGGCGAAATTAAACATTCAAAATCCACGCGATAGCGCGCACCCCTATCCCTTTCGGTCTAGGACCGTATTTGTCCTTGGGTCTAAGCGATGATTCTCGCATGAAAAAACTACTCATGTTTATTGGCGCTTTAATGGCGGCCATGATCGTAACCCTAGGACTTAACGGCTGTGCCGTCGCCGCGCTCACCGCGGCCGGCGCTTACGCCGCATCATCCGGAGATGATGACACTGCCGCTTATCACAAGAATAACACCGAACGAGAAAAGGCAGGACTTCGACCTCTCAACGAAGACGAGTGGGAAAAACGCAACGCCGTGAAATCAAAAAAGAAAAGCTCATCATCCAGCTCCTCCAAACAAGAACCCTCATCAGCTATCCCCAAGCGATAAACCCTTCGAATTCCCCTTTTCCGAATTCCGAATTTTCCCGCGTATGCGGGATCCCGCAACTGCGGGGCGAATTTCCAAATTCCCCTCCCCATCCCCTTCCACTTGCTCTAATCTCTAAAAACCATGGGCTTTCGTTTTAGCCGCCAGATCTCTCTCTTTAAGGGGCTACGCCTCAACCTTTCTAAATCCGGCACTTCCGTATCCGTCGGCGGCCGTGGTGGTTGGCTTACCTTTGGCAAAAAAGGCACTCGGGCCACCGTCGGCCTTCCTGGGATCGGCAAATGCCTTCTCCAGCCCTTTATACCTTCAGCCCGCATCAGCCTTGCCAACCGAAGCTCCGTCGATACGTTTCGGCTGCCGCGAGTCAGCGACATAACACGGGACCGCATGCTCCTGGTCCAAATATCAGTCATTTTTTACAGGGAAAAACCAGTTTGTTTCATATGTATATAAATATTATGTGCTTACAGAAGATATTCCGTATTGAATGCGATTTTTAAGTAGGCTAAGATAATGTTATGCGGCTATCACTTTGGAAAAAAACGGGGTTGGGTATCACAGATGCTCCGCTATCGGAAATTGTTCTCGCCAAAATAAAGAAAGAATTTCCAGAGGAGTGTCACGCACTAAAATACATTACGATCTCTTTGCCAACACACCACTCCCGCAACGCAATGTTTGATTCCATGAATGAGCTCTTAGCCATAATAAATTGTGCAAAACAGTATAACTTAAATAAGTATGAATTTGAGGAAGCTTGCAAGTCATTCATATCTTCGCAGTTTCCAGAAAAACAAAGCCTTTGCCCATCAATAAAGAACTACAAGGAGAAGAGGCCAAGAAGAGTAAAAGAACTTTTGCCAGAACCAAAAATTGGACAAGTACTGTGGCGTAAAGATTCTAGGCGCAAAGGATCATGTAAAATCATAAAATTAGACACTCAAAGGACGACAGTTTATTGGCATGAAACAAACAGACACACAACCATCTTAACTTCCAACATAAGAAATCCTTTTTTATTTTCTCAAATTAAAGTCTAAATTAAAAACTCTTTTGGGTCTTCTTTGAACTGAAGCATATTTGCAGATGGCTTACCACCGTCCCCACCTTTTCTCTGCATAAGAATTTTACCGATTCGGAGACTCCCTCTGGGTGATATTTCCACAGGACCATCACTCATTATTTTTACGGCCTTATTAATTGTAATAATTTTCGATGAAACCGTTTGGGTGGATTTATCGACAACAAGCACATACTTGGCCGCTAAAGGTCCTCGGCCTCGGACGATATCTTGAACTATCTTAGTTTTTTTATCAGAAAAGAATGAGACGATTTGGGTTTGCTCATGATTCTCAAATTCATCGATAAATAATCTTCTCCTCTTTTTATCCCGGCAATTACCGACGGGCCTAATTTCACCTGTAAATCTTTGTAGTAAAATAAGAACTGCCTTAGGAAAATCCCAAAGTATGTGATAATCATCAACCCATCTTTTGTCAACTTGATTGAACCCTTTATCTATAGAGACAAGTTTAACTTGAAGATTATATGGCTGCCTAAACCCAGCTATCTTTATAGCAAGCTGTACGTCCGTCTTTTCACCATGTATTCGCTTGGCAGAAACACACTCGATAATATCTGGCCTAAGATTGAGATCTCCCAACCATTTTTTGGCCAAAGCACTATTTTGCCAATCATTGAAATGATTGACTATATCGTCCTCATTTTTAAACCCCGACTTAGCTATATTTGATCCTGTTCGTTTCACTTGTCACAAGATGCGATCGCTTATCAGCTTTTTAAGAATCGCATCAACAACATTTACAACAACAGAATTTCCAAATTGTTTGTAGGCCTGAGTGTATTTTTCGTGTATTTCAAAATCATCGGGAAAGCCCATCGCACGAGCACATTCTCTGGGTGCTAGTTTTCGTACTTTTTTATCTACCAAATACAGGCCGGTTTTTGCACCAGCTCCACCTCCGTAGGCCGATAGAGTTATTGCATGGCCATCAATTGAGTATATTCGCTCGCCCTGCCCTCCCTTGTTGCAAGTTCCCACTCGAATGGGCTTGCCGGCCGTTAGTCCTGGTATTTCTAACTTTAATAAAGCGTTATCTTGTTTAAAAACAAAGTCTTCTCTTTTTATAAAAAGCTTTTGCTCGACGTTATGCAAGAGAATGTCACGCAGTGATATGTTTATATTTTGTTTTAAAGGAAAAGAGAAATTCTTTATTTGCAAATCCTTCCTAAATCCCAAAATAAATATTCTTTCACGCTTTTGAGGTACTCCAAATAAACTCGCATTTAAGACTTTATGGTAGGCATTGTAATTCAACTTATCCAACACTTCTAAAACAGTATGAAGAGTTTTCCCAGCATTGTGCGTTGCGAAGTTCTTAACATTTTCAAGAATTAAAACTTTAGGTTTATGATATTTTGCAATTCTGGCTATATCAAAGAAAAGTGTTCCCCTTGTGTCGTCAAAACCATTTTGTTTTCCTGAAATACTAAATGGCTGACATGGAAAACCGGCACAAAGCATGTCGTGTTTCGGTATATCTTTTTCTTTTATTTTTGTGATATCACCGTGAGGTTTTTCCCTAAAGTTTTTTTCATACACAGATGCTGCTTCTTTATCCCATTCCGATGAAAAGACACACTTTGCACCGTGCCTCTCCATGGCAAGGCGAAACCCTCCAATGCCTGCAAAAAGGTCGATAAACTTATATTTTTTAAACCTCTTGGAATCTTTGTTAAGGCAGATCATTTTCTTGGCTTTGGGTAAATGAAGTTTTTTTTAGCTGATACAGCAGTTGGTTACACTATTAAATTTTTGCAAATCCCCTTAGGGCTTACAAGACTCATCATGTACTGGTTGCCTTCCTGGTCCTGCGCATGCACCACCATCTTGGTATCATCCGGCCGCACATGGTGCTGTTTGGCAATCTCCAGCATCAGAAACGCCCGGGTCAACATGGCCCGTAAGAGCGGCCGGGCATCCTCCGGCTCCGGCTGGGTAGTCGCCAGGTGCTCCAGCGCCGCCTGCGCCAGTAGCTCGTAGAAGCCGTACTTATTGCCCCCATCCAGCCAGCCATCGAAGAGGTCCCGCATCTGGAAGACAAACCACGTCACCGACCCCGCATGCCTCGTCCGCACCGTCAGGTCAT
>Ga0247832_1007678_pt1 | contig 11098 bp, 10 predicted proteins | sample LaCruzMarch2015__10_FD_192407 | JGI IMG/M metagenome (GOLD analysis project Ga0247832, IMG submission 192407) | Freshwater microbial communities from meromictic Lake La Cruz, Castile-La Mancha, Spain - LaCruzMarch2015_4m | ecosystem: Environmental > Aquatic > Freshwater > Lake | place: Spain...
TTGCCATGGTCCAGGGTATGATCTAAAGATAAATCCTTTGGATATCCGCTTAAAATAGTAAACTTCCTCGAAACCTTTGCGATTTCCAATATCATACGAAGTTGAATAAGCATTATTCATTACAAGGAAGGGGCAGTTGGGTTGTCCATGTGCCGATACCAATCTTTCCCAAGTTTCTTCTCCGCCTGGATTGATTGCAATGATCGCCTCATTTCCTCTTCCCTCTCTCCGTGCCTTATCAGAATTCAACATCCCACTTCTCGAAATGTCACCCAAACTTTTGATCTCATCCCAATTAACCTGCTCAGCTGTGAGTACTCCAACAGGTTTACCACCGATAGGACTCCCTCTCATTGCCCTCGCTAGCCACTTGGCCCAGTACACATTCGAATATGCAACAATGTTACGACTAATGTTCGAACCAGGCTTGTAGCCACCAGTAATCCCTAGATCACGAGCCACGATGGATGTGCCGAATTTCTGATTCATCGGTGTGCCAAACTTGGCTTCTTCGACATTAGGCACTGGAGGGAACTGGACCTCCATATTTTTTATCCCGACAGAAAAATGGCTCGAGAGATGCAGCACATGCTTGCTTTGAAATTTGCTCGTCAAAGTATGCGTTATACATTTTTGGCATTCCCTTACCACCATCTATAAGCGGAATGAGAGCATCGACGACAATGTGGACAGGTGCAGCGAGTATGGCAATTGCTAGAAGGACGAGGCGAGATATCATCTTGTGTTTGTTGTGGTGAAAGTTGTTGAATTATTAGTGGAGAGCCTGCTAAGCGTGTGCTAAGATGGCGTTAGAAATATGCCAGTAGGTCGAAGCCCCCATCATCTAGGAACTTTGGATCTTGAATCTTTTGTTATAATTAATGTTATAGACGTTGTTGTTATAACACCTTACCTCTTCCTCATCATATTATATTGTTATTTGCTACTGACGAATTATTAACGGTTTATCAGACCCAGTAGATCATAAAGTTGAACTAAGAAGACGAGAGGAAAGTAAGGGATTTGAACGTCCGCTGGACATCAAAAGCAAAGGACCGGAACTTGCAGAGGAATAGGTCATATTTACGTAGAGGACCGGAACTCGCAGGGCAAGAGGTCATATCAAAGGACCGGAACTCGCAGGGCCAGAGGTCATATCAAAGGACTGGAACTCGCACAGCGGGAGGTCAAAAGCCGGAACTTTTGCGAGAGAGGCCATAATCAACAGTAAGACTGGAACTCGTACATCAAGAGGTCAAGATATAAAGCCAATTACGATTATCGATTAAATAATGGCTGCAAACATTGCCGTAAATCCAGCTGACATAGTCAGGGAGGCATTAGAAGTTGTTGAAATGAACAACATAGGAAATGTGAATACAAGGCAGACCACTAGGTTTATGAATGCCAATCAACTCGTCGACATGACTGACTTTAAGACACTAGATGTCTCAAACGTGAAAGAAATGCTCAAACAGTATCAAAGAGTTGCTGGGGCAACAGCACTGGGCATTAGGGTCCAAAATAACCTACAAGGACTGATATGGTATGCTCGTGATAAAGATAGACGAGGCTTAACCGTTGACGTCGCTGAAGACGTATTAAATGAAGCATGTGAGGATTACCAGATGTACCTCAAAGATTATGAGGACAGAAAAGGCGCAGAACTTGATAAGTTCAACGAAAAGACTGACTTTGCCGACTGGGATGGTGGTGTTGTTGAAACACTAGGCCGTAAGATGGGAGCATTTCAAGCTCCAATGGATTATCCCGTACGTGAGACTCAGCCTGCAGGGTTTGTGCCGCGACAATTTTGCGCAAGCCCTTATTTACATCACAACTCGTATTAACGAGCTTAATGCTAACTCGAAGTCATCAGCTGCAACACGGCAGATTTCCTCAGCACAACGACAGAAGAAATGCAATGGGGTAGACATTAGTGACCCATTCCGCAAATTCACAAGTGATGAATGGCACCAGTTGCAACAACACGGGCAGGGTCTTGTCCAACAGTATCGTACTGACACCCAAGGAGGGGGACGTGGTGGCCGTGGAGGTCTTGGACGTGGCCGCGGAGGTCGCGGATACTACAACAGTAATAATGTGGAGAGCCCGCTAAAAAGGGAGATGGCGTTAGAAATATGACAGTAGGTCGAAGCCCCCATCATCTAGGAACTTTGGATCTTGAATCTTTTGTTATAATTAATGTTATAGACGTTGTTGTTATAACACCTTACCTCTTCCTCATCGTATTATATTGTTATTTGCTACTGACGCATTATTAACAATGGTGAGGAAATACTACACGTGACACGTGACAGTGATGATGATTACGATGATGAAGTGGGTAGTGATAACGAAGACATGAATGAGTTGGGAGAGAGTGAGGACGAGGAGGACAGTGATGATGATGACATTGATGGCATTGTGGATGAAATGTGGACAAATTTATCCTTTCTTTCACAATGGCGACTACGACACAAAAATCGAATTACAGTATATTCGGATCAAATTGTAGCTTCACCTGAACCCAACCCACAACCCACAAAGGCGTCGTATAAGCCCGATAATTGGGTTGAGAGGAATCGAATTGGACTAGAAAAAAATGAAGGCACAGCTGCAGAGCGTGTCAACTCGGTGGCACAGCTGCAGAGCTGTATCAACTCGGTGACGCGTGGTACAAGGTTCAACCTACATTTGAGACACAATAGGTTTGGGGATCAACTCATGGATAACGAAGAACCCATTCTTTGGCACGAACAAATCTTAAATGAGTATTGGAATAAACTTGAAGCCAAAATTGATAACCCTAACTTGGACGATGCTGGGTATTGTCGCAAAAATTGAAAGCATTGAAATACAGAACGTAGAAATGAAGCTGCATTTGTTTCAATCATTCGTAGCGGAAGAGCTACTAATTCAAGTACGTGTGTCAGTTTCAAGAACTCCAACCTTTGTGGAGAGAGCATCATATCTCTGTCGAAGTTAGTGGATGGTAGTTCCGAGTTGCAGAGATTCTATCTAATTCGAAATCGGATTGATGGCATGGAATCAGCCCGTTGCCTCTCCAGGTCATAAAAGACTCACGCTCGTATCACTGAGCTTCATTTGACTCACTGTGACCTTGGAAGTAGTCAGGAAATTCTACTGGTTATATTACAGTCTGACAATTGTTTTATTGATCTCAGACACAACAATATCGACTCTTTGGGGGCGGTCTGCCAGATGTGCTTGCATTCCCTCTGGATAGGATGTTGATGAACATCATCACAAACATTTGAATATAGTTTATTCAATAATGCGATGGTGGGATATGCCTATGCTCTACTCCTATCATTGTGCCAAGTCTGATGCAAAGAGGAAAAGAGTCAACTAGCATGTGCAAAGAGGAAAAGGTGGTACAACTACCTTGATCTTGATGTGTGTAATGAAAATAACGTGAGACCCTAAATTTATATTCATAATACCTGATGTAATTGCATAGATTTTTATGTAGGAAGTGTAGGTACTAATCCAACATGAAATCTGCTATCACAAGTCTGAGATTGTCATTCATAAGCAGGTCAAATATCACCACTGTATTGTTTCTACCACAGTCCCATCATCTTTCACATCAACTCCACTTAACCTCCTCCTCGTCGACGAATACATTTCACTGAGCTTAATCAAGTTAACTTCACCAGGATTGACATTGGCCGATGGAACATCGGTGTAGTCCAAACAATTCCCTAACGGTTCATTATGTGGCTCCTCGTCCGTATGAGGCAAACCAAAGCCATGTCCTACCTCATGACACATGGTAAATCTCCTATGATCATACTCGGCATTACGTAAATAGTAGTCATTCATCTTGGCTACACTTGAGCGTATAACTCCATCTAATATTTCATTCTGATTAATCCCTACCCAGCCTGTGGCACCAAAGTTGGCATTGCATATTACCATGACACCATCGATACGATTGCAGTCATAATCCACATCGACACGTTCAATTGTTAAACTGAGTGCAGTACTCTCTTGCCAATCAGAGACTGCCACATCAAACTCGGTCTGCCATGTATCATCTAATGCATTGTACAGCGTCAAGTATAGTTTTCCATTGTCAATGTATTCCGACTTCCACTTACGTGCAGCCGTGACACCCTCATTAGGGTCTTTATTGAACAAATTGCCAAAATCAATATCAGTCAATTTGTCCACACCTAATACATTCGTAAAGTTACTTAAGTTGATACTATCCCACTTTTCATCCAGGCTTGATATGCCATCGATTGCCTCAGACCAGGTGGTGGGTTGGTCAAGCGCATACTTCCATGTTAGGAAGGCGGCAGTACCAAGTATAGCCAGTGTTACGAAGCAAACACAATACTTCCTTCCTGAGGACGATGACTGCTTCTCCCTGATGATGCTTTGTCGATGCTGCTGAGTGCTGTTAGTTTTGGTGGAGCTGCCACCAAAGAAGCTTTTACTTCTGGGCGATGGCGTCGATGGAACGGTCCGAGTATCGAATGATGTCGTCGAAGTAGTGCTAGATTTTTTGGAGAAGGGATTGAACTTAAATGATTTTGTAGGCGTGGGCGGAGGAGGCGCAACCTCAACCTTTGACGAGCTGCTCCCAGCACCGACCTTGGCCGCGATTGCTTCCTTGATGATAGTGAAGTTCATCATCGAATAGACTAATGGAGACGTAGTTAAGCCGACAACATCCAAGCCGACAACATCCAAGCCGACAACATCCAATCGACCACACCAATGAACCGCTTCTCGTCGGCTTTAAATTGGATTGCCGCCTTTTACGAGAAACAGAAAAGGCCCTTGGAACACCCATCAACTGCCTCGTCCACTCATTCAACTGTCACCAGACACCATCACTTCTATTCTGAGCATTTGCAACGAACCCTGCATGTGACATTGTTCTTCTCCTGACATTGTTCTTGTTCAACTCATTATTGTTCTCATACCTCACGATAGGGGCAACATCGTGGTAGACTCCGCCTGCGTAGGAACATTGTAGCCATGTCCGCACTACTCATCACGTTCGTCGGTGTCTCTTCGTCATTTGTAATGTTGGCCGCTACGGCAACCTTCTCCTCCGCGATAACAACGACTGATTACTTCGTTCCGGGTTATGGAATGTTCTGGGATTCTCTTCAACGACAACAACGACTTCGACGACGTCGAAGTGCAGGCGTGGGGGAGGAATATGCATCGCGTAGGCTGCTCGTCGAAGACGAGATGTCCCACGTCCGCCGCTCCGATGACGTTAGCCACGAACGATATGATGGAGTATCACGATGGAATAGACTGCATGATGCGATGATTTTCTTCCACCCGCCTGCACCAATAACGCCATTTATTGGTGGACTTCGATCTGTCCCTCCAAAATCAACGTCAGCGCATGACGATGAAGAAGATGATGATGCGAAAGAACATTCAACATCGTCATTGGACGGTCTGGATGATATATCGAGCAACTCCCGGATCGATGAGTCGACATCGACTACTTCGGACTTTGAATTCAGAGACGCCACATCAGCACCAAAGAAGTCATTAAAAGTCATGTCACTCCACGATGATGTCACCCTCGTCGGTAGTGCAACACCAGCAGTTACATCATGGGCACCCGAGGACTTTCCAGATCCATGGTCGAATCCACCACTATGTATGGGTGCAATGACATCATCGTATGCCTATCATGCAGGAGAAATGATACCAATGTCAACACCCAAGTACCGAGAGGAGGAGATGGATGCTTCAACGAAGCAGCGGTGGTATGATAAAAATTTACCACTGTTTTGTGATCCAGATCGTGTGTTGGGCGGGGAGACGATACATGATGTCATTTCACGATTGCGTGGCTTTGCGGAAACATTCGCAGGACAGGATGTTATTGCCGAGGGTGTGGATTATGGTCCTGGGGGAGGAGAGAGTTGGGCACACGGTGGTGGTGGTGGACCACAAGGTGAAGATGCTGGTCGGGGGGATGATTTTGTCCATACGACAACTACAAAATTCATCCATGATGAGACAACAATGGATGACAAACTCCATAGTAGCAGTAGAAGAGGAGGAAGGGAGAGTCATCGAATATTGCACTCCTCGAGTATTAGTAAATTTCGTAGCATCTTCTCCTCGTGGGATAGCAGTCCTCCTCGTGAGAGTGATCCGATACCTGAGTCGTCGACGAAGGACGAACGTATTGAAATTGCCATTGCATTAGTCGAAAGGATTAACCTACCTGCCATATTACGATCAGATTCCTACTTCTTTTACTCCGATCAGGAAGATATGATCAATGATGCCGCACAGTACTTTGCTCGGTATATACATGACAATTGGTCCAAAACTTTGGCACAAGAGCGGAATAATGCTGGTGATGCATCGACGAATCTTGTTTTAATATTCATATCAACAATGGATAGGATATGTTACATTTCGTCTGGTAATCGTATCGCCGCAATACTACCCTGGTGGAGATTGGAGCATGTCGTTCAAGATATGAAACCCTACCTCCAAAATGGTCAAATTGGTGATGCCTTGTACAAGGGCATTGATGACTTGTCACGACTACTGCTCACTGGTCCACCATCATTTGAGGATAGGGTTGATGACTTCTCAGAACGATTTGGCGTGGTTATACTATTTACTATATTTACATTCGTCTTCGCGACATGGGGTGAATGTCGTGATCGACGTAAACGGTTAAATTTGGCTGAACGACGTAGTCGTATGACTATGGTGGAGAGAGAGAAGGCTAGATTATTGCAAGTTGGGTATCGATCACAGGTGGTAAGAAGAAGATGCATGTTGCTCTATTATGATGCCTTTTGTCACATGCGTCGAATTACTAATACATTACATGCCTCTTATATCAAATAATTTTGATCAGTGTCCAATATGTCTTGAACCGTTCGACTGGACACCAGAGAAAGGAAAATGCACCGGCTGCAGTAGTAGTGATGTTGAGTCGTCTATAAATCCTACTCCCGATATGAGGAAATATCAAAGGCATCATAAACGCGTTGATAGTTTGGATATACCCACGGTAGGGAATGACGATCGACCAATTAAACTATTACGATGTGGTCACATTTTTGATATGACATGCTGGCAAACATGGGTCGATTCTGGTACAGGTGGCAATCCATGGATTTGTCCCGTATGCCGACAGGACGTTGGCCGTCCAAAGAGAGGACCCACCATCCCTCCATGCCGAATTAGTAGAGGTGGTGATGGTGGTGGTGAGAATAACAACGTAGTTTACGATGTCGGAAGGAGAGAGGAGGATGGGACTGCTACTACAAACCAGGAATATCAGTCACAACAACAACAACAACAACAGTCATCTCTGTTTGCGAGGATTGCATCCGGTCCATCGATGTTACTACGACCCTTGACTAATATTCCACAATACAACTCCATTCAAAATCAGAACCGATTTAGAGTTATGCGTCGGACGTCATCGGCTCCCACTGAACATACTCAATTGTTTCCTAGAGATACAACTGACGAAGAAACGATTTACTTCGACTCTGAACAATCTCAGGGATTGTTAGGGTTCGGTGCTTGCTAACTTAAGTGTATATTGCAATTTTGTATTGGAAAAATGATAGTAAAATAGAAGATATTTAGAGATTACAGAAGCCAAGATCTCTTACTCTGTCTCAATTCAGTTGACATCATTCATCCAACTCACTCATTTGTCTATCAATTTGTTTGCGTACCTCTTCATATTTCTGTTCGTCTGTCTTATTCTCATCTAAAAATCTTCGTAGTTCTAATGTATTCGTTGCCTTGAAGAGTGCTGCCTTGGCAATCTCTCCGGAATCTACACGTTCTTTCGTCGTTCGACCTCTGCTGCTACTGCTGCTATCCCCAGAAAATAATGATTTATTGGCGTTTCTTTCGGAATTGATGCTATTCTTCCCACCACTCGCACCCTCCTCGGTGGCACGTTTAATTGGAGCCAGGGCCATATTGGCCAATGGTGATCCTAGCAGTATATCAATAATGACTGCACCAGTAACTACCAATGGGACATATTGTCTCCATTCTGCCACCACGTCAACATCAGCGGAAATTAGATTAATCGACGACGATGAACATTGCTGTTGGTGTATTGATTTCTGATGAGGAGCGAGTATTTTTCTCCTCGACAACAGCTCCACGGAAGAAGGTAAGCGACCGGATGACGACTGGAATGCAGACGCGAACGTTGCAGAGGTAGCTACGAATAGGAGGAAGGAGACGTAGTACAACATTGTTTTGAAGGAGTTTGTGGCGGGCGGGCTCAACATCCGCACCACCACCACCCACGCACACGGCACGTCCCCAAACGATGAAGCACTTTCAGACCATCATCGCGCCATGCCTCCTAGCGAACGCACACGCTTTCCTCACAACACAAACGACACCACCCTGTCCTGTATCATCATCTAGTAGTCGTCTATTGGCCAAAAATAAGGGTCGGCAAATAGGATTCCGTCCTATCCCCACAGGCCCCCCACCTCAGGACATTACCATGCCCACAGACTGTACTATGGCTGAACTAATTGCGGTAATGGGTGAAAGCCGATTAAAGAAGGTGGCACGAAAGAATCGTCGTATGAGGAATCAAAATATAAGGGAAGGGAAGGTCGAGTTGAATGCAAATGGGGAATGGGTTGCCGTTGCGAAGAAATAATTATTACACGTGTTCATGTATGATACTACAATTGGATGGATGGAGGACCAAAAAGAGAGAAGAGTTGCGCTTGTGATTTTTGCTCACAAACACATGATATTAATCCAACCTTTTGGATAAATATATTTGGTCGATGGATGGGTGTGACGAAGTAAAATAGGATTCTACTTTCTTTTTCAATTACTATCGTTTCCTTTGCAGAAACCTACGCCATTTGCGGTTAGTACGGCAAATTTCACAAGGCATTTGATTTTGTAGCAGATTGATAAAAGCGCTTCCATGCTTGGTATGACTGTACATATCTAAATTGACTTGTACACCGAAACCTCCACTGGGATTGCAACTCCCGTTGCTTTCCACGTAGGCATCAATTAGAAAATGTCCTTCTATTGGCAAATTGACATTATCATTTTGATGACTAGGCACTGTCGTCATTTTGGAAGCAGATGTTGTTACTTTGTTGTTGTAAAATCGTGTCTCTACAACTGTTACACATCTCATCAATTTATCACGATGTAACCTTCGACCCAATTCACATTTCAATGAAATGTCGCATCTACTTTCAAAGAAGGTAGATAGACGTGACAGGACCTCGTCTTCTGCACATTTGTTGGCTTGATCATCTGATGCATCATAGTTGTCGACATTGATCCAAACTACAAATGACTGTACACCTTCATTGACTCGACATATTCGGCACCGTCCAATCGCTCTTTCATATGTCCACCCAATACCCCACCGTACTCTACGACTTTTAGTACTAGGATGATCCTTCTCCTCGATTGCAATTATTCCAATACTACTGTCGTCTTCGAAGTTCTCCTGACGAAATTCTACCTTACGTATTTGACCACGATTTCCCCATACTCCATCTAACGTTAGCAATTTGCATTGGATAGCATCCAGTGATGATTTCTTACATACCAGTGATGTATACCATGTAACATGATGACGAAAGAATTGACTATCATTCATTATATCCATAATAAATCCCGCATCACCACCATTTATCATCTCCTCTGTATTAGAGTCGTCAAAACTTGTGTACACACATTCATTGCTAGACATGTCATGTCGTAAACGTTTATCACCCGCACGTGGTGCTGTAGCCTCCTTCAATGATTTGTAAAATGGTGGATTAGTCATGACGAAGTCAAATTTTGGATACATTGATAACACCTCGTCTGTCTTTGTTGAATGTAGTATGCTGCAATCATCAGATTGATCCATTTTTGGTGAAGAGCTTCTTGCAGTGCGGAAGGCAGCATTTTGTTTGGCTGCATTCATGGCAGCAAATAAAGGGCCCTTGTTATTTGTCGTCGCTTCACTTGATTCCTCCTCGGCAGCTGCGTCACTATATTTATTGTTTACTTGTACAACGTGTATTCTATCCTCAAGACCGTTTGCTTTGACATTAGTATTGGCAGATTCGATTGCCAATGGGTCAATATCCGTGGCTAGGAAATTCCAATGTCGTTGTTGTTTGGTGGATGAAATCTCGGATGATGAAACGTCCTCTATTGTCGCCACTTCTTTGCTATCATTTGGGGGATGTAGTAGCAGTATGTCGTCATTGTCAAATAATTCCGTAGTTAAAAGTAATGGATAAATAGCACTAACTCCTGTCCCAATATCAATCCCCCGACATTGCCATTGCATGACACCACCCCTACCACCACCGTCAGTTTGAGCATATTCATCATCAGCAGCAGAGGAGTTATTGAACCGATACAAGTCATGTTTACTTTGTACTAATAATTCTCGCAACCAGCAAACGTAATTGGCACGATTGGGTATGGGCGGACATAAATGTCCAACTGGCAATGAGGGCAAATGTAGTTGAAAATGTTCATTTAGCAATGCCCGTGTTAGGGAGGCATTAAAATTATGAGTTATTTGAGATGATGCAAATAATATTGATGGGCAGCCTTCATCATTCGACATATTATTTTGATTATACGGTTCACTAATATGTTGTTTTCGCTGCTGCTGTTCCTGCGTCTGCTTACATTGCAATTCTTGTAATGCAGCGTGAAACTCTGGATATTTCTCCGCAAGCTCGTTAAAATTGCAGTACAGTGCAAAGTGTGAAATCGAGCACGACGTCGTTGATGAGGAGGATGATGAGGAGGAAGGGGAAGAATATCGATACCAGTATTTACACGATGATGTTGGCAACATCAAGGTGCTGTTTAGAGGTTTTTAGGGATTTGAATGTGAAGGCTGTGATTTTTTTAGACCCAGACCTAGAAACCTACGCTGAAATGGTCATTTTGTTTTTCTTTTGTGTTCCGTTTTTTTCTGGGTTTCTGGGTTAGGTAAGTATGACTGTTTTGTTGAGCCCAAAGACCATGAATTGTCCAAAATGACCATTTTTCTTTAGGTTTCTAGGTTTTCGCTTTTGGGGGCGACTTG
>Ga0247832_1007681_pt1 | contig 11094 bp, 12 predicted proteins | sample LaCruzMarch2015__10_FD_192407 | JGI IMG/M metagenome (GOLD analysis project Ga0247832, IMG submission 192407) | Freshwater microbial communities from meromictic Lake La Cruz, Castile-La Mancha, Spain - LaCruzMarch2015_4m | ecosystem: Environmental > Aquatic > Freshwater > Lake | place: Spain...
AGGCGACGAGAGCCACTTTGCTAACAGTTTTGCTAACAGTGCCAAGCTCCACTGCACTGCCCGTCATGCCACCTGCCGGATGACCTCCTGATATGCCCGCCAGACTCGCGAATAGGCGCAGCCCCAGGCCTCGTCATGGCAGGCGCGGTCGAACTCAGCGGGATCGAGCCCACGCATCTTGGAAAGCCGGTCGAGCGTGAAGTTCCAGGCCAGCGCATGCGCCCATTCGTGGCAGAGCACCTCGACGGCCTGCGGCTCACCAAGATCGCGGTTGAGTTGGACTACGAACCGCTTCTCCCGCCGAAGGCATTGGCCCAGGATCGTTTCGGGCAGCCAGGAAGCCCGGATGACGACCGGGAGTGCTGGAGGGCATTCCCGTCGAAGGCCCGCCAAAACCGTCCGAAACTCGCGCCAGCCAGGGCGGTTCACGAAGGAGTGGGCAGGCGTGGAGAACAGACTGCCGGTCCCCATCAGGGCTCCGCGATGGCAGCAGAGGATGCGCGCGGAATCACGACGACTGGAAATCATGTGTGCAGTGTAGCGCCGACGAAGCCCGCGCGCTACCTTGGAGCATATGGACACGTCGCAACCACAACCCACCAACACCGAAGCCAACATCCGGAAGGCTGCTGAGGCCATCGCCGAGGTGTTGCAGATGAAGCAGGAGTTCATTCGCTGCCATGAGTTCCTCGCCAACAGGACGGCTCGGCTCGTGGAACTGCTCGGTCACGCAGAATCCCGTGGGTACCTTCTCGAAGACTCCCTGACGCTCGTGGACACAACGTATTGGCTTCAGCACATCGACTGGCAGACCAAGTTCCTGTCGATGGTCCTGAACTTCAACAAGGACCCCAGCAGCAAAACCCTCCGGCCCCTCATCGAACTCTATGGCCGCGACCGGGACCGTATGAAGTTGGAGGTGGAGATCCTCGAACGCCAACTGAAACACCGGCTGGCCACGTTCGCACAGCCAGATGACGCGATGGTTCGGAAGGTGATCATCAAGAACGAGAAAAGAGTGTTCGCGATCCACCTGCACGTCCGGTCTGGCTACGGCGGCGCGGCTCTGGCCCGGTTCTTCAAGGTTCCCCGCTCAACTGCCTACGGGTGGCTGGAGTGGTTCGAGAGCCTGCCAGAGGGCGTGCAGGCGGGCATTCTGGAGTTCATGGATACACAGGTGCCGATCATGGCCGCGTGTCAGTTGCCAGCAGTGGTGCCCAAGGCTGCTGCGTCGAAAGAGGCCGGTCAGTCGGGTATCGCGGCACCAGTGGCTCAGACGGCGTGACTATGTGAGGGAGGGGTGGTCAGGTTTTTTCAGCCATCCATGAAGCCTCGATTCGGTGGGTACATCTTCGACGACTGCAGCATTTTGCAGCACACATGGTCTGGCCCGTGGTTCGCTGTGGTTTCGGGGCGTGTGAGAAGAAGCCATGCCGAATCAGGTGCCTCGATGCGCTAAAATAGTGGCTGGCTCGACGCGGGAACCATCACGGAAGTTCATGGTTTTCGTCGTCCGCGAACAGGTGAAACGCCAGAAAGTACGGATTCCTGCCGCGGCCCAAGAAGCCCGGCACACCCAACGCATCAAGGAGGATGCCATGTCATCTGCGAGTTCATTCAACGATCCAGCAGGCCGGGAACTGTTGGCCATGCTCCGGAACGCCCGACGGAACAAGTTCGGCGACCCCAAATACCACTCGGGCCGCAAGAAGAAGGAATTCGCGTCGCCGTATCTGGAGTTCCTCGACAAGCTGGAGAAGCTCGCCCGGAAGATGCCACAGCCCTACGAGTTCGACCTGCTTCATGCCGACGGGATCAGGCATGCAGACTTGGATGCGGGTGTGAGGGTGCTGAACGAACTGATCTACGAGTGCCAGCGCAGCCTTGAGGGCATCGAGCACGCGAGGCTGGACTTGGATGCGCAGGCAAATGCGAGGGCACAGGGATACGGTCGACCCTGAAAGTGCGGGCACGACCGCTGACATCAAAAAAAAGCGGCCGAGGTGTATTTCAACCCCGGCCGCTTTCTTCCGCGCAGGCAATCAACCCGCCCACGCCCGACACGCCGCCCGATAGCCGCATGACGCGCAGCTCATCGTGCTCGGCGCTGGATAGAAGTTCCCGGCCGAGATAGCCCTCCAGACCCGCTCCACGCCGGCCAAGGTGCGTTTCACGTTCCCCGGCTCGACCTCGCGAACGTGCTCCTCGACGACCGGCTCCTTGGTCTTCGTCAAAACCAAGAATCTGGTCGCGATCTTCTTTCCCGGGGTGATCTCTGAGGCCAAGTGCGAGTAGAGCAACAACTGCTCGCCGCTGTCCTCAACCTGCTCCTGACTCCACTTGCCCCTGCTGGTTTTGATATCTGTAACCACCAGCGAGTCAGAGTCTTCCGTCAGCAAATCCACCCTCCCGTACAAATCCGGCACGCCCTCAACCAGCATGCCTCTGATCTCTTCCTCGACGCCCAGCACCCACCCCTGAACGCTCGCCGCAGGACTATTCAGGAACGCCGCGAGCATCTTTCCAGCCAGAGCATCCAGCGAGGACCGGGTTTCTGTGCTGCCGAAAGAGATCGCGTCTGGGTCATGCGGCAGCCATGCACTTCTGTAGGCGAACATGAGCCGCTCGACGTCGGGTTGTTCTTCGCCGGACAGGATCGCTTGAAAGTGCTGCTCGACGGCCGAATGAATCCCGGTGCCGAATACGAGCGCACTGGAAACACTCTCTTCGGGCAGGCCATCGATGTACCGGAACTTGTACTTGAGCGGGCATGTCCGGAACGTGCTGACGGCTGACCAACTCAGGTAGTTCCGGCCGGTGAGCGTTCGGGCGACCTCGTTGGCTGGGTTCGTGCTGGCGGGCGTGATGATGGGAAACTGGGATGCGTTGGCAATCATCGGGCACCTCCAGTCGTCGCGTAGGCCCCGGTGCCGTTCGCAGGAGTGGCAGCAGGCTCATCGCTCTTCAACTCGTCGATGAGGTTGGACGCCTGCCGGATACCCAGTTCGTCCGCAGTGGTCAGGCCGAAGCGTTCCCGGAGCATTCCCACGAGGTCGATCTTCCGTCTTGCAGCGATGGCCCGGATGGCTTTGACCTGCGAAGCCGTAGCGGGACGAGGGCTGGGCTGGTTTGTGAACTGGGCCGCCGGGATGCGCGTGACTGAGGCGCCGCTGATGGCCGGGCTGGTGCGCACCTCGATCACTTCCTGCGGTTGGGTGTTCTTGCAGGTGTCGCCAGCGATCCGGGCCAATTCGTCCTGTACGGCTTGGTTGCAGGCGGCGTAGGCCCGGCGAACGACCTGCTGGAGCCCTTCGAGGTCCTGAAACAAGGCCGTGTCGAGTTCGAGTTCGAGGTTGCATGAGGCACCTGCAGAGCCGAAATCAGGCTGGCCGATCTTCCTGTTGGTGCCGACGTTGAGTTTGAGCATGAGGTTGTGAACTTTCTTGGGTTGGGGAATGGGTCGTGTAGACGGTGGCGCAGAATTCATCGCCGCCGTGAAACAGCCGCGATTTAGATATCAATGACGAAAAGCGACGGGCGTGGGTGCAGGGAGGCTTGGGCACCTCCACCACACTCCACGCCCGTCACTTATGGGATCGCGGTTCTTGTCAGGTCAGATCAGCAGCAGGTCACGCCGCTCGGGCCGCCTGCTTCTTGCTGGGCTTCACGCTGGTCTTGGTCCGACTCTTCTTCCGGCCCTTCAGCGTGCTCGTGAAGAACGGCTCCCGGCAGCCAAAGCCGAGCGAGTCCCAGTCGACGGTCCCACTTTCCGGGAGGTCGACCAGCATCACGTCGAGCAGGCACTCCGGCTCTGGATTGGAACCAGAGTCCTCGGGGCCGGTCAGCATGAAGCCACGGCGCCGAATCTCGCGGGAATCCTCGCCGGTGACATGGGCCACGGCATCGATCAGTTCGAGGTCACTCATGACAGAGCATCTCCATAGAAAAGGGGAAAGGGACAGGGAAACACAGGGACACCGGCCACCCACGCAGCGATCCGGAAGAAGGGAAGCACGCCCGGCAGCCAGAGGGGCGGGCGGGGCGACAAGAAGGGCAGCCGCGATCAGAATCCACGCGCGGCATCGACCGAAAGCTGCGGTAACGCGGCCGGGCTACGAGGGCTTGCCGTAGTGCTGCAGGCCTCGCCCATTCCACGGCGACTTGGCTCGACAACTACAAGGCCGTCGAGTGGGCCGTCGCCGCCAAGGAACTGGGGTATCCCAAGCAGACCGACGGGAAGCGGGTAGCGAGGGAGTGGCGGGTGGGGAGGCCGCCTCAGCCGTAAATGCAGGGGGGAGCAGGTCCGTTATGGAACCTACTCCCCTCGATTAAGTTCCGATTGGCTACGCCGCGTCAGGCCTGCCTGCGGCGGCGCTCAAGCAAGCCGAGGCCACCGCCGAGCAGGGCAAGGACGCTGCCCAAGCCTGCCGGGTCAATTTCGGGAACGGCCGCAGTAACCGTCAGCTCGGAAGAGACGCCGTAAAAGTTCATGCCGATAGAGCTATATATATCATTCGTAGAGAAGAACCAGCCTAAAGTCCCAATGTTGAAGGTGGGATCGCCGTATCGGGGGCGATCACTGCCTAGTTCATCGTTTTCAAACCCTGTTCCGTCCGCTCTAGAACCCGTCCAGGCGAAATTCGTGGTGACACTATTTCCGTCGATCCCGATGGTGGGGGTCGTGAAGAGTGAACTCGACCAGAGTCCGCGGGCCGACGTGCCGGTGGTGAGATTGCCCGCAAGGAGGGTGCCGTTCGTGAGATAGATCGGCACGTTCGTATTGAATCCGCCGACGTTGTCGCGGGCATTCACGGTCGCTGTTGATGCGACCGCGTTCCAACTGACGACGCTGCCTTGATAGGTGGCGCCGGAGGCCTGACCGCTCACGAACGTGTTGTAGGTGTTGATGTCTGTGGAGATGGAAGATTGCGTGCCGGAGGTGAGGAAGAGGAACCGGAACTGGTCGCCGGGGTTCAGTCCTGCGGGGGTGGCGAGCTCAATGACTGAGCCGCGGGCATTCGGCAAAGAAAAACTCACAAGGACCAAGGCGACGGCAGCAGAAGTCGCGAAACGGACGAAACGGTTCACAGGTGATCCTTTCTTCGAGCGGATGCCAAGGCGGGGCAAATCTGCCGATAACGACACGCCCGCGAGAGAATATCCCCTCCTCCCCCCCCCGTCAAGCAGCGGGGGCACTCACCCAAAACGAACGAATGCCGGCCACGAAATCGCCGTTTGTCCTACGGTTTTTCAGGTTCTCGGTTACGGCAAGTGTTCTCCGCCTCGCGCAGCCGACAGCCACCCCCTCTCCGCCTCCAACGCCTCTGTCCGGCTCCTGAAGGGCCCCAAAACTGGTCCATCAACAGGCCCCATATCCGCCCACCAGAAGCCGTCCCTATCTGGCTCAACATGGCTCGCCCGGGTGATCTGCAACTTCCCAATCTCCCGCAGGTCCAACTCTTCTCCGTACACACATCGAACGTCACCGCCAGCATCCACGACCAACTCCATCTCAGAACTCATACCTCACCTCCCACATTCCCACGCCGGAGAATGTTTCTGCGGGGCCGATCCACGAGCATCTCTCCGACACTGGCCTGAATCTGCTCGAAGTCCCGGGCGACCATCTGCCGGAGCCTGACTGAATCCCTGAGTTGCTGCGGCTCGATCCCCGTGATGACCTGCTGGGCTTCTTCCACCAGCATGTCGAGGTCCGGGCTGCTCCTGATGTTGAGCCTCCGGAACCGCTCGAAGAACTCGCGGAGATTTTCGACGGCTGAATCCCTGAACACTTTTGGTTGGCCGTCATGAAGTCCAGTCAAGCGTTCAGCGAGGTGAGCCGTGAGCCGCTGGAGTTCCGTTGCGAAGGCTTGTTCCGCGAGTTCGACGGCTGATTCAAACCGCTCACGCACCCGGGCTTGCTCTGCCTGAAACACTTCGGGATTCAGTGCGACAAGGTATTGCGGCGGCTCGATGGTCGGGTACGAGACCTCCAGATCGAACAAGCCGTCGAGCGTGCTGGGGTAGTCGCTGGCGTTGAAGAGCGTGCCGAGTCTGCGCTCTGCTTCTGACTTCATCGCGTCGTACTGCGCAGCGAGTTCCCGGGCGGCCTCTTGGAGCCTCTCGCGGTACGTCTGCATGGTGGTCGCGAACATGCCGAGGGAGTTCTGGGGCAAGAGCCGAATACCAGCCTCCGGGAATGGCAGCGTGACCGTGCGCCAGTAGCCAGATGCTTCCGAGCGAACGGCAGCCACGGCACGGTAGGCGGGATGTTTGAGGTCGAGGATCAGTTTGGAGGCCGACAGGAGTTCGCGGTCGGCATGAAACGCTCGGGCTGCCGTCGTTCGCTGCTCCGGGGCGAGGGTCTTACGAACCCCGAGCCACGTGAAGGCGAGTTTCACGGCGGCCATGGTGGTGCGGAGTCTTTGGGCGGCGTTGGGGGTGGTCTGGGTGACGGGACTGTTGTTGAGTTGGGTTGTACTTCGGCTCGTGGTGTGTTGGCCGGTGTCGTGGGAAATTGTGGTTGCTGTGGACATTGGTACGTGGAATCTCCTTGGAAGTTGGATGAAAGCCCCGGCCGCCAAGACTGCTGACAGACCGGTGGCGGCACTGGCTTGGAAAAGTCCTTGGCTGGTGACGGTTTTCGGACGCTGGGAAGCCCGATCAGCCACCGAGGCGACCGCGGAGCCGCCTGTCACCGTGAGCCGGAATCAGAGGTCAACAACTATGGACGGCGGGCGGGCAGGCGGGATTGGTCGACCGACGCGAAAGGCCGGTCACCTTTCGCCCGCTAGGTCGAGGGCAGCGCAGGGTTCTCTCTGGCTTCATGGATACCGCGTGGGTTACCCAATAGATTGAAACAGAAAAGTCTGGCGATGGACTTGAGCGACTTTCGGATCGCTGAGACGTCAGGTATTCTCCGGGCGTCGAAACTGCATCGCCCACACTGCCTTCCCATCACGGGGTCTCACATGCTCACCAATGCCAAACAGCAAAAGGCCTACGACGCCGTCGCCAGCGCGCTGCCATTCGCCCTTGATGCCACGAAGATCACCGTCGCCGACGGCGTGTCCTATGTGAAGAGCCCGGTCAAGGCCCATGACTACGCCGCCGGAGTGATGGCGGCATTTGGCTCAGTGGTCGAGCACCTCGGCACCGTTCGCGGCCTGCCCGCGCAGACCATGAAGCTCGACCGGCGTCGGTGTGGCTTGTCGCTCAATGGTCTGCAGCTGCTCTTCCAGAATGGCTACAGCACGATCATGGACAAGTGGGGCGTCAACCCCGACAACGGCACGTATCGCGCGAAGGACGGACGGTACGTGACCATGATCGGTCTCCACCCGCACCTCCGTGACAAACTGCTCGTCTATCTCAACTGCGTAAACACGGCCCAAGGAATCCAGGCTGCCGTCGAGAAAAAAACGGCGCAGGAACTCGAAGACGGTGCTGTCGCGCAGAAACTTCCGCTGGGCATCGTTCGGACGCCCGAGGAATGGGCCGCACATCCGGTCGGAGCCGAGGTGCTCAAGCGGCCGATCATCGACTTCAACAGATCGGGATCCGCCAAGAAGCGGCTCTTGGGGCCGGCGAAGCAACGACCCCTCGAGGGGGTGCGGGTGGTGGAGCTCACGCACGTGGTCGCCGGGCCGAACTGTGGGCGGTTTCTCGCCGAACAGGGCGCCGACGTGATCAAAGTGCAGCCGCCGATCGGTGACTGGGTGCTACCGATCTGGTTGGACGGAAGCTGGGGCAAGAAGAACATCCTCCTCGACGTCGGCAGCCGGCGTGGCAAGGCTCGGTTCCATGAACTCCTTGCCACGGCCGACGTGCTTATCGATGGCCAGCGGCCTGGTGTTCTCAATCGGATGGGGCTCGACGACGCAGGGCTTGAGGTGATCAACCCCAACCTTGTGCGGGGCTCACTCTCCTGCTTTCCGCTCGGCACGGCGTGGGGCGAGCGGCCGGGATTCGAACAGATCGCGCAGGCGGTGAGCGGCACCATGCACGTCCATTCCGTCGGCATGGAGGCCCCCACGGTGGTAACGGCCTTGATCAACGACTACCTGACCGGCTACCTCGTCGCCATCGGCGTTGTCGCGGCGCTCGCCGAGCGGGAGCAGAAGGGAGGCTACTACCACGTGGCCTCGTCCCTGTCCCGGTGCTCGTCGCTGGCCCCCAGCCTCGTTGAGCCGCTCGACGCCGAGCCCTACGAACCGGTGCGAATGCAGGATCTCGTCAAGTATGGCATCGACCAGCCTTCCGCTGCCGGCATCTTCACGCGGATCGCCCCGGCGGTGGAGTTCAGCCACACGCCGTCGCACACGCACCGACACCCCACGCTGATGAACTCGATGCCCGACACGACGGGCTGGGATGACGTGCCGGCGGCCGTGCCGCAGCTGCCACATTACCCCTCGAAGCTCGCGCAGGAAGGAAAGATCTACGGCCTCGTGGAGTGCTTCGGCATTGAGGATCGCTCCGACGGCGGCGGGATCATGAGCCTGTGCTCGAAGTCGCTCATAGACTACGTACTCGCCCATCGCAACGACTGACGCGGAGCGTGGCGGGCCCCGTCAAAACACGATCGTGCCGCGCATCATCCACAGGTCGGCGTCGGTGTGACCCGCACCGATTGCGGAGAGCGGGTTCCAGATGTGCTGGTAACTCGGGATCAGGCGGACGGCCGGTGTGATGGCGTAGTCGTAGAACACCTCGATTCCCTGCTCGTTCTTCACGTTCAGTAGACCGCCGGTATAGGTGCGGACTTGGTTGACGAGGTCGGGGCTGATGCCGTTCATGTACCAGCCGATCCCCGCGCTGTCGTAGGCCCGCGACTCCGCCAGCCCGCGGGCGAAGAGGGCTACGCTGCCGTCGCCCGTGATCGTATTCGTGCGCTCCGGCGCCCAGCCGGCCCGCCCAAAGACGCCGACACCACGAAGCGGCTGACCGCTCTTGAGCTTGGCCGCGACCTCCTGGGGACGATCGGCAACGTAGAGATATTGCGAGGCATTTGCGATCAGGAAGCAGCTGTCGTTGTAGTTGTTGATCGGCAGCCCGGTCGTCTCGGGGCTGCCGAGGAGCGCGCCGACGGCCTGTGGGATCTGCCCGGGCGCGAGGGCCCCGAACGGATTGGCCAAGTCGAGTTGGTACTGGTTTGACCAGTTGAAGGCGGGCGAGAACTGCCCGGGCAGCCCCGCAATGTCATACGACGCCACTGCCGTGAAGTAGAGGTTCACACGGTCGAAGGCATTGGTGGCGAGATTCTGCGAGCGGCTGTTCGGGTCGAGCACGCCGCCGGCGAAGGCGAGCTGCTTGGACGGAGCCCAGACGCCCAGCACGGCCCAGGCGGTTGGATTGTAGAAATTGGTGGTAATCGGATTCTTGTTGAACGCGAAGTTCGCGAAGTAAAACTTGTAGCTGTCGCCAAAGAGCGTCTGGTCGGGGATGTAGACGTCGCTTATCTTGCCGACGAGGAAACTCGTATGCTCGCTGAGCGCCTGCACGAGGAAATATTCACTCGGCAGCAAGGTCGAATAGGCGAGGGGATCAGGTTCGAGCAGGCCCGTGTAGACCGGCACGCTTGCGCCCGAGTTGAAGGTCTGCTCGGGCGTGCCGCCGTAGCGAGCCTGCGTCGTGAAATGGACGAGGCCGCCATCCCACCAACCCGCCCGGCCGGTGTCGATATTGATCGACATCTGCGTATTCTGCACGAACCAGTCGCCCGGATCGAGGCCACCAGACATGAGATCCTGGTACGCGCTCGTCGAGTAGACGTCGAAGAAGAAGCCTTTGCGGGCTAGGGCGGTCCGGCTGCCACCCCAGTCGCCGGTGAGCTGGGTGTTGTTCCAGAAACCGCCGTCAGCGACGGTCCCCGGCAGTCCGAAGACCGGGCCGTTGTTGAAGAACGGCAACAGCACCGGCGCGGCATTGGCGAGCGACAGTTTTTCGGTCGACACCGGGCCGAACGGATCGGCGGCCTTGCCGGACGGCTGTCGCGACGGCGCGGTGGCGGCCGCTGGCGTCGCCTGTGCTTCGATCAGATTGCCGAAGCCGTCGAAGTTGCCGCCTTGGCCGAAGGCCACTGCTCCCCAGAACGCGGCCAGAAGCGCCCCCACGACGACCGTTCCGACTCGCCTCGCTTGGTTGGGCATGACCCCTCCGTAGAAGTACCGCAGCCGCGACAACCGTCACGTCAGCTACGACATTGGGAATCGTCACAACGCATCGAAGCCGTTGACTCGACGAAGTCTGGCCATAAAAGTCCTCCACACTGGCTGCGTTTGGACAAGGTTGGCAAACTGTGACGGCACCATGCCCACACGTCGAGGAGCCTCTTTCGCCCATGCAGACATCCGATTGGGTCACCACGATCACAACCGTGGCGACGATCCTGAGCGTTCTGATCGCCGGATATGCCCTCTGGCGGCAACTCTCTTCTCTCAGAAGGCAGATGGCAATCCGGCATTTCTCGGAATACGCGCGTCGTTACGCCGAGGTCATCGAGCGGCTTCCGGAACGTATCCACGAGCCCAACTGCCATCTGGCCGATGTTGGTCCGGTCGAAACCACCATGCCCGCGATCAGAACCTTTTTCGCGACCTGCTTCGAGGAGTGGTATTTGCACAAGCGAGGCTACTTCGACCAAGGCATGTGGGATATGTGGCGGCGCGGCATGCATAACCTGCTTAACAAGCCAGCGATCCGCGAGGCTTGGGAACGGATCTCCATGGACACAGCCTACGGTCCGGAATTCATCGCTTTCGTTTCGAATGAGTTGACAGTGGCCGGCACCGCGTCTTCTTCACGAGCTTCTTGAAGGCCGCCTGAAAGTTTGCCAACTTTCGTGCCCTTACCGCCAAGAAGTTGGCCGCATGCGGAAGTCCACGCGGCCAGCAAAGGGTTCGCCCTGGGGTTCATCAATTCACCCCCGGCGCCCGCACGACTCTCCGCACCCGGCTGCCACTCACCCCTTCTGAACGCGAATACACGCCCGCCCGATCCGCCGACAAACATCTTCCCGAAGCCCACTGGCGTAACCCTTCGATCTTGTCGCCCGCGGTCACAGCCACGGGTACGACATTCTGCGCGGCTTGA
>Ga0247832_1007687_pt1 | contig 11087 bp, 5 predicted proteins | sample LaCruzMarch2015__10_FD_192407 | JGI IMG/M metagenome (GOLD analysis project Ga0247832, IMG submission 192407) | Freshwater microbial communities from meromictic Lake La Cruz, Castile-La Mancha, Spain - LaCruzMarch2015_4m | ecosystem: Environmental > Aquatic > Freshwater > Lake | place: Spain...
GGCATGATGCATCTTGGCTGATATTTCAGCACGCATAATATCATCCTTCGACTTCAGTTGATTGTATGTACTACGAGTTCCGGTAGTAGTCGTAACAAACTCGGTTTGACTATACTCAACCTGCTCCTCCAAATCCTCGCGCTTTGACTCCATCATAGAGCGCATATTGTTAATAATATCGGTATTCCGGCGTTGGATCTCATCCAATTCACGGGAATGGTCACGACGTAATGTTGATGTTTGAGCATTGGCCTTTGCCGTCTGTGTTTGAATAGTGTGTTGTATCGTCTCCTTCTCCTTACTGTATAGCAAATCAATCAAATCGAACTCCTTACGATATTGCAACTGAAGCATAGAGACTCTGTCATGAAATTCACATCCGAGTTTCACCACTGTATCATCATGTATTGTAATCAAGTTGTCGATACGGTTCATATTGGCAATCATGGCATCACGGTATAGTTCCTGCAAGGCTGTAATTTCTTGATGAAGAGCATTGACGACCTCTTTCTTCCTTGACACATTGTGATTATGAATTTGTATGAGTCGGGGTATCTCATTGTGTAATTCATGGATTTTCTCCTTAGTGAGCACCATTCGCCAATGACTTTGAGTTTGTAATCGATGCATTTTGGTAAGTGCTACCTCACGATCGAGTCTTTCGGTAATTGGATCCACATCAACATCGGACGTTGTCTTCATGACCTGAGCTGCTCCAAAGTTTTGAGCCACATTATTCACTCTTTGATCGGTGGAAGAATCTTCAGCTGCTTCTGATCCACTTGCCGAGAGAAGAGGAGCAGTACTGACATTAGCATTGTCTCGAAATTCGGATGCATCATCCATGGTGAGTAGTGCAGTCTGTTTCTCTGTGGGCCCAACGCCAAATGTTGAATCCAACCCATCGTCGATTCTGCGCGCAAGCGCCATATTCAAATTTTTATTATCAATTCATATTCAGCCTTGATTGTTCGAGAATTCATAGAGGAAGATCGTTCGTCCATCGTTCGAATCGTCCTCATCGATGTCATCTCCTGCATAGAGTGAACCACGCCGGCAGTCGTGATGTGTGTGTAGCAAGACGGCGGTACGAGTCCGTGGCGGTACCATGGTTTCGTAAGTAAGGCGCGGAAGCTACGTAAATCGGTACTTATCAAGGCGGGAAAAATCATACCTCGACCGCGATTACCGAAATACGTGTGGGGATTGCTTTGACGTATTGCAATTGCTCGCCTTATTTCGACCAGAACAACATGCCTCCTCATGCCAGCAATGATGACGAAATTCCTGTAATTGATCTGGCGAATCCCGATACCTCGCTTCTAATCGATGAGCTCTTCCACGCGTGTTCTACATGGGGCTTCTTTCAATTGATCAATCATGGTATCTCAATGGAACTACTCACCGAGTTTCAACATGCCACGAGCGATTTTTTCAAGTTGTCGTATGAAACGAAGCGTGCATTAAAGCGTAATTCGAACAATGCAAGAGGATACTTTGATGACGAGCTTACTATGAGGAAAAGAGATTGGAAGGAGGCGTTAGACGTTGGTGTACCGGGAAGTAGAACTTGGACCATCCCCGATCTAGACATAGCAAATGTGTGTTTGGATGGATATAATCAATTTCCATCCTCAGACGAATGTCCTAACTTTCGTGTGGTGGTAGTGAAATACTTTGATGAGTGTTCAAAATTGGCAGATCGTCTTGCAAATTTAATGACGCTTGCATTGAATGACGGAATGATGAACGAAGAGCAATTCTTGGAACGTATGAAAACGTCACACACGTCATATTTGAGAATGAACTATTATCCACCCAGTGGTGAATCGAATACAATTATCGAGGAAGAAAATTTACACAACAATGGCTTTAGTGCCAAACCTGCAGGAGATGGCACACTGGGGATAAGCCCCCATCGAGATGCAGGATTTTTGACAATACTTCTACAGGATTATGACTGTCACTCGCTACAAGTGGCACGATTTGAGGATGATGATCATATTGGAGATGATGAACGTTGGGTTACAGTACACCCCGTCCCTGGTTCGCTCACCATCAACACTGGAGACATGGCCATGATTTGTTCCAATGGCAGGTTCCGTGCACCGTTGCATCGAGTTTTGACAGACCCAACAAACAAAAGATACTCTGCTCCCTATTTTTATAATCCAAGCTACAACGAATTGTGCCGTCCCTTTGCTAGTTGTTACAGCAATGATGCACTGGATTGCAATGACCAAGACAAAGAGGTTCATGAGATCCAATCGCTGAAATATCATCCATGTTTGTGGGGATATTTCCGTGCTTTGCGATTCGCGGGTGATTTGACAGACCTAGGTGTAGAAATACAAACGTCTCACTTCAAAGTCGGACCAAAATCCAGTCATATCGAGAAGCAAAGGAGATTCTTGGAGGTCGTTGATTTCAATGAACCATTTAATGTGGACAAGTATCGTTATATTCTTCAATCGGATTGCGACAGTTGAAAAGGTGATTTCTCAAAGTAGGTGTTTCATGTCAAACCCCGTTAACTTAGTCATCATTTCTAATTACAAATATAATTACAAGCAAATAATGGATCACTTCTGCTGTGAGAGTACGTACTCCAAGGCGCCAGTGATGGCTGCGACTTGGGCTCGATTGCATTCCTCGCCTGTGACATTTGCGCTATCAGGGTAAACTTCTGTCGTTGTACTATACGTCCCCCCTGTCACACCACCACACAATCCCATCTCTTTCACGTCAACTAAAATAACGCCTTCAATCACTGCGGGGATATCATCAATAAGGCAACCTTTGTCGTCATTCGGTGCGATGTGTGTAACGTTGCGAACGCTATCAATGACAGCCTTCTGAAAATCAAGCTGCTTATTCAAGGAATCTCCTACGAGATAAAAACCATCTGGAATGTGTTCTCCGTCGTACAATAATCCGGCTTCAGCATGCTTGGCTGGCATGAATTCAGTAACATCACTGTCGGTCGTCTCATGCAGATCTAAGTGACATGTCCATATAGCAACATTGAGACTTTCAAGGTATGTCATCAATGCTCTAGACTCTTCCGTTTCATTGTCTTTTTTGAACGACCGATTTGGATCCTTCAAGTCTGCATTCCAACGCTGAATATGCTCATATGCCCAAGGAGAAACACATGGAGCGACGAGGATGTTGAACTGGTCGGCATACTTGGATTGAGTTTGCAAGAACAATATTGCACCTTGAACGCCACTTGTTTCGTAGCCATGCACACCACCCGTGACTAACAGATAGGGCTTCGTTGGTTGCCAGTTGTGACTCTTGACAACTAGTAATGGATAGCGTTGTGGGTCATGAGACAATGCGCCATAAGTGATAACCTCCCAAATATCACCGAGTGCATGCACCTTATTCAATACTTCCTCCTTGTAGGAACGATGAATCTGCGTACCCGCTCTCCACTGCTCTCGCTCCACATCAGTCCAGGGTATGCCCGGTGTGCCGATTGGGTAGAATTGTTTCGGTGTTGCCATATCCACTATCGCTGGATATCGAGACGCAACAATCAACAACTCCGCGAGCCCGCCATTTCACAATCTGGTGTTGGGTTTGGAGGGAGTTGGTAAGACATGACGTCCTCTATCCGCATCCTCACTACGGCATCTCTTGACTCGAACCCCTCTCTCCTCATCGTCTCGCCGGACGGATCTAAAACACTTATTAATTGCGGTGAGGGATGTCAACGATCATTCCTAGAGTCGGCCTCGGCCAGTAATGCCGGCGTGGGTACGCTGCGGATTAGCTCTGTAAATCGTGTATGTTTGACTCACATTGGTCATGATACACTGGGTGGATTGCCGGGGATGATACTAACCACAGCCGATGTGGTAGATTCGATAGCTAGGGATATTCGTGGTTCGAAAAAGAATAATAGTAGCGTGATGAACGCTACTCAAGGCGATGATACTACCGGAGAACAGGCTGGAAGAAAGGACGATGGCGAATATTTCGACCATAACAACATAGTTGTGGATCGCAAAAGGAATGGCAGCTTGATATCTAATGGTGATGAGAAGACTCCAGACTTGGAGATTATTGGACCAGAGGGGATCAATACCTTTCTTCATGCATTGAGACACTTCATGAGACGAGATAGATTCAGTATTCATGCTCACGAAGGTCAGTACGACAGTTCACTCAACAACATTAAATCACCATCTAGCGTTAGTCGGAAGAAGAAGGCAAAGGGCAAGGATGCCAACGTTAGTAGTGACTGTCAAGATATTGCATTTAGGGTCAAGTCAATTCCAATTGCCTACTCAGTTCCTGATGAACCGACGACAATGATGAAACAAGCAGTATCGTACCTATTTACTACTCCACCAATACCAGGGAAGTTTCTAATTGACAAGGCACGAGTCTTGGGTGTACCTAGGGGTCCACTATTTGCTCAACTAAAAGCAGGAAATGATGTTACATATATTGATCCAATCACCAATACGGAGCGAAATGTTCGTTCAGATGAGTGTGTGGCCAATAGTAGTCCTGGGGTAGGTGTTGCGGTTGTTTACTGTCCAACATTGAAGGTATTGAATGAATTAAAAGATACAGATGTTTTTCGTGTATTGGAAAAATGTAATGTGAATGGAAGTGCCAACTCACAAGACTGCGTTGAATTAGATGTAATGGTGCACTTGACACCCAGATCTATATTCATGGATCCTGTCTATCAATCTTGGTGTAAAATGTTTGGGCCAGATGTGGATCATGTAACACTTCACACGGTAGAAACTATTTATGAGCGAGTCGTAGAGGATGAGAATAGTCCTTTTGTTTCTGGGATTATTGGTGGCATACGTCGGTCATTCGTGAATAATACAGTATATCCAAAACCTGCACTATCGATTACGACTAATTCAAGCGAAGATGACGCAATTGCTGAGCATGTTGTGGATAGCACCTCAATTTTACGAATAATCAGGGGTTGTTCGATGATGGATTACGTATTGATGCCCCGCAGTCGTCGTGGATTGAACATATCCACAATGAAAAGCCTGTATCCGGTCAACACAATTTTCGACCAAAATGAGCTGGTAAACGAATCTGGCGCCGTGGAACTTGCTTTGTCAGTGACATCTGCTGGAGAATGTATGAACAACTCCACTCGCTATGAAAGTAGTGAAATAGGAGAGCTAATTTTCACTGGAACTGGTTCCGCAGTGCCATGTAAGCATAGAAACGTCACTGGCATGTACCTGAGGATGAATAATGGAAATAGTATACTCCTTGATGCGGGAGAGGGTACGGTTGGTCAGCTCTTACGATCGTGGAAAAGCAAATTGCCATCCGATAAAAATGCAAGTGATGAATATCGCTCTCGTCTGAAGGGCATAAAGGCAGTTTGGATCTCACACCCTCATGCCGATCATCATTTAGGCCTGTTGCGTCTCTTATCAGAAAGGGTTGCCATCTGTGGTGTATCTGAACCTATAATACTTATGGCCCCGTCGGATATGTTTGCATTCCTCGACGAATACCGAATTGTCGTGCCTGAAATCCATCACACTTATCTACCTGTTGATTGTGGTAATATGATCCATGGACGAGTACATCCAATGGGGAAACGACTTTACGACGAGCTCGGCATTACCAGCTGTGTTTCTATCCCGGTCGCACATTGCCTTCGCTCCTATGCAGTAATAATTGATGGCACATCATTTGGAAAAGTAGCTTACAGTGGAGATTGTAGACCTTCCAATAGATTTGCGGATGTAGGTCTTGATACCGATCTCTTAATTCATGAGGCGACGTTTGAAGATGGGATGGAAGAGGATGCAGTGCTAAAGCGTCATTCGACTGTTGGGGATGCGATTGATGTTGCCACCAAGATGAATGCAAAGTCATTGGTGTTGACTCATTTCTCTCAACGTTATCCGAAGATATCTCAAATGAAAAGGACCAAGGACCAGGAAATTGGGATACCGATTGTGTTTGCTTTTGATTTCATGAGATTGACTCCAAAGACAGTAAATTTGGCTGCAAAGCTAACCCCCGCGATGAGGCTTTTGTACCCAGAATCAAATGATGGAGATGTCGAGGACGAGGACGAATCTATTGAGAAGACTGCAGCAAAAGATCTGATGGGAATACCAGGTGTCTTTGCTATAAATGGTGTCCTGTGAAAGGTAGAGTCCCTCTAAAATGAAAGTACACTCTCTATCAGTATAATGGAGATAATAAGAAGTCCACTATGGATTGGGATTACCAGCGCCCAGTCTGCCTGCAATTGGGACATACTCGTCACCATCCCTCGGTGTCGGTAGCTCTCCTCGAATTACATATGCCAACGAATCTACAACCTGTTCCGGCTCCTCACACACGACGCTAGCGCTTGCATTCACCTCCTTTAGCATATGACTCAAATTCGGTGGATGCAATGTGATAATTGATTTTCCCAGCGCTGCTGCATAGCCAGCATCGAATGCTGCATTCCATTGTCTATATTTCTCACCAAATCTTACAACCACAATATCGGCATCCTTGATTAAAGCTTTTGTTCGAACACCATTCATAGATGCACTGACTCTGTCCCAATTCGTACGCTTCTCTTCCATCCCCAAGATAATTGCACCACAGTCATCACTATCTTTGTGTGAAGTATTCGGTGATGTGAGTTGAACTGGTAGGTCCTTTGAGTGTATTCCAGCGGCAATAACTTCACGCCAATCAGAATGAATTTCCCCTGACAGATATACACGCCATAATTTGTTGCTGGTGGAGGATGAGATGCGTCGACGGAGCATAGGCGAGAATAATCTCCAACAGCATGTGTGGGGTGGGTGCTGCTGACGGTCCGGAGTGGGCGCGGGAACCGTGCGGGAAAAACGCTGGACAAAGGAGAATCATCATCATCATCATCATCATCATCATCATCACCATCGTTGTTTCAACAAGCTTATGGCACCGAATACATCCTCCCAATATAGTTTGCCTATACCCCCAGCGACGTCTGCGGAGAGTGATAACGACGACGATTCGTTCAAAACTGCACAGACATCTGAACTTGATGATAACGAGCTGGCATTGGACATTGACAGCAATATGACGCAATGGCTTCCCATAATACCAGGGCGAAATTATGATCTTATCGATCAGCGTAAGCGCAGTATGAATGAAGATGAGCATATGCCGCCGCCAGCAAAGCGGATGAAAATCTGCGATACTTCCGTCGTCGTTCCTCCCGAAGTGTGGGCAATGACGATGGGTTATCTTGATTTTAAGTCTATTCTCTCGTGTGCGGCAACGTCACGCTCGATGCTACACGAAGCGATACCACGAGTGACGACAATTCATGTCGAAAAGGCATCTGAAATGAATACAATCGTTTCGATGCGTTTTCGTGACGTGAGGGAGGTCAATATTTATTCTCTGTTACGCATCGTTGAACATGAAGAGGCTGTCATTGAATTCATTATAGATAGTGAATCATCGATGAGAGCGATTCCATATCTATGCAGATTTTCAAAGCTTGAGCGAGTATTCTTTGGGGGGAAGAGATCCAATGGTGATGTAGTTGGCTTTAAGGACGGCTTCATTGACGAAGACGAAGACGACAATGAAGCGGGGAAAACTTTGCTTGACATGATATCTGCGGCGTATCGATGTCAAACCTTTTCGAAGAACTTGTGTCTTTCAGGATTTCGATGTATGCATTCGAACACGGAAAACAACTTGGGGGAGATTTCAGGATGCAGCGTTTGCCAGAGAGCTTGTCGGAGCTTTCCACTAGACCAAGTCATCAACTTTGAAAACGAGGGATCATCTCTTGCTCATCGGTTTGCTCCCGACATGTTTTATTCCAATCGACCCTACACTTTAGACGTTTGCTTAACCCGATCAGAAATTGAGAGCATTGTCGAAGCTCGACCTGGTGGCAGTGAGCTGTTGCGTTCCAATGCGCGATTGTTGTATCTTCTCTCGAGGGGAAGTCGATATGTAGTTCCTTCCGAAGATGGAAGCAGGGTGTTTTATGTTGTTAAATACAGTAAGAGAGAGCTGAGCGAGCTTGAAAGAGTGATCGCATATTCTCAGTTGGATGTTAAGAAATGTTCTCGAGCAGACTTAACTAGGGCAATCATGAGGTCATTTGCAGGGAGTGATAGGCAGTCACTTCCATCTAACGACCAGTGTTACCTTGTACGTGCCTCGTTTGATTACTTGAAGGAAAAGATTGGGCTGGATATATGTGTTGAAGACTTTCATTTCAAAATGAGGTTGGTAAGCCTGCCATTGATCTGCAATGTCGTAACAAGTGATGCTTCAATCAAGGATGATTGCTTTGATTTACTTTATGTTTATGTGACGGACAGAGGTATCCAAGCAATACAGTATCTCATTGATAAGAAGTTGATGCCCACGCTGGTGCACACGCTGGTCAGAACAATTGGTGAATTTGCCGATCGATCGAATAGTACCACCTCCTCAACCTCCGATGAATATGTCTTATCCAAGTATAATAGTATACTATCAACAGCACGTGCTGTATCCACAGCGATTATGAAACATATACTACTGTTAGATGAAAGTACATTAAAACGTATGGATACCAAAACTATTGAGGGTTTAAGGCGAGAATTACTACGATTATATAAAGATATGAGTAAGATTGAACCACCCATTGTTGTTGTTACCAAAGAGAACAGCAACAATGATGGAGTTGGGAGTGGTGATGGTGTCAAGTTATTATATGAATACTTTGCCTTCTGGCGTGAATTATCATTACGTCTGATAACGTCGTCTAGTTTACCATTACGTTTATTCGGATGGGATGAAATATCAACATTAATAACCGAGTCCGAATGTGCCCGACCTATACCTCGTGCCTACATGGTCTCCGGTGCTGGGACTGAATGGATTAATGGATTGTACGAATTTGATAGTAAACGTGTGAACCATAATGGATTGTATGAATTTGATAGTAAACGTATGATACAGTATGGGTATGTAAAGAGTGGGATTGATGTACAGTATCATATGACAATACAACCCCCCAATGATGATGGTGTTGGTGGTAGTCATCACGGTGATGGAGGCGTTGTGGTTGTGGATGATGATTCGCCAGACGCTCCGCAGCAACAACACCATCTTCCACAACCACCACCACCACCGATGGCAGTGGTCGTAGATCAGACAGACATCCCCTCCCGTGGCCACGGAAGCGCTTCTGGTCGACTACGTACGGTTACACTCTTCCGATGCACTATGCGTTGTTCTAAGAAATGGTGGTTCTTATCCGAGGCCCACGAACATGAACCGGGAACTGATAAGGATGTGGACTACTATCAACACAAGTCAAAACGAGAAGAGGAGGGAATGCCAAGCAAGGCTGGTTGGTTAACTTGTGGTGTGGGGAGTGATCCACCCCCTACACTTGAGGCAGTCGGGAAACTAGTACCACGGGGTGAGGAGTATAATACATTAGAACATCAGTTGGCACGATGGGCGAAAGATAATGGGGTCATTGAGTTAGTGTTGGGGGATGGTATACTTTCGGAGGTGGTAAGTCGGAGTGCTGGTCTGATTAAGTTTCTAGCTGGGATGAGTCGAGAGGGTAACAACGAGACGTCGTCGACCAGGTCTTCAGACCGATCTCTTAATTCATGAGGCGACTTTTGAAGATGGGATGGAAGAGGATGCAGTGCTAAAGCGTCATTCGACTGTTGGGGATGCGATTGATGTTGCCACCAAGATGAATGCAAAGTCATTGGTGTTGACTCATTTCTCTCAACGTTATCCGAAGATATCTCAAATGAAAAGGACCAAGGACCAGGAAATTGGGATACCGATTGTGTTTGCTTTTGATTTCATGAGATTGACTCCAAAGACAGTAAATTTGGCTGCAAAGCTAACCCCCGCGATGAGGCTTTTGTACCCAGAATCAAATGATGGAGATGTCGAGGACGAGGACGAATCTATTGAGAAGACTGCAGCAAAAGATCTGATGGGAATACCAGGTGTCTTTGCTATAAATGGTGTCCTGTGAAAGGTAGAGTCCCTCTAAAATGAAAGTACACTCTCTATCAGTATAATGGAGATAATAAGAAGTCCACTATGGATTGGGATTACCAGCGCCCAGTCTGCCTGCAATTGGGACATACTCGTCACCATCCCTCGGTGTCGGTAGCTCTCCTCGAATTACATATGCCAACGAATCTACAACCTGTTCCGGCTCCTCACACACGACGCTAGCGCTTGCATTCACCTCCTTTAGCATATGACTCAAATTCGGTGGATGCAATGTGATAATTGATTTTCCCAGCGCTGCTGCATAGCCAGCATCGAATGCTGCATTCCATTGTCTATATTTCTCACCAAATCTTACAACCACAATATCGGCATCCTTGATTAAAGCTTTTGTTCGAACACCATTCATAGATGCACTGACTCTGTCCCAATTCGTCGCTTCTCTTCCATCCCCAAGATAATTGCACCACAGTCGTCACAATCTTCGTGTGAAGTATTCGGTGATGTTAGGTGAACTGGTAGGTCCTTTGAGTGTATTCCAGCGGCAATAACTTCACGCCAATCAGAATGAACTTCCCCTGACAGATATACACGCCATAATTTGTTGCTGGTGGAGGATGAGATGCGTCGACGGAGCATAGTGCGAGAATCTCCAAGAACAACGCGCGGCAGCACTCCACTACTATTGTCCGGTGGTTGTGTGGGGTGTTAAATGATACTAGAAATCAAAAAGGGAGTAAATGGAAAATACCCTTGTGCTTGTGTAATTTATATAATTATATATGTCTTCCTGCAGTCAATATATTGATCCAATATTAGGTTTTATTTGGTTGCCCAGTCACTCCACTGCCTCACCTTGGAGCTTGTTTTCAACTCAGGAATAACACCAAAAAGATGAATCACATCTGCCTGTAAATCGTGCTGTAGATGAAAACTGCTTCGCTCGGGCTTTTGGAGGGAGGGTGGTACGTGTGAATGCCGGGGGGGATGCCCCCCCGGACCCCCCCTCTGTTGGTGACGACACGGGCCCATTCCCCCTTTCTTTTGACGTCACGGGCCCATTACCCCTTTCTTTGTTTTCTTGA
>Ga0247832_1007691_pt1 | contig 11083 bp, 7 predicted proteins | sample LaCruzMarch2015__10_FD_192407 | JGI IMG/M metagenome (GOLD analysis project Ga0247832, IMG submission 192407) | Freshwater microbial communities from meromictic Lake La Cruz, Castile-La Mancha, Spain - LaCruzMarch2015_4m | ecosystem: Environmental > Aquatic > Freshwater > Lake | place: Spain...
AAACATCGTTGATGCCCAATTCATCCCGTACATGGGCTCCCAGTGCATCCTTTTCGGTGAGTTCGACCGCTACCTGCATGGCAGTGGCGGGGCTCAATCCTCTTTTGCGGTAGATATCAGCCAACAAAGCCAGTTCTTGATCCGGCATCGTGGCCAGCTCAACTTTTTCGCGTTCGATATCGGCCTGCTCAATGTCGGTCTGTGCACTGACCGAAACATATTCCCCGGCCGCCATGGACAAGGCTCCGGCTACCAAACCCGCCACAGTGGCTAGCAGAACATCCGATCGCTCGGTGCCTGCCGAGGCAATCCCCACCGCAAGGCTGGCGATGGAAATAATCCCGTCGTTGGCTCCCAGGACCGCCGCTCGTAGCCAGTTGCTACGGTGTATATAATGTTCAAAAGGCCGATTGGTCGGGTTAATCATGGGGCCAGGATTGAAGAGGAGCGAGGGATGAAGAGGAGCGAGGGATGAAGGGCCTTGTTATGTCACGAAGATGCAATCGGAACACCGTTAAAGCTTTCTTAATTTGAAGAAAAGCGACTTCCGAGGAATCCAAGGCCATTTTCAAAGAATCCAAGGCCTTGTATTGCAATATTGCTATTTAGCAATATCTTTGCATTCCTAAACATCCATCGACGCGTCCCTCTGTCATACTCAACTATTTGAAGCCATGGGAATTACCAAAACCGAGCATTACCCCTCGACCCTTCTCCAAAAGGCATATGTTTTCAAAGCCTTGGGTCATCCCGCTCGGTTGGCCATTGTGGAACATCTCTTGGCCCAGGATCGCTGCATCGCCGGTGATTTGGTGCATGAATTGCCACTGGCTCAACCCACCGTATCTCGGCACCTGCGCATTCTTCAATCCGTTGGATTCATTGTTGGAGACATTGCTGGCCAATCCATTTGTTATTGGGTCAACCCCGAGCTCACCGGCATGCTCCGCGATTACTTGCATCAAATGCACCAACAAGCCGAAGCTTGTTCCCATAAAGGCTGTGCTTAAGGCCCAAAAATGCTTCACTCAAGGCCCCAAATAAATTGACCAAACAAAATAAATATTTATTGTTGTAACCATGAAAATTCAGTCCTTTTTACAGACCCTTGCCGCGATGAGCGAGCTTCGTTGGGCCTTGCCGGATGGAAGTCTTGTCCCCGCCCATGCCCATGTTACCGAAGTCGCTTTGATGACACGTCGTTTCGTGGATTGCGGAGGTACCCACCGGATGGAACGCCGTATCCAATTGCAATTATGGGTCGCCAACGATGTGGACCATCGCTTGGATCCTTCCAAACTCATGCGCATCATTCGTGAAACAGAAGCCTGGATGGAATGGGATAACAACGAAGTGGAGATCGAATACCAAGGGAAGACCATCGAAAGGTACGGCGTGGAAATCATGGAGGGCGTTCTTGCTCTGCAGCCCCTGCAAACCAATTGCTTGGCCCAGGATCGCTGTGGGTTGCCCATGTTGGAGGAAACCTCGAACTCAACGCGCACCGTTGAAGAGACCGTTCCCCAACCAAAGTCCCAGGCGCCCGTTGTGGGTCGTTGCAAGCCGGGTAGCGGTTGTTGCTAAGACGCCTTCGTTTTTAGAAAATTCGTTTCAATAAAAAAAGTACGACCCCCCCAAAGTTCAAACCATGATTCAGGTACCACAGCAAATCATCAAGCACAAAAAACCGATTGTAATTACAATATCTATTATTGTATTACAAATTGTTTTTGGTTTTGACCCCAAGTTCACCTTTATTAATTTGATTTGGTTGCTGGTTTAGGTTTTGGGGGAAGAGAGCTCAGCATGCAATGGTCATAACAATCTAATATATGAAAATACTGGTTTTGTGTACAGGGAATAGTTGCCGTTCCCAAATGGCCGAAGGGTACCTTCGGAAATACGCCGATGCTTCGGTGGAGGTCTACAGCGCCGGCATTGAGGCCCACGGACTCAATCCTCGGGCGGTGGCCAGCATGGCCCGTGACGGGGTGGATATTTCTGGCCAAAAATCAACGCTGGTGGATGAATACGCCGCCATGGTCTTTGATGTTGTGCTAACGGTCTGCGATAACGCCCAAGAAAATTGCCCCATCCTGCCCAGCAAATCCGGCGCCCCAACGATTCGTCTGCACCACAGTTTCCCGGACCCCGCTAAGGCCCAGGGAACCCCTGAGGAAATCCAGGAGGCTTTTGATTCCGTCCGGGATCAAATCAAGGCTTTCAGCAAATCGCTTTTGAATGTAAACCCAAAATAAGTGGCATTTTACTACAGAAAACAATTAGCATAAATATTTGGCATAATAAAAATTTATACATTATGGTATTTGTTTTATTTGTCAAAATATTTAAGCATATGAAACACCAAATCACCGTGTTGCTGGGTTGTGCCATGTTTTTGGGCGCCTGCAACAAAGAAAATGTAGTGGAAACACCTACAACGCTAGTAGCCATGAGCTACAAAATTCAACCCGCCAAAATTGGAGAGCTGCGCCATTTCGCCGAAATGAAAAAGGCCGGTACCAGCTTCCGCCTATCGGAAGAAAGTTTTTCAGAAGAAGAGTTTTGGCTGTATACCGAATCGGTGGTGAACAGCCTCATTACCGAAAAGGAAGAACTACCCGACGAAACCCAAAAGCGCGTAATCAGCTACAACCATGAGGGCGAGTACACTACATCTGGTTTGATTGATGCCATTACTTCTATCAAGGAAGGTATTGAGCAAGATTTGGCCACGGTGCTATTTCAATCGGAAGGCACACCTTATGTACACATAGTAGATGTAGAGTGGAATGTAAACCAAAACAATGTGGACGTGTTATATATTGCCGGTGTTACAACCAATACCGCTTTACTTCCTTCATCGACTTGGCAAATGAGCATGGACTCCAATTCAAATTGCACCAATTATGCCCTCAATGGACAAATGCAACATTTGATGTATGCCTATTGGAGTAGCCAACCTACACCCTCCACCCGATTCAGACCCAATTACCTCTACAGCCCACCACTTTGGAACCACAATTACATTCCCTGCTGCTGGACATTCACCCAGGTAGAAACCAGAACGGTGGATTACGAAAATCCCAATCAACGTCTATATTATTCCGTTGGCCCACATTTAGAACTTTGGCATCGCACTACCTACGGACTGAACAACCCGCCTGCATGTTTACCCGATGTGGTGAATACTTGGCCGAGAACTTTACAAGGCCATGCAAGAGGTACTGCATGGGTTGGTATCATGCTAAATCCCAACCCCTACTCTAACACCCCCCCTAGCAATTTGAATGGATTGGTGCTTATTGGGTTTCATATTCAAGATAGAACATTGAGGTCGAGTGTACCGCCTCTGAGTATACCCAATACTTCTTCACACCAAAAAGAAACCTGGCACAAAGTAACTTACTATTATGGCCGCCAAATACCGCTCAATGGGACAACGATGTAACAGCCTTGCGCTTGTAATGCTTATTGCACTTGCACCCTGTTTTGCGCAGGGGCAAGTGCAAAATGGCATGCTGTATTCAACAGGGTACAGCCTTTACACCACCGATATTTTTGAATTGTCAAACGGCTCATTCGTGGTTTACAAACATCCCTATTCAAGCATGGAGCCGATTGGCCTGTTGAAATTCAACGCTAGTGGTCAAATCTTAGCTTCTTACGACAGAACAGATACGTACATCACCAGTGTACACCAAATTGGGTCGGGTTTTATTCTGTTAACCACAGACAGCTTGAATTGGCAGGGAAGCAGACGAGCCATTATACTTGATAATAATCTGAATCTGATTAGATCACTAGTTCCTATTTATGCTCAATTTCCAAAATCATTTTTCAGTTATCCTCAACCAATCCTCTTCCAAGGAAAAATCGGATACTTTACTAACTTTTTTAATAACCTAACTGACTCGCCTGCTTATGGATTTTTAAGCTTTTCTACCAACTTAGATACGTTGGCTGCTCACGAATTCACTTTTAGTTCTGACAGCATCGTATTGGGCGGAGTAACATCTTGGAATAACTCAATTTTCTACGCTATTTCAGGATCGGAAGGTGTGAATACCCCAGGAATTGGCGGCTCAACCACATCGGTATTACGTATGTTCAATGATTCGCTTCAACAACTTTACCGCAGGAATATTTTCGTGCCTTCTACAATACCTGGATTTCCGCGTTATGCAGGCTCAAATGGGATGACATCTTTAGCAATCAACAACCACAGTCTGTATGGTTCATCAAATTACACCAGCGTTTCACCCAACAATTTTTTCGACCAACAAGAATCATTCGCTGTTTATCAGTTCGATCACCAACTTAACATCAAACGAGTATATCATGCCTTGGCTAATACAGGAAGGAAGGCTGAAAATCCCTATACTTCAAGTGGTACCACTCTCGACATAAGTGGTAAATTTCTCTACGTTTTAGGCACCAATGCCACACCGCGTCCGCTAAACTTTACCGACCAAGACCGCACCGGTGCCTTAACCATTTTAAAGTTCGATACGGCTTTAAACTTGATATGGCGCACTGAAATTGAGATTCCCAAAACCTTCATCGAAGCAGCTTCTATGGTAGCCACAGCCGATGGTGGTGTGCTCGTAGCCGCAAACCGCATCGACTCCACTCCCAACCCCAATATTCGCAACCTCTTTGTGGTGAAATTAGACAGCGCCGGTCGTCACAGTGTTTCGGTGGCCGAACTTGATGCACAAACGAAGGTTACGGTGTACCCCAACCCTGTTGTTGATCAGTTTACCCTTCATTACAGCCAGGGGCAGTACGAAAACTTATTGTTGTATAACCAGAATGGCCAGTTGGTTTACCGACAGCCGCTCGATGCCAGCACCAATTTGCACACAGTGCCTATTGGTCATTTGCCCGGCGGTATGTATTTCTATACGTTAGAGGGCCAAGGGAAGCCGTTGCGGGGGAAAGTGGTGAAGAGGCTTTTTGTTTAATATTGACGGAGAAAGTTATAGTGCGAGTTTATCAAGAAATGCTAGTATGCATGTCCGATGTGTTTGTTCTAGTCCTAGAGAATAATTTACAAGCCCAGCTGGTAGGTCAGCAGAAAATACCGAGGGGCCTGGGGAAAGACATAGCTGTCCGTGACGGGTTCTCCGATATCGTTGAGGTAACCGAAGGTATAACCGTGCCCGGCGTAGCGGTGGTTGAGGAGGTTGACGATGCGAAACTGCAGGCTTTCGTTTTGGGATTTGAGCAGGCGATTTCCTAACAATGCTCCGTTCCATTGGATTTGGAGTTGATGGACGGAATACGGGTCAAGGCTTCGCATGCGGTCTCCTGAATTATCCAAGTATTGACGTCCCACCCATTGCATATTCCATAACACCTCCAAATTTTGAAGGGGTTTCCAGGTCCAAGCAGCGCCCAGCATTTGTTCCGGCGACAGGGCCAACGGTGTTCCGATACGTTCTGCAACCAACTGATTATTAACATATTCCTCAAATCGATTCACGCGGTTTCGGGACAGGGTACCCTGCGCCTGCAATCGATGTTGCGGGTGGATATCGTATTCAATTTGGAACTCCCACCCTAGGCGACGAGAGCGCGGAACATTGATGCGGGTAAAGGCGCCGACGTCGTTGATGCGGCCGGTAAGCAACAATTGATTTTGGTATTCCATCCAAAAGAAATTGGAAACCATGCGGGTTTTCTTACCCAGGTATTGGGAGCCCAATTCGAGGTTGGCCATGCGTTCGGGACGGGGATAGGGGTAGGCCACCAAGATGGTATTGCTGTCGGTGGGACCGTAGGCCGCCGTGAAGTCATCCCGAACCGGTTCCCGATGACCCAGACCGAGGTAGGCATAATGGGACCAGCGTTCATTGGCTTGAAAATGAAGACCCGTTTTGGGATTTACAAAGTTGAAAACCTTTTGGACGGGGCGTGGCTGACCGTCCCCAACCTCTCCAACAAGGGCGTAGTTGATACCTCGCCACTGAAGATCACCGTACCATTGAAGCCGACCATCGCGGCTCACGGGGCTTTGCTTTTTGACGAAGGCCGAAACCTCGCTTTTGATGGCCCTGTTGCGGTAATATTCGTGTTCCGGCAGGCTGAGGGCCCCAACGCGGGTCCATTGGACGCGGCCAAAATGCCATCCGGAATAGCGCTGGATCTGGGCGCCGAGCGTCCAACCTCGGACCTGAGCCTGAAGGATTTGCCCCACAAAGTGGTTGTCCAGCCAGCGTTGGCGGATAAGGTCCGAATGGGTTGCCAGGGTGACGAGGCTATCGCTGCCGGTGCGGACCGGAGGGAGACCGTAATCGGCCAGGGCTTGGCCTACGCTGTATTCCTCGTAATACCCGTAACCTCTGGTATAAAAGAAAGTGTTATGAATCGACAAGCCCGAAGGGAGGCGGTGTTTGATGGAATATTGCCAATGGTCTTGTCGGTAGTTATCGGTTTGGTTGGGATAAAAGGCGGTTTGCCCTGAATCGTTCGTAAACATACCGGCGTAATTGAAGCGGGGGTTGTCTTTCCATTCGGCAGCTGATAATCCGTACCAGGCCTGTCCTGTTTTTTCGCGACCCGAAAGAACGGACCAGCGGTGTATGGTGTTACGGGTCTTGTAAGCGAGGGACGCTGCCAAGGAATAAAGGCTGCTGCCCGAGCGGTCGACATAGCCGTTGGAAAGGATGCGGGAGGCGCGGACCTGGGCAGACCAGGCCCCGGAAGGGGAGAGGGTGTTGGCGGTAAAGCTTTGAATTTGAGTGCCAAAGCTACCACCGCCCACCCGAAGGCCTATGCCAGGGCTGTCCGTTTCGCTGTGGGTTTCGAGGTGAATGCTGGCTCCAAAGGAAGAGGATCCGTTGGTGCTGCTGCCCAGCCCGCGCTGGATTTGGACGGAGCTGAGCGAAGAAGTCAAATCGGGCATGTTGACCCAGAACAAACCATGGGATTCGGCGTCGTTGACCGGAACCCCGTTGAGCGTTACATTGATGCGGGTCATATCGGAACCGCGGATTCGCAAATTGGTATAGCCGATGCCGGCCCCTGCATCGGAGGAGGCCAGGGTGGAGGGTTGAAATTGCAAAACATACGGCATGTCCTGACCGGTGTTTTGTCTGCGCAATTCGTCGGCATCCATCCTGGTGGAGGTGACCGGGGTTCCTGGCAGAACATGACCGGCCGTGACCACCACCTCTTCCCGCATCAGGATCGAGGGCTGCAGTTGCAAGACCCAGTTCCGAAGGGTATCCAGGCCGATATCGCTGCTGGCTCCCAAGGGAATGTCCAAGCGCAATGGTTGGTAGCCAACATAACGAACCAAGAGCTTTTGGGCTCCCAAGGGTCTTTCAAGGACAAATTCACCTTGTTTGTTGGTGGAAGTACCCCTCGCGGTTCCCTCCCAAAGCAGGGTGGCACCGGCCAGGGATCGACCTTGGGGATCAACAACGCGGCCTTGAAGGGGGGTTGAAGAGGATGTTGGAGCAGTTTGTCCCAGGGCTAGAGGGACCAACGAAGGCCCAACGAGGACAATGGCGGCAAGAATTAGGCGATTGAGGAGGGTGCTCATGGGGTTTTTTGGGTTTGAACGGAACAAAAAACCGGGTCCGGAGCCGACCCATGCCCGTGAAGGCAGTCATCTTCCCTACGCGGGCATGACCCCGACAGGTTCAATGGGTATGATCTCAGCCCCCGAAACGTTGATGGAGGCACCCCGTGATGCGGCAAAATTAGAACAAATTCGTAATTTCCTGCTCCTTTCAGGGGGTAACTTTGCCCCCTTAGAAGCCGACTTTAGGAACCCGTAACGAGACCCCCCCTTTCATGATTGGAATGTTTAATAAGGTGATCCAAAATTTTTTTGGAAACAAATCCGATAGAGATATCAAAGCCCTTTTGCCCAGGGTTCAAGAAATAAACCGGTTCGGCGAATCGCTGACCGGTTTGAGCAACGATGAATTGCGCGCCAAGACCACGGAGTTCAGGGAGCGGATCGCTCAAGGGCTGGATTCTTTGAACCAACAACTGGAGGCGCTCAAGGCCCAGCCAGGGGCCCAGCCAGGGGCCGAGGAAGGGGCCGAGGAACAGGCCGCCCGCTTTGAAGCCTACGATCAGACGATCAAGGAGCGGGACAAGGCGCTGGAAGAGATTCTGGACCAAATCCTACCCGAGGCCTTTGCGGTGGTCAAAGAAACGGCGCGTCGTTTCAGCCAAAACGAGGAACTGCGCGTGACGGCTACCGCTCACGATAGGGATCTGGCCGCTCAGTCCAAGGATTTTATTCGTGTTGAAGGCGCCGAAGCGGTTTACAAAAACCGTTGGATGGCCGCCGGGGCGGAGGTGATCTGGAACATGGTTCATTACGATGTGCAGTTGTTGGGAGGGATGGTTTTGCACAGCGGAAAAATCGCCGAGATGTCAACCGGCGAAGGCAAAACCTTGGTATCGACCCTGCCAGCCTACCTCAACGCGTTAACCGGGCTGGGTGTGCATATTGTTACGGTCAATGATTATTTGGCTCGTCGTGACTCGGAGTGGAACGGTCCGATTTTTGAATTTCATGGACTGCGGGTTGATTGCATTGACCGACATCGGCCCAATTCGGAGGCCCGAAGGCAGGCTTACCGGGCGGATATAACGTACGGGACCAACAACGAATTTGGTTTCGATTATTTGAGGGATAATATGGCCCACGCGGTCGATGACCTGGTGCAGCGCAAGCATCATTACGCGATGGTGGATGAGGTGGATTCGGTTTTGATTGACGATGCCCGTACGCCTTTGATTATATCGGGACCGGTACCGCGGGGCGATCATCACGAATTCCACCAACTCAAACCCCGGATTGAATCGCTGGTCGAGGCGCAGCGTCGTTACTTGAATACCGCTTTGTCCGATGCGCGCCGCCTGTTTGGGGAGAACAAGCTAGAAGAAGCGGGCCTGCCTTTGTTCAGAGCTTACCGTGGTTTGCCCAAGAACAAGGCTTTGATTAAGTTTCTGAGTGAATCCGGTGTCAAAGCCCTTTTGCTCAAAACCGAGTCTTATTACTTGCAGGATCAGCAAAAAGAAATGCCCAAGGCGGATACCGAATTGTTTTTTGTTATTGATGAAAAAAACAATTCCATTGAATTAACCGACAAAGGCATTGATCATATTACATCCAGCGGTGAAGACCCCAGTTTCTTTGTGTTACCCGATGTGGGTGCGATGATTGCGGATATCGAAAAGTCCAATTTGGAGGCTTCCGACAAAGCCGAGCAAAAAACCGTTTTGATGCAGGATTTTCAAATCAAATCCGAGCGGATTCATACCATCAATCAGTTGCTCAAGGCGTATTGCCTCTTTGAAAGGGATATTGAATACATTGTTGACCAGAACAAGGTCAAAATTGTGGATGAACAAACAGGACGTGTTTTGGACGGCCGTCGCTATTCCGATGGATTGCATCAGGCCATCGAAGCCAAAGAAAATGTGAAGGTTGAAGCGGCCACCCAAACCTTTGCGACGGTGACCCTGCAGAATTTCTTTCGGATGTACCACAAACTGGCCGGTATGACCGGGACGGCCGAAACGGAGGCCGGGGAATTGTGGGAGATCTACAAGTTGGATGTGGTTGTTGTGCCGACCCACCGCCCGATTGTGCGCAAGGACGAGGAAGATTTGGTCTACAAGACCAAGCGTGAAAAGTACGCCGCCATCATCGATCAGGTAGCGACGTTGGTGGAGGCGGGCCGCCCTGTTTTGGTGGGAACGACTTCGGTAGAAACTTCGGAATTGTTAAGTCGAATGATGACATTGCGCAAGCTCAAGCACAATGTTTTGAATGCCAAGCAGCACCAGCGCGAAGCCGAAATCGTGGCCGAAGCGGGTCGCCCTGGCACCGTGACCATTGCCACCAATATGGCCGGCCGTGGTACGGATATCAAACTGGGGCCCGGGGTGCAGGAAGCGGGTGGTTTGGCGATTATCGGAACGGAGCGTCACGAATCACGGCGGGTGGACCGGCAGCTGAGGGGTCGTGCAGGTCGTCAGGGGGATCCGGGTTCGTCCGTTTTCTTTGTTTCGCTGGAGGATGATTTGATGCGGCTCTTTGGTTCCGAAAGGATTTCGAATATTATGGATCGTTTTGGGTACAAAGAGGGCGAAGTGATTCAACATTCGATGATCACCAAATCGATTGAGCGGGCCCAGAAGAAAGTCGAAGAAAACAATTTTGGGGTGCGCAAGCGTCTCTTGGAATACGACGATGTGATGAATGCCCAGCGGGAAATCATTTACAGCCGGCGACGCAATGCCCTTTACGGGGAGCGGGTTCACCGGGATGTGATGAATGCGCTGGCTGATTTGATCGAAGAAACGGTTGAACGAGCCAAGAACGGTGGGGATTTTGAGAGCTTGAGCCTGGAATGCCTTCGTTTGTTTGGGGTTCAGCCGGAGGGGAGCAGCCAAGATTTTGAGAATACCAAGACCCTTGCCTTGGCGGAGCAGTTGCTGGGACAGGTGGAGCAGGAATTGCACCGTCGCCAAAGCGCCATGATTCAAACGGTTTTGCATCATCTGCGCGATTGGTTGGCTCAGCCGGATCGTCTTCAGGAAACGGTGGGTATCCCGGTGACTTTTGCAGGTAGGTCGGTGCAATTGGGGGTTCAATTGCAGAAACTCAGCGATACAGGTGGTCAGGCCGTGGTGACGGAGCTCGAAAAGGCCTTGACCCTGTTCTTGACCGACGAGGCATGGAAGAACCACTTGCGGGACATGGACGATCTCAAGCAGTCGGTCCAAAACGCGGTCTACGAGCAAAAAGATCCGCTGGTTATCTACAAGATGGAGTCCTTTGGGATGTTCAAGAAGATGTTATCGGAGATTTACCAGGATTTGCTATCGATGTTGTTCCAGGCCCGCATTCAGGGCAACGAAGAGACGGTCGTGGCGGGGGCGGCGCCGGCGCGGCGGTCCCCGGTAACGGGAGGAGCAGGCTCCCCAGCCCTCACGGCCACCAAGGCCGAATACGGTCCAGGAACCGCCGCATCGGCCGGGCCTTCGGCCCCCGCGGCCTCGGCGGCCCAGGCCGCCTCGCCCCCCCCGCCCCCCCCCCTCCGCG
>Ga0247832_1007695_pt1 | contig 11075 bp, 13 predicted proteins | sample LaCruzMarch2015__10_FD_192407 | JGI IMG/M metagenome (GOLD analysis project Ga0247832, IMG submission 192407) | Freshwater microbial communities from meromictic Lake La Cruz, Castile-La Mancha, Spain - LaCruzMarch2015_4m | ecosystem: Environmental > Aquatic > Freshwater > Lake | place: Spain...
CTCGATAACCTAATTGCACTTCCAAGAAACCTCTTTACTGCCATTGTTGAAGGATTTAACAAAAAAGCCACAGATTTACTTTTCGGTGCTGACGGAGAATTTACTGTTGATGTGCGCGAGGACTTAAATAAATCTAGAAGTAAGTTGCGCAGATATGGCATTATGCCTGAGGAAAGCGAAGATATTAACAAGATCTCCGACGTGCGTGGAAAAGTAAAAGCTAGACTTGCTGAAATTCCATTGGCTGTTGACTACCGTTTTGACCATAGTCCACTTTGGCGCACAATAAGAACAGATCTCGTTAAGCTCTTGGAAGGCAACTCAGAAATTACTCCAAGTAAAGTTATCGCTTCCACAACTGAGTTGATTCCGAAAGAGGGCTCAAATTGGAGTGTTCCTGAATTCGCCAGGGATATAGATGAGGATTCTGAGACAGTTAAATCCTCTCTAGATTGGCTGGACACAGATCAAGCTAACAAACTCACGGCACAATTCAAAGATGTCATTTCTGAGCTTCAAGAGGAATCTCGGGCGGCGGTATCTGAGTTGATTGCTGCAGAAAATGAAAAAGAACGGGCCAAGAAGTGGGTAAGAAAGTGCCGAAGCGAATTAAGTAAGGTGGTAAGTAGAAAGCGTGGCTTAGAACGAATCCTAGGTGAACTAGAAACTCCATCTAAAGCTGAGGCAAACCATGAGTGACGAGCAGAATTCAGTAGAGGAGTTAAGCCAAGAAGTTGCAACTCCCCAGATAATTGATGAGGGGACTGGTGCTCCACCTGAGGCGGATCTGAATCAAGAAATCCTCGAGAATGATGTCTCTACGGAAACTCAAGGTCCTTTGGCTAAGAAAAATTCCCTAAGTTCTCTCATAGGAAGAAGCTTTAATAAACAGAGTGCTTCTAGAGAAGAAGCCATCCAAAATGAAAATAAGGAAATCGAAAAGCCAGCAGAGTTACCTAATCAAGAGAACCCAGATGATTCCGCAGCAGAGGAACTCGGTGAAATCAATCAAGAAATTGATGAAGACTTAGCACAAGATAATGAGATAGAAGAAGAAATTGTACTCAATCCATTTGAGAGGAGAAAAAATCGCTTCAAAAAAGGTACCCTTAAATGGATTAAGGAAGAGAACCAAATTGTTTCAGAAAATGTTGATTTTCTGGAAAAAGAATTTGGAAAACTAAAGAATGTGCTCAAGGTTGGGGTTGCAACTTTTAAGTCAGCCAAAGAGATGAGTGAAGAGAAAGAAGCCCATCTAGATCAATTTTTATCAGCGCAGGAATCTCTAAATGAATGGATTTCAGAACGCCGCGGCACATATGCCTGGCAACTACTTGCAGCCTTGGGCAGAGAACAAGAAAAGTTAGTAGCTTTTGAAAAAGATGTTAGTAACTGGGTAGATACTCAAACGCAAGATCTTTACGAAGAGGCAAGAGACAATAAAAAGAAGTTTTTGAGGAAATTTAGATTTTCTTTTGGAGGCCTACTGTTATCGCTAGTTCTGGGCTACTTGGTAAATCTAGCTCTAACAGCACTAGGTTTAGGTTGGATCCCATTGGTTCTTAACTTTATTGGTATTACAAATCCAATCAGCATAATCTCGCAAGTGATTGGATTTGGAGCAGTCTTCAGTTGGTTTTTTGCATTTGTTTTCTACTTCCGCGATTACTCAAGGTGGAGAAAGCGTTTAAATCGGGAGATTGCCGATGCCAGGTTTTATCTAAAAGCTGTTACTGAGTTATCGGTTGAAAAGGGTCGTCTGCGGTTCCTTCACCAAGAGATGCACGAATTCTTAGGCCTTATGGCAAAACTCCTCCATAATCCTTGGTTTATCTCAGAGGAATGGATTAATTACGAAGGCACTCGTTTGGATGCAACTAAGTTGCCAAAGTCTATGGATGTGGCAGTGCCAAGGGAAGTTGGGGCCTTTAATGACGTTAAGACTCGTGCTTTAGAATATTTTATCTCTCAAAATTGGCGAGATAATCAAATCACTATTTTGTTTGAAGAATACGAGAAATCAAACGCAATGAGAGCAACTTCGATATCAAATCGAATTGATGAAGACCCTAGGTTGCGAAGAAAACTGAGAGAAGATATAGCCAGTAATCAATATCTTAAAAGAGTTGGAGACAGGCTCGTTGAGGACTTGACAGAGTACGTTCAACGAGAAGTCTTGCCGGAGGAAACACGGTTTAATGTTGATTCGATTAAGCCAAACGAATTGGCAGGACTAAAAATGAAGTCTTCTATTTTCGAGACATCAGACGAGTTAATGAAATGGGAAGATTTCATTTCTGAGATTTTGGGCCCTGTTGGCTCCTGGCAGCAGATTAACTTCAGTAGTAGCGGACAGCTTGAAAATCTCTTTGACCGTAAAAAAATAGTGTCTTATGCGTTGATTCCAGAGCGTTTGGATAGGTCAATCATTGAAGAAATTAAGCCACACGTTGTCGAAAAGGATGATAAGTCCGGTGTAGAGGTTATAGTTCGGGTAGATGTTTCCAACTGGATTGATGGAGACAAAATAAAGTGAGAGAGGAAATATAGGATGTCATCTTGGGAAACGAATGTTGAAACTAATCAACTTGGCCTGCCATATGCGACACCATTGCATCGTTTTGGGGCAGCAATTCTTGAAGCTGTTCTGGCTGTGGTGACACTTGGTATCGGTTGGTTCATTTGGTGGCTAATTCTCATAGGCAGAGGGCTAACTCCGGCTCGTCAGATCTTAGGTCTTCGAATTGTTAGTGCCAAGACGATGCAACCTGTCCCAAACAGTCAAGTGTTTCTCAGGGGATTTGTAGTTTATTTCTTGGCTTTTTCAGCACTCGCTTCAGCTCTTTCACTACTTTTATTTGGTGCTGGATGGTTATTTACTCTAGTTTCAGCACTTCTAGTTTTTAGAGCTTCTCACCAGACGCTTTGGGATCAAATGACAGGAACAACTGTAGGGTTTCAAAAAAAGTAGAACATTTCAAAGAACCCAGGGGAGTTAATGTCGGCAACGAAACAGGCCAGCAGTAAAAACTTTGTAAAAGCTTATGGTGAAGTAATTGAGCTAGAACAGTACAGAATAAAGTGGTTGGCTCGTACTGTTTATAGCTCACAATTTGAGTTATTTATTGCTTTTATAATCCTGGTTAATGCAGTTTCTCTGGCACTGCTTACCATGCCAGATATAGATCCAGAAGTTAAAGAAACTTTAAGCGAACTGGATACTTTTGCTCTATACGTTTATTTGGTAGAGCTGATTATGAGAATAGTTTCTTATGGCAAACAACCATGGAAATTTTTTCGGCAGGGCTGGAACATATTTGACTTAGTATTGTGGTTCTATCCTTTGGAATCTTCTCGGGTGAAACCATAATATTGCGACTACTAAGAATTTTCCGCTTAATTCGAATATTTAGATTTTTGCCTGAAGTTAGAGTATTGACCAGCTCTGTGGTTAAGAGCCTACCCCCGCTAATGAGTGTAGGAGTACTAATTTTCCTTGCCCTTTTCATCTATGGCATGGCCGGTGTGTATCTATTTGGGGAGCAACTTCCTGATAGTTGGGGGAACATAACTCTGGCTCTAACCTCTCTTTTTATCCTATTAACATTAGAAAACTTTCCCAATTACTTGGAAGAGGCAGTTGAGATTAGCCCCTGGGCGCTACCGTTTTATCTCTCTTACATATTCATTGTGGTTTTCACTGTATTAAACGTTCTCATAGGAATTGTTTTGAATGCTATGGATGAAGCTCGTGAGGAGAACAAAGAGCGAAAGCGGAAGATAAAGAAACTTGATGCAATAGTGCATGAAGTAGATGACATTACTTCAGATGGAAAAGTTGCCGAGGATGAGATTAATCGATTAAGAGAACAACTCAAGCTAATGGAGACAATACTTCATGAGGGAGAGAAGAAAAGGAAAGACTAGGACCAAGGATCTTGGTCATTGTTCTCTTTGAAACTCACATTGTATTCATAAACTTCATTCACCACATAGGAATCAAGTTCAAGTATTTTTCGAGCAGTTGAATGTAAATCTCTCTTGAATAATCTGCGGTCAGAGCGAGATTTCCTCTCTTTTGCTGCTTTACGTCGGATGCTCCAACTCAAAATCTGATCAAGTTCATGTTGTGAAACAATTCCCAACTCGACTGCTTTTGAGCCATTCTCTCTTAAGTGTGCTGCTTCCTTTTGTCTCACCAAAATACAAGTAACAAGTAAAACCACAGGTGGCCAAGCTGCGTAAACGACGAAGTAAATGAAGAGACTAATGGAGGCTAAATCTATAGAGAGTGAAAGGTTCCATAAATAGTGGATTAGATAGGAGAATATAAACCCTAAAACTAACCCACCCCCATGTAGTTTTTGCCAGAGCAGATACATGATTGCTGCTCCCACCCCCGAAAAAAGCGTGTGAGCAAAAACCGAGAAAATAGCTCTAAATATTAGAATGGAAGTAGCTTCCTCGGATCCAGCCGAATAAGCGAAGTCCTCAAAAATAGTGAATCCCAACCCAATAAAGCCGCCCATGACAAGAGCATCTGTAGCAGAGTGAATACTCCCCCTCTTGTAAATCCAAAATAATCCTAAAAGCTTTGAGGCTTCTTCAACTATTGCAGCGAAAAATAGCGACGCTTCTCCCGGGGTAATCAAACTGGTAATCGAGATAGCAACTAAAGAGCCCCATAGGATGCTCCAACTAATGGTGATAGCAGGCTCTCTTTCATAACCGTCTGCCCATAGGAGTAAGGCTCCAACTATCGAAAAATTAAGTAGTAGCAAGAGTGAAGAAGTAGCAGTTAAGTAAATCCAAGGCTGCCACCAATAAGCGAGCAAGGCCGCAGAGAAAATAACGGGAATCCAATCGCGCTTTTTGGTTCCAATTAATGACTTCGATAGGTCGACGTGAGACATTTTATTCTTTGTTGGGCGCGAAGCCAATTGTCTGTTTTCTTACCTCAACAGAGGGAATATCCCGACTATTAAATTTCAGGATTTCATGGAGATCAATATTTCCATCTTCAGCAGCTCTGTGAGACATATTAAGGTACATCTTCTCAAAGAGGTTTCTAATATATCTTGCATTTCCTTGGTCACCCTGAGGTTTGGCTGCTTCAATGTGTTTTAGTAAGTCTACTTTTGTCAATTGATCTATCTCCATTTTATGTGAGTGACATAGCTCTTCAAAAATACTCAGAAGTTCTTGACTAGAATAGTCATTAAAGTGGATATAGTTCTGAAATCTTGACTTCAGTCCTTGATTTGATTGAATGAATTGCTTCATTGGCTCTTTATATCCGGCAACGATTATCACCAAGTTCTCTCGATGATCCTCCATTGCCTTTACCAAGGTTGAAATTGCTTCATCTCCGAAACCTGCTCCAGAATCTGCAGAAAGGGAATATGCCTCATCAATAAAGAGCACTCCACCTTTGGCCTTTTCTACCGCATCTTGAACCTTTAGTGCGGTTTGCCCAACATAGCCTGCAACTAATGCTGAACGATCAACTTCATAGACTTTATTCGATGGGAGTAGTCCAATTGAGTTGTACATGGATGCGAGATATCTGGCTACCGTTGTTTTTCCAGTTCCAGGACTGCCAGTAAATACACAATGAAGACCAACTGGAACCTTAGGAAGGCCTTGGGCGGATCGAATATTGTTTGCTTGATGGACATTAATTAGTTTGGAAACCTGCGTCTTCACCTCATTCAGGCCAATTAATTTGTTTAGTTGCTCCAAGGAATCGCTCAGAGATAACTTTTCCTGAGCACTTTCAGCGCTGGCTTCCACCGTCCTTGTAGACAACTCCTCTAAATCAATTTCTAAGAGTTGAGTGGCAAGTGTTTTAGCTAGTTCTAATGCTTCTTGGGGATACTGAATTTTTGAAAGTAGATCTTCAACTTCCTCTGACACCACCATAACATTTGATGGCACCCGTGGAAGGGCTGAGATTCGCTTTTCAATCTCCTCCACACTTAATTTACTTAATTGCTCAGGAAACTTTCGGCGAATGCCATAGAGAATATGGAGTTTAGTTAACTCACTATGGTCATACTTCTTAGCTACGCTCGATGCACTCTCACGAATCTCATAACTTAGGCTCATCTAACAAATAACTTTGCTATGACTGCCTAAGGTCTTCAACCGTCTTGCCACCAAAGCGTGCCTTTAGATTGTCATCTTCGCCATCGGCAACAAAGCCAACTGCTGCCAAAGTTCCTTTTAGTTCACCAGCGTCTAGAGTGTCTCCGGCCAAGTTATGTTCAAAAATTACGACATAATTACCTGGAGAATCCTGCATTTCAGCAAGCTTAAATCTGCCATAGTCATATGTTTGTCCTTCAGTGGCAATCCACTTGAACAATTCTGGGGTTCCCTTTACTTCACGTAGAACTAGAGCCCACACATTTACCATAGTTGTTGAGATTTCATTCTCTCTACGGAACTCATTTAACTCTTGATTACTCTGGTCTAACTCACCACATGAGATAAAGATATTAGTTGATTCATAAGGGATGCTTAAGTCTCCCTCATCGTCTAGTTGGACAACATTAAAGAATTGCTTTGCAAATCTCTGAACCTTATCTTTCACAAGCAGCAGATTTGGGCTTACCACGGGCTTCCTTTCTTTTAGTTTTGCCTAAGCCTTCATTATAAAAATAGATTAGTCAACCTCTATTTAGTGAATTTTCCTCAAGTTTTAGAACACAATTGTGTTGCTATTGAAGTGTGAGCCCTAGCGCTAAATAATTGCACCCGTGAGGAATAGAGTGGCAATTATTGGGCTATGCACGTTATTTAGCTTGCTTGTTGCACCTTCCGCCTCAACTGCTCCCATAAGAATAGATTCGATTATTGATGGTGACACCATAAAGCTAACAACTGGTCAAAGTGTGCGCCTGCTTCAAATCGATACTCCAGAGATGCGGGGCTCTGAATGTCATTCTTTAGAATCAAGCCAAGCCCTTGCAAAGCTGCTAACTAAAAAAGGAACTTTAAAACTAACTACAGATCCCAGCTTAGATGAGGTAGATAGTTATGGTCGGCTGCTTAGATATCTGTTCATTGGAAAGATAAATATAAACTTGAAGATGGTTGAATTAGGTGCTGCAGCTCCTTATTTTTATCGTAAAGAGTTAGGTAAGTACTCTAAGAAACTTCTATCAGCAGCTCAGCAGGCGCAAGCGAAGAAGATAGGGCTATGGGCAACTTGTCCAAGTGCAAAATTAGATCCCTATTCTGCCTTAAGCACTGGAAGCTATAAGAGCACAGAGAGTTCAAGTAAAAATACGAGTGGTTGTGATCCGAACTATGCAGGCTGCGTTCCAGTCTTTCCGCCAGATTTGGATTGCGGTGAAATTAGGAGTTTAGGACTTGCACCAGTACGCGTCACTGGACGAGATGTTCACGGTCTTGATCGAGATGGCGATGGCGTAGGTTGTGATTAAAGGAAGATTCTTTCTAGGTCTGATAACAACATTAGTACTTTCTTGTCTATCAAACCCAGCTTCTGCATCCGATTTGGCCCCAAGCGTTGCAATTCTTGATACCTCCGTAGACAGCAATATTGTTGAAATCAAAAAGAATTTGCTTCACGAAGTCTGCATTCTCGAGTGGAGCGTGTGTCCAAACGGCAGATATTTTCTGGAAGGCCCTGGTTCTGCCTTTCTGCCAGTTAAATATGGTCTCTCTGGCAGCTTTGATCATGGGACACAAATGGCTTCAATCGCCATCTCAACCAACCCAAGCATCCCCATTGTATTTATGAGAATTATTGGAGCGGCAGAATCTGGAGCAAGGCTTAGAACTTCGGAGCAAACTGTCTATCAAGCTCTTGAATGGGTTTTAGATAATCAATTGCGCTTTAATATTCAAGCCGTTGCTTTAGCGCAAGGATCGCATAATTTGCTCTCCTCAAAGGATTACTGCCCACAGAGCGCTAGAACAGCAAAGGCAATCACAAACCTATTCAATCTCGGCATTCCGGTATTTGTGGCTAGTGGTAATAATGGCGACAAGTCTCGAGTCTCTTGGCCCGGCTGCCTGCCTTTAGCTATTCCTGTGGGGGCTGTAACTAATGGGCAAATATCTAGCTATTCAAATGTCGATCCAAACCTAAGTACTTTCTATTCGATAGGTGAGGTTAAAGCTAAATCATCACTCCAAGCGCAAACAAATGCTTCGGGCACCTCAGTTTCAACCCAAGTATTTGCAGCGATGTGGATCTACCTAAGAACCCAATTACCTGAATTGAGCTTTGCTGAATCAATGAGCTTTATGAAGAGTGTAGGGCGAGGGGTCAAATATCAAGAAAAGATTGGTTACTGGATTGATAAAGATGATTTAACCCAAGCTGTTGAGAATAGAAAATATGGCATCGCTCTCTCGTCAAAAACCTATGTTGTTCGCATAACCAGAATGTTCATCTGAAAGAGCGATTTTTCTCCGATTGTTTAGAAATCCATATCGCCAGCATCAAACTCTGGCTCTTCTTCCTCCGCTTTTTGCTCTTCTGTATATTGCTGAGCTGCTTCTTGAGCACGTTTTAGTGCAGCCATTTGTGCTGCGCTCATACCTGCAACAGCTCCAGCGGCTCCACCAGCAAGAGCAGAGTTTGTTGTGCTTGAACCAGGATTTCCTGTTGTGGGTTTAGGAGCTGAAACACTTGAGCTATTCGATGAGGCTGAAGCACGTCCTGCTCCAATTAGAAATGTTCCAATGGCCATTGAAATCCAATGTGAATAGTTGTAAATCGAGTCTGGTAAGTAAATCCCAAACCAGTCGTAGTAAACGTCTGTCCCTGATTCACCCATTATGTAATCAAGAATTCCCCAAATAATAAGTAAAGCGCCAAATCCCTGCATGAGCCCATCCTTTCTCTCTGGGGAAGAATTTTGATGAAGGCTAGCAGAAGGCCATGCAGGGTTCTAGGAATCAGGCAAAGTTTTTAAGAGGGGGACAAGAATTGAAATCAAAATGTCGCGAGAAGATGAATTGGAGTGCTAAAAGAGGTCCCCAAGCCAATCCAAATTACTTTCCCCTTCGCCCATAGATTCCTGCATTTCATCTCTAAGATGTTTGTTTACAGCCTTCGCTGCCATAAATGTTGCAACAGAGGCAGCTGATGCCCCAAGAGGACCTCTCAAATTTTTGATCGTCTCTTTTAAAATATCTAAACCTTCTTTAGCCCATTTAGCAAACCAACCTGAACCTTGATTAGAAACTTCAGTTAGATCAGAAACTAACGACTGTAGTTCCTCCTTTGAGAAGGAGTTTCGCAATACTCCAATTGCAGATCCTGGATTTGATTTAAAGAGATGAAAGATTGGATAAAAGCGAGATTCAATATGGCCGTGATTTAGAGCGGCTTCATTCCAGAGCTCCATAGCTTTGGTTTCGTTACCTTTTGCTAAAAAGGCTAGAGCAACATTACTCTTGCAATTAGAAATTTGATAGTGATAGTGATTAATAACAGCATTCTTCTCAGCTACAGAAACGAGCCAAATTTTATCTATACGTATTTTTTCTTTAGCAATCCAAGGCTCAGCTAATGGAAGATAGGTTTCAAAATCTTTAATCGCCTTATCTATTTGATCTTCAATAACATCAAACCATATGACGCTTGCTAAGGCGTTAGGTTGTCCGTTTTCTGCTGCAAGGCGAATAAGCCTCAAGCCGTCAGCACGATGTGGTGTGTCAAGAAGTAGATGTCCATCGTTGTTATTCTGAACATCAGGGTTATCAAATAGTTTCATATCTCTGTTAAACCCTTCTTTGCTTTACGAGGCATAATTGATTATCATCTTTAAATTGGAAATGTAGTTTATCAGAGTAGAAATTCCTTCAAATAGCTCGCCAAGGAAATTCAAATACCCTGCATTGAGCAAACCCCAGAGTTCAATTTTGTAAAAAGTAAGTTATCGGCAACAGCTTATCGATTCTCAATAATGTAGAAATGGAGAGGCGTTTATCTCATCCAAGGACTATCAATATAGAACTCTGCCACATCCCACTCTCCGCTCTTTGAATTGGAGAGTGGAAGAGGGCTATCTGCCCTAAAGGTTAGGTAGCGAAGGAAAAATCTACTTCCATCAGAATGCAGACCACTCATCTTTAAATTCACTCGCTCTTCAAAGATATTCCCAGAGGCGCAATCGGGATCACAATCATTTGCCTTATAAATACCAGTGCCTTCAGCGCCTTCGGCTGACCAAGTACTCCACTTGATATCCCAGATAGCGACACCAAAGTCAGCACAGAAGGGTGTTGCGACCTCAGGTCTTTGAGTAATCAACTCACATTCAAACGAGAGCACCTCAGATGCCGTAATTCCAGAACTATCTTCTACTTCAATGAGCTTAAATTCATCTTGAATCTTTTGGCTTTCAGAACTATCAACTTCTGTTTGCGTGCAGGAGGAAATGAGTAATACAGCTAAGAGGGCAAGAATCTGGGCTAATACAAACTTTTGCTTAGCAAATTTCTCTTTGGATCTCACTCTTTACAGAAAATTAGGTGTACACCGACAAGTGTTGCAAAGCAAATACTTTGACTATGTAGCGACCAACCTTCGGTTGACCATTTATCTAAAGTAGGTTGTACCACGTTGGTTACATGTTCTGGAGTTATTCCGCCCATCATCCCGCTATTTGACCAGACCATCACACTTTTGTACTGCACGATTACCTCCTGGTAAGACTTCTAGACAAGAAGATTCTAAATTGCCTCTATATAAACTTGTGGGAAGACTTTCCACAAAAGGTGAGTTTTACCCAAGGATGTCCCTCTGGTTCGAGGAAATAATGATTGTTTTGAGGAAAATTTGCCCTCATCTCTAACTAACCCTTGTATTCTCTTGCCCATGAATGAAGACAATCTGATTAATTCTTGGAATCAACAACGCGCTATTAGAGTCAAATCTCAATTAGCTCCCACAATACTTCTCTCTGCAGTATTAGCGCTCTGTGCAACAGGTGCTATTACTAGCGATAGCGATCAATATTTAAAGCTCTTTCTAGTTGGTCTTGTTGCCTCAGGGGGAGTCTTCTCAGTAACAGCTATGGTGGCAGCAG
>Ga0247832_1007696_pt1 | contig 11075 bp, 10 predicted proteins | sample LaCruzMarch2015__10_FD_192407 | JGI IMG/M metagenome (GOLD analysis project Ga0247832, IMG submission 192407) | Freshwater microbial communities from meromictic Lake La Cruz, Castile-La Mancha, Spain - LaCruzMarch2015_4m | ecosystem: Environmental > Aquatic > Freshwater > Lake | place: Spain...
GTTTTTTGCAGTGAAACGTTTTGATCGCGATAAGAATAAAAAACTGCATGTCATTTCTCTGGGCGGCATGCTCGACGCTTCGCATCGTGAGCCTTGTTTGGACTACACACAATTATTAAAAGCAGTGCACTTTGCAACCAGGAACGTCAAAGAGGTCGGGCGCGCTTTCAGGGTGATGGTTTTTAACGTGTTGGCGCACAACAAAGACGATCACGTCAAAAACTTCGCCTTTATTTACGATGGGCAAGACTGGAAATTTAGCCCAGCGTTCGACCTCACTTTCAGTGGCGGCATGAACAACCAACACACCACTGCCATTGCAGGCCAAGGCAATCCAAAGCTTGCTGCGATCGAACTAGTAGCGAAAAGTGCTGGGATTAAGAATTGGAAATTGGTCGTCGATGAGGTTTTTTCAGCAGTCTCCCAGTGGAAGCAGATTGCTGATGACTACAAAGTCGAACCTCGTATCGCTAGTGAATATTTCAGAGCCATCCAATCTGGCCCTTGCTTTGCAGATCTAACATGATCAATGTCTCACCAAGTCTTATCATGTACCACTCCATCAAAGTTAGCCCCCTCATGCACCCCTTGCAAGCCAAAAAAAACCTTCGCGCAAAAGCCAAACATCGCGGCTTCACACTGATCGAGTTGATGGTCGTCCTAGCCATCATCGGCATACTCGCAGCACTGGTCGTTCCCAACGTTCTTAACCGCGCCGACGAAGCGCGTGTCACAGCAGCACGCACCGACGTTGGCAACTTAATGCAAGCGCTCAAACTCTATCGCTTAGACAACCAACGCTACCCCAGCGCCGAGCAAGGTTTGCAAGCGCTGGTGGTGCAGCCAACCGCAGGCCCAGCGCCTTTGAACTGGAAGCCTTACATCGACAAACTGCCCAACGACCCATGGGGCAAGCCTTACCAATACATGAACCCAGGCCTCAAAGGCGAAGTAGATATCCTCTCGCTCGGCGCCGATGGCCAAGTCGGCGGCGAAGGCAAAAACGCCGACATCGGCAGCTGGCAATAAGTCCCATGCAGCGCCAGCGCGGGCTGACTTTGCTGGAGCTCTTGGTGGTGCTGGCCATCATCGCTATTTCTTCCGCCGGTGTTGCCCTTGCGATGCGCGACAACGCGCAAACCCAGTTAGAGCGCGAAGCGCAGCGCCTGATCGCCAAACTCGAAGCCGCTCGCGTGCAGTCGCGGTCGCAAGGATTGCCAATTGTTTTGCGCGCCACGGATTCGGGTTTTGTGATTGAAACGCCCATGGTTGGATCTGGTTTTGTGGCGCAAAGTGAAGATTGGCTGTCTGCAGATATCTCCATCGGTATGTCTGCAGGCATAAAGACCATCACGCTGGGGCCCGAACCGATCATTCCCCCCGCCACCATTACTCTCAGCAAAGCAAGCGGCCAAAGTTCGGGCGCCAAACCAATGAATCTGCGCATCGGCACCGATGGCCTTCAACCGTTCCATCGGCTTCCATGAGCCTATGTTGTCTTCTTCGCACATGAGTCTTGAACAAAAAAGGGATTTCAAAGAAAACGGCTTCACTCTCATAGAAGTGCTAGTGGCATTAGGCATAGTGGCCCTCGCTTTGATGGCAGGTACACGCGTCAGCGCATCCCTCACCCACAACGCCCAACGCCAAAGCGATGCCATGCTCGCGCAAATCTGCGCCGACAACGCGCTCATACAACTGCGCTTGTCGCAGCAATTGCCCAGCGTTGGCGTTACTAACATAGCCTGCGAACAAGCGTCTCAAACCTTTGACGTAGCTCTGACTGTCAGCACCACCCCCAACCCTGCGTTTAGGCGGGTCGACGCGCAGGTATTTGGTGCGCAATTTCCTGTGCTTCGCGTCACAACTGTTGTGGGACGCTATTGATGCAAAAGCGGCAGTCTTTAAACGTTACCTCTAAGCAACAAGGCTTTACGCTCATCGAGTTGCTGATTGCCATCACCCTCATGGCCGTGATGGCGGGCTTGGGTTGGCGCGGTCTAGACGGCCTAATGCGCAGCCGCGACATCAACCAAACACGCGTAGACCAAACCGCCGTCCTACAAACCGTGCTTGCGCAGTGGCGCTCGGACCTAGACCACATGACAGCGGTACCCAGCATCAGCGACGCTGGCTTGGCTTGGGACGGGCAAACCTTGCGGATCACGCGTCGCGCCAGCACACCTATGGCTGACGGCAGCGATGCGGGCCTGTGGGTAGCTGCGTGGACACGCAGAGACGGCCGTTGGTGGCGTTGGCAGTCGCCCGCGCTTCAAAACAGACGCAGCCTTCTCGAAGCGTGGGCTCGCGCCGAGCGTTGGGGTAAAAACGCAGGTGTAGATGACCAAAATTTTGAAACGCCCCTAGTAGCCATCGACCTGTGGCAGATCAGCTACTTTCGCGGCAATGCGTGGACGAATCCGCTATCGAGTGCAAGCAATAACGCAGGCTCCGTTGCAAGTAACTCTTCGAATCCGAATTCGATTTCCAATTCGACGCCCGATGCCATTCGCTTGGTCATTGACTTGCGCAATAACGTCAATAAGCAAGTTGAGGGACAGGCAAACGGGAGCAACAACGCAGCCTTGACCCTACTAGCACCCCCTCAAGCCCAACAAGGCCGGCTATCGATCGACTGGATCCGCCCCAACTTCAGCAACAACAAATCATGAAGCGCCAAAGCCACTCCTCTCGCGGCGCTGCTTTGTTGGCGGCCATGCTCACCGTCAGTTTGGTCGCTATGCTGGCTGCGGGTGCGGCTTGGCAACAGTGGCGAACGGTGGAAGTGGAGAGTACCGAACGTCAGCACGCACAAGCGCGATGGCTGTTGCTCGGCGCCTTGGATTGGGCACGCATCATCCTGCGCGAAGACGCCCGCTCTGGCAATGCCGACGCCCCAACAGACCATCTGGCTGAGCCATGGGCTATTCCTTTACAAGAAGCGCGTTTGTCTACATTTTTGGCGGCTAATTCCAACAACTCTGCAGGAAATAAATCCGTTACGAATGGCAGCAGTACCTTCTCCAACACATCCTCTGAAGATGCACTCACCCAAGAGGTCTACCTATCCGGCCAAATCATCGATCTGCAAGCCCGCATGAACGTCAGCAACCTTTTGCAAGGCAACCAAATCGATCTGAAATCTTTACAAGCCTTTGAGCGCTTGTTTGAAGCCCTCAGCTTGCCGACAGCGCAACTCAACACCCTCGCCCAAGGCCTGGTCGCCGCCCAACAGCAAAAAGACGGTGCTCCCCTAATGCCCCAGCGCGTTTCGCAACTCACTTGGCTGGGGTTAACACCGCAAACTTTGAATTCCCTAGCCCCCTACATCACGGTCTTACCTACACGTACCCCCGTCAACCTCAACACCGCCCCGCCAGTCGTTCTCTACGCGAGCGTCGCAGGTTTAAGCCTAGCTGACGCCAAACGCCTGAGCGACCAACGCGCGCAAAACCCTTGGTCCAGCCTAGATGCCTTCCAAAAAGCCGCCGGTAAGCCATTGAGTGTGGACGGAACGCACAGCGTCAATTCGCGGTTTTTTGAGGTGGTGGGGCGCCTTCGCATGCCCGCTACTAGTCTTGTGGAGCACTCAGTGGTGCAACGCGACCAAGTCGATGTGAAGGTACTTTGGCGGGAGAGTGGCTCTCTACAATGATTAGCCCATGCTGATCATCTCGCTGCCCCACAACCCCAAAGACGCCCAATCTGGCTTTGCCCACGTCCATTCAGACGGGCATCAGGTGCTGCGCAACGCTGTTGGGGCAGCTTCTTTGCTGTCTACCTATGCAGGCGAGGTGGCGGCGGTGGTTCCCCATACCCGTTTATCTTGGCTAAGTGTTCAGTTTCCGCCAGGCAGCCAAGGCGCACGTTTGGGCGCTGTGCTCGAAGGTTTGCTAGAAGACCGCGTACTAGACGACGTGGCGGACTTGCACTGCGTTGTAGACCCCAAATCCGCCGAAGTCCCCCGAACCGGTGGACTTGCCTTAGTTGCCGCCTGCAGCAAATCTTGGCTGCGCGAGGTGCTAGCCCCGATGCAGGCCAGTGGTTTGGTGGTGCAACGTTTGGTGCCCGAGTTCTCTCCCCGCGCTCAGCCCTTGTTATGCGTGATGGGAACGCCAGAACTGTCGCAGTCGGTTCTGTGCCACAGCCAAGGCGTCACCCTGTTGCCGCCAAATGTGGCGCAGTGGAAAGCGTTTCCCGCCTTCACCGCTTACGCAACTCTCTCTGCGGCCCAAGGCCCGCTGGTTGCGGAACCTGCCATGGTTGAAAGAGTCGAACAGTTTCTGCAACGCAGACCCGTCATGCAAAACGCCGCCCTACGCTCGGTGGTTGCCGCCCAATCCGACTGGGATTTGGCGCAAGGCGAATGGGCGCAAGGCACATCGCAACGCTTCTTGCGTTTGGCGCAACATGTTTGGCAAACCTTGTTCCATGCCCCCGCTTGGCGCAGTGTGCGCATCGGGTTGGCCACTCTCTTAGCTTTGCACGTGGTGGGTCTTAATGCCATGGCTTGGCGCGAGCAGCGCGCACTCGACCTTCAAAAAGCGCAACTCAACCAAATTTTGACCGCCACCTTCCCCTCAGTTCGTTTGGTCATCGACGCGCCACTGCAAATGCAACGTGAAGTCGACACCTTGCAACGTGGCGCAGGGCGCATCACCAGCACAGACTTCGAGCCCATGCTCGCTTCCACTGCTAGTGCTCTACCAGAGGGCCTTGTGCCAACGCAATGGCATTTCGCCAACCAAGTGTTACGTGCGCAAGGCTTGCCATTGGATGAGGCACAAGCCAACTCCGCACGCACCGCACTAAAGACCAAACACTTGCAATTGCGCCAAGAAGGTAACGACGTTTGGGTCATTCAACCTGAGGCATTGCCATGAGCCGGGCTGCCCCCATTGCCGATTGGAAAACCAAAGCACGAGCCCTAGCGGATCAACTTTGGGCAACCCACGGACAGTCGCGCTGGCAGGGTTTGAACGCGCGTGAGCGTTTGTTGGTCAGCGTGTTGTTAGGGTTGTTTGGTGTTTGGTTGTTTGTATCGATTGCTATCTCGCCTGCCTTGAGAACACTCAACGCTAGCGAGAGCCAACGCGCAGAAGTTGCGCAACAAGTTGTGCAAATGCGCGCCCTCCAACAACGCGCGCAAGAATTGCAAAGAACCAAACCCCTTTCGCGTGACGAATCCCTCAGAAGCTTGCAAAGCATCACCCCCCCTGGTAACCCAGCTTTGCAAATGACTGTCCAAGGTGATCGCGTGATGGTGCAACTCAAAAACCTATCCGCTTCCCAACTGGCCAACTGGTTGGCGCAAGCCAGAAGCAATGCGCAAGCTTTGCCCGATGAGGTGCATATTTCCCGCTCAATCTCATCTAGCGTGAGTGCTTCAACTAGCGTAAGCGCCTCATCTGGCGTCAATGCAACCAGCAACTCTACGAATGCAACAACTGCGTGGGACGGACAAATTATTTTGCGTTTGCCGCAACGCTCAGCAAACCTGGCCAATACAAGCGTGAACCCCAATGTCAGCGGAGCCAGGCCATGACGCAAAGCTTCAAATGGTCGATCACAGGCGCCCTCATCGGCGCCTGCTTTGCCTTGGTTACCCAAGCGCCTGCAAGTTGGTTCGCTAACGCCATCTCGAACGCCAGCCAACAACGCTTTGTTTTGCAAAATGCGCAAGGCACTGTTTGGCGAGGTTCTGCTATTGCATTGCTTACAGATGGCAATCCGGCCCCTACAGCAACGCGTCCATCGCTTTCTCAACCCTTGTTGCAAGCGAACCCATCAGACCAAACTTTCAGCAATAAAACCCCTGTTGCACCCAATACATTTGGAACGCCTCTACCCACCCGCTTGCACTGGGACTTTTCATCAGGCTTTGATCTAAGTTTGATGCGTCTGGTAATGCGTGCGCAAATTAAAAGCGACTGTTGCACACCCGAGCCATTGCATTTAGCTGCCTCAATAGGCTGGCAAGGCCTACATATAAATATAGCCAACCAACAATCCCAATGGCCAGCACATTGGTTGGTGGGATTAGGCTCTCCCTGGAATACCGTGCAGCCTGAAGGCGCCATGCAATTACGCACAGAAAACCTAAAGTGGGTATCCAACGCAGGTGCACCCAAAATTCAGGGCCTGGCGGAGCTCACGCTCTCCCAGATAGCGACGCCTTTATCCACCTTGCGCCCCTTGGGCACTTATCGCCTGCGTGTGCAAGGCGGTGACACAATGGCGGTAACGCTGGCCACCTTAGAAGGCGGCCTGCAATTAAGCGGCAATGGCCAATGGGCCAACGGACGCTTGCGATTCAAGGGCGAAGCCCGCGCCCAGCCTGCATTTGAGGCGGCGCTTTCGAACTTACTCAATATCTTGGGCCAAAGACAAGGCGCCATCTCCATCATGGAATTAGGTTAGACATATGCCATTGAAAAACAGACAACCCCAACACCCAAGCACGGCGTACCGCGCTTATCTTTGCTTACTCACAACGCCGCTGCTGATAGCTGGCTTGTGCTTCACTGCCACACCTAGCCATGCCGCAGGCCCCATCAAAAAAGACGCGGCGGCGGAGCCGCTCACCCTCAACTTTGTCAACGCAGAAATTGAATCGGTTGCCCGCACACTGGCCACCTTGCTACGCCGCAATTTAGTGGTCGATCCACGTGTCAAAGGCACGATCAACCTCAGCACCGAAACACCTGTTACGCCCGCCCAAGCATGGCAACAGTTTTTGGCAGTCATTCGCTTGCAAGGGTTCGCCGTGGTCGAGGCCCAAGGGCTTTTCAAAATCTTGCCGGAGGCAGACGCCAAATTGCAAGGCGGCAGCGTGCAACAGATGAACCGCGCAGGCTCGAGAGTGGGTGGCGCGAACTCTGACAACAGCGACGCCAATTTAGGCAATGGTGGCGGACAAGTGGTGACGCAAATTTTTAGGCTCAACCATGAACAGGCCAACAATTTATTGCCCGTGTTGCGCCCACTCATCAGCCCTAACAACACCATCAATGTCAACCCAGGCAATAACTCGCTAGTCATTACCGACTATGCCGATAACTTGCAACGCATGGCGCGCATCATTGCGAGCTTAGATGTGTCGAACGCCGGTGAAGTCGAAGTCATCACGCTCAAAAACGCCATCGCTATCGACTTAGCGCCTTTGGTTTCGCGTTTGATTGAGCCCACTGGCAACGCAGGCACGGCTGCTGCAGGCACACCGGCCACACCAGGACAAACAGGCAATGACTACAAAACCACTTTGATTGCAGAGCCCCGCAGTAACACCTTGATCTTGCGCGCCGCCAACCCCGCACGCGCTGCCTTGGTGCGCTCTTTGATAGACAAACTGGATCAACCGGGCACGCAAAACCCCAGCGGCAATATCCATGTGGTGTATTTGAAAAATGCAGATGCCACCAAGTTGGCTGCTACCTTGCGCGCAGCGGTCACGGGTGAAGTCCGTGCTCCCACTAACAACCCCACACTCAGCAATGCTTCCAACCCCATGGGTGGTAACGCTGGTAACTCAGGCTCACCCACAGGTAATGCAAACAACGCCAACACCACTGGCGGACAGATTCAAGCTGACCCAGCTACCAATGCCTTGATCATCACAGCGCCTGAACCCCAGTACCGCCAATTGCGCGCCGTCATCGACATGCTGGACCAACGCCGTGCACAAGTGATGGTGGAGAGTTTGATTGCCGAGGTCAATGCAGACAAAGCCTTGCAAATGGGTATTCAATGGCAAGCGCCGTTTGGCACGAACTCACTCGGGGGCACTAACTTTGGCACCACTGGCAATATTGCTGGGCTTTCACAGGGAAGTACCGCCGCAGCTTCTGCCGGAGTCAGTGCTGGCCTCAATATTGGCCTTTTGCGAACTGTTAATGGTACAAACGTACTCGGAGGTCTGGCAAACTTTCTAGAGACCAATGGTGACGCCAATATTTTGTCAACGCCTACTTTACTCACGCTCGACAATGAAGAAGCCAAGATTGTCGTGGGACAAAACGTACCTTTCATCACGGGCCAATACACCAGTAACAACACATCCACAGGTTCGGTCAATCCGTTTCAAACGGTAGAACGCAAAGACGTAGGTTTGACTTTGCGCGTGAAACCACAGATCAGTGAAACCGGTACGGTCAAACTGACCATCTTCCAAGAGGTTTCGAGTGTGGATTACACCAAGGCTTCCACCATTGGTTTGATCACCAACAAGCGCAGTATTGAGTCCAATGTCTTGGTCGAAGACGGCTCTGTGATTGTGTTGGGCGGTTTGTTGTCTGACACCTTTTCTGGCACCAAAAGCCAAGTGCCCGGCTTGGGCGACATCCCTGGTTTTGGCTGGTTATTTCGCAACGAATCGCGTACGCGCTCTAAAGCCAACTTGATGGTGTTTTTGCGACCCATCGTTGTGCGTGATGCCAGTGCCACCGAAGCATTGAGTAATAACCGCTACCAACAAATGATGGGCGTTCAAAACAATTCACAACCCAGCCGCAATCTATTACTAGACACCGGTGGCGCCGCTAAATTGCCACCGATCAACGAGTCACCCAAGCCCGCCGGCAAGTGATATGCGCCAATTGCTCCCCTATGCCTTCGCCAGAAGCCATCAACTCTTGTTGGAAGAAGAGGGCGACACCCATACCCTCTGGCATGGTGAAGCACCCGATGTTGGTGCTTGGAGTGAAGTCAACCGGCGTTACAGCGTTCACACTTTTGAATACCTCGACAACACCAGCTTAGCCAAACGCATCAGCGAGGCGTATGCGAAAGTCGACTCCAACGCGGCACTAGTGGTCAATGCTGTCGAGAGCGACATTGACATCACGCGCATGATGCAAGAGTTGCCAGCGGTAGAAGATTTGCTAGAAGCCGCAGACGATGCGCCCATCATTCGCATGCTCAATGCCTTGCTGACCCAAGCTGCGCGGGATGGAGCGAGTGATATCCATATCGAACCTTATGAGCGGCATTCCAGTGTGCGTTTTCGTGTCGACGGTACGTTGCGCGAAGTGGTCCAACCTAATCGCGCCTTGCATGCAGCTTTGATTTCGCGTTTGAAAATCATGGCTGAACTCGACATTGCAGAAAAACGTTTGCCGCAAGACGGTCGCATCTCTTTGCGCTTAGGCCAACGCGCTATCGATGTGCGGGTCTCCACTTTGCCAAGTGCGCACGGTGAGCGCGCGGTCTTGCGTTTGCTAGACAAATCGCAAGGGCGTTTGAGTTTGGAATCGGTGGGCATGTCTGGCGACACGCTGCAACGCTTTGCCTCATTGGTGCAACAACCCCACGGCATTATTTTGGTGACGGGCCCAACAGGTTCTGGCAAAACCACCACCTTGTACGCAGCACTACAAACCTTAGATGCGACGCGCAGCAACATCATGACGGTGGAAGACCCGATTGAATACGAATTGGCTGGCGTGGGCCAAACCCAAGTCAATCCCAAAATCGATTTGGATTTCGCCAAAGCCTTGCGGGCCATCTTGCGGCAAGACCCCGACGTGATAATGATTGGAGAGATTCGCGATTTTGAAACTGCACAAATTGCGATTCAAGCGTCACTCACAGGCCATTTGGTACTGGCGACTTTGCATACAAATGACGCAGCCAGTGCAGTCACGCGTTTGCATGACATGGGTGTAGAGCCATTTTTATTGAGCTCTTCTTTATTAGGTGTGCTGGCGCAGCGCCTTTTGCGCAAGCGTTGCACAGCATGTGCAGGCATAGGGTGCGATGCGTGCGGTCAAAGCGGCTACCAAGGCCGCACAGGTATTTTTGAGCTACTCACCACCAATGACGAAATGCGCGCGCTCATCCACTCGCAAGCCAGCGAGGCTAAATTGCGCGAAGCGGCATTGCGCAACGGCATGACACTGATGCGTGAAGATGGAGAGCGTTTGGTGCGTCTCGGCATCTCCACTGAAGAAGAGCTCATTCGCGTCACGCGCGATTGATATTGGCTATTTGCTTCTATGCCCGCCTATTCGTTTGAAGCACTAGACCCACAAGGCCAAACACGCCGCGGCGTATTGGAAGCAGACACTGCACGCCATGCCCGCAGTCAATTGCGTGCGCAGGACTGGGTGCCACTCAAGATAGATTTGCAACAAGCGGCTAAAACAGGTTTGCAAACTGTGATTTGGGAATCCAAAGTATTTGGCAACGATGCATTGGCTGTGTGGACACGTCAATTAGCAGGTCTAGTAGGCGCAGGCTTACCTCTAGAGCGCGCATTGAGCACTTTGTCACAAGAAGCTGAGACACCTCGCCAACGCGACTTGGTCTCTGCTTTACGCGAAGAAGTCAATGCAGGCGCCACATTTGCCAAAGCCTTGGCGCAGCATCCACGCGAGTTCTCTGCGATTTATTTGGCGGTCATTGCTGCAGGAGAACAAAGTGGGCACTTAGATATGGTGCTTGAGAGCTTGGCTGAAGATCTGCAAACACAACAAGCTCTTCGAAACAAACTCTTAGCGGCCACTCTTTACCCGGCCATAGTCAGCATGGTGGCTTTGTTGATTGTTTTTTTCTTGCTCACCTATGTGGTGCCGCAAGTGGCACAGGTGTTTAGCAGCAACCAACAGGCATTGCCATGGCTCACCACTTTTATGTTGGGCTTGAGTGCCTTGGTGCAAGCGTTGTGGTTATGGGTGTTATTACTTGTGGTCGTTGTTACTTGGGTCTTGCGCCTTGCGCTTCGCCAAAGCGATTTTCGACAACGCTTTGATGCGGCATGGTTGCAACTTCCACTCATTGGTCGCTTATCGCGCGGCTATAACGCTGCACGATTTGCCAGCACCTTGGCTATGTTGGCTGCAGCGGGCGTGCCTATTTTGAAGGCGCTGCAAGCGGCGTCTGACACCCTATCGAATGCTGCGATGCGCCGAGATGCGCAAGAGGCTTACACGATGGTGCGCGAAGGTGCGCCACTTGCATCTGCACTGGCCCAACATGCACGCTTTCCGCGTTTGTTGGTGATGTTTGCGCGACTGGGTGAGCAAACAGGCACGTTGCCCAGCATGCTGCAACGCACCTCGCAGCAACTCGGTGAAGAG
>Ga0247832_1007702_pt1 | contig 11070 bp, 8 predicted proteins | sample LaCruzMarch2015__10_FD_192407 | JGI IMG/M metagenome (GOLD analysis project Ga0247832, IMG submission 192407) | Freshwater microbial communities from meromictic Lake La Cruz, Castile-La Mancha, Spain - LaCruzMarch2015_4m | ecosystem: Environmental > Aquatic > Freshwater > Lake | place: Spain...
TTTCAAATTTATTTAAAATGAAATTTAATAAAATAGCCTCGCTTACGACTAAAAATAAAGCCATTATGTTGTGTAAATAAGGCAAATTATTAGCACCTCTTGCATAAAACTCAAACAAAGGCATGGTGTTGTTATATGGAATTGGAGCAATATTTTTAAAGGCAGGAATCCACAGCACGATCATCATAATTGACAAAAGTACTAATGAAAATGGCTGATTATTTTTAAATGTGGAAATAAACATATTAAATTGTGCCTCAAAGAAAAGACTTTTTAATGCACTTTTGTTCTAAAAAAGTAAAATTTATGACATATGAATTAAACATTGTAATTTAACCCAAACAATCCATGCTAAATTACACTGTTTATTAAAAAAATAATTTTTGAGCCAAAAATCAACAAAATTGAGTTAAATATTAACTATATTGAAGCCTGTTAATTGAAATAAGATAAAAATGAGTTAATTTGTAAATAAAATTTTGGGAGTTAAAATTCACCAATAATTAACATGATGACTTACCCAAAAAAAATAGAAAAAAGATTAAATTGCAATTGATTTCAAAAAACAATTTAGATTAATAAAAATCATAAAACATGAAGGTAATTTTTAGATTAATGATGATATCTTTTACGCTGGGTATGTTAGCGTGCGGAGAAGAAAAAAAATCGGATAATTATGTAGAGCCAGAAATAAATGATAGTCATTCTTTTTCTAACCCCCGTGAAATAAGTATTTCGCACGTACATCTGAATCTTAAAGTAGATTTTGACAGTACCTTATTGGAAGGGAGTGCCACTTTATCATTACAACACAACAAACCTGCAGATACACTTTGGTTAGATACAAGAGGTTTAGAAATTAACTATGTAACCATAGACAGTGTAAACGAAAAAATAAATTTCTTTTTAGGTAATGATGTTATTTTTAAAGGTAAACCCCTAGGGATTCCTGTAAAATCTACCAGTAAAAAAGTACATGTACATTATAAAACAACCAGCGAGAGTGTGGCTCTGCAATGGTTGAGTCCATCGCAAACAGCAGGAAAAGATTTTCCATTTTTGTTTACGCAATCAGAAGCTAATTTAGCGCGCAGTTGGGTGCCTTGCCAGGATAATCCTGGAGTTAGATTTACTTACAGTGCTGACATTACAGTTCCAAAAAGCATGATGGCGCTAATGAGTGCCGAAAATCCGCAAAAGAAAAACGATTCTGGCGTTTATCATTTCGAAATGAAAGAAAAAATTCCAGCTTATTTAATGGCTTTAGCAGTTGGTAATCTTGAGTTTTTAGCCACGGGTAAGCGCACAGGAGTATATTCAGAACCAGCCATGGTGCATAAAGCAGTTGTTGAGTTTTCTGAAATGGATGATATGGTAAAAGCAGCTGAAGCCCTTTATGGGCCATACCGATGGGGGCGATTTGATGTAATTGTGCTGCCACCTTCCTTCCCTTTTGGAGGAATGGAAAATCCAAAATTAACTTTCTTAACGCCTACTTTGGTAGTTGGCGATAAATCATTAACTGCAGTAGTAGCGCACGAATTAGCGCACTCATGGAGCGGAAATTTAGTAACTAACGCCACATGGAACGACTTTTGGCTTAATGAAGGTTTTACGGTTTATATTGAAAGAAGAATTATTGAACGTTTAAGAGGTAAAGACTTTGCCGATATGCAGGCAGTACTGGGCATGCAAGATTTAAAAGAAACCTTAGAAGATTTAAAAAAAGAGCCAGATGATACCAGATTAAAATTAAGTTTAGAAAATCGCGATCCTGATGATGGGATGACAGATGTGGCTTATGAAAAGGGTTATTTGTTTTTACGATTGATTGAAGAGACGGTTGGTCGCGAAAAATTTGACCGTTTTTTAACTGCGTATTTTGATGAGCATGCATTTAAGAGTATCACTACAGAATCCTTTATTCATTACTTAAACGTTAACTTATTAAATGATGATAATGGATTTAAGGATAAAGTAAATATTGATGAGTGGGTTTATAAAGCGGGCATCCCTGCTAATTGTCCTAAAATTGCCTCAGAAAAGTTTAAAACAATAGAAAATAAAGTAGCCTTATTTTTAAATGGTAGCAGTGCTAGTGAATTAAATTTACAGCATGTTTCAACCAACGAATGGTTACACTTTTTAGACGCGCTGCCAACCAAACTAAGTATTGCACAAATGGTTGATTTGGATAGTGCTTATCAATTTACAGAAAGTGGCAATGCCGAAATTTTGTGCAAATGGTTGCGAAAAAGTATTGCTAGCGATTATGCAAAAGCCAACGAACCTTTAGAGTACTTTTTGATACATACAGGCAGAAGAAAGTTTGTAAAACCATTGTACAGCGAACTTGCCAAAACATCCGAAGGATTGGCAAAAGCAAAAATAATTTATAGCAAGGCTAAACCAAATTATCACGCCCTTGTTATCAATACCTTAGAACAAATTTTAGAAAAACAATCAGTAAAAATGTAAGCTATTAAGCTTATTTATTAAATAAAATACAGCATGATTACTATAGAAAACGTACTTGAAGCATTAAAAAATGTTGATGATCCAGATTTAAAAAAAGACATTGTAACATTAGGCATGGTGCGCGATGTGAAAGTTGATGGAAAAAAGGTAAATTTTACAGTTGTACTCACCACACCTGCATGCCCTATGAAAGAAATGATTCACAAAGCTTGTGTAAATGCCATAATACACTTTGTGAATAAAGAAGCACAAGTTGAAGTAAATATGACTGCTGATGTAACCTCTCGTAGAAATAATGGAGGACCTTTGATGCCAGGTGTTAAAAACATTATTGCTATAGCTTCAGGCAAAGGAGGTGTGGGTAAATCAACTGTTGCCTCTAATTTGGCAGTTGCGTTGGCTTTAAATGGTGCAAAAGTTGGTTTGGTAGATGCTGATATTTATGGTCCATCGGTACCTATTATGTTTGATGTGATGGATGAAAAGCCAATGATTAAACAGAGAGATGGTAAAAATTACATTATTCCTGTGGAGGCCTATGGCGTTAAATTACTTTCAATAGGTTTTTTTGCCGATACATCACAAGCAATTGTGTGGCGAGGTCCAATGGCCAGCAAAGCGCTCAATCAAATGTTTGCTGATGCAGACTGGGGCGATTTAGACTACATGCTTATTGATTTACCGCCAGGAACAGGCGATATACATTTAAGTTTGGTACAGGCTGTTCCGCTTACTGGTGCCATTGTGGTGAGCACACCTCAGCAAGTAGCTTTAGCTGATGCTCAAAAAGGGGTGAGCATGTTTAAAATGCCAAACATCAATGTTCCCGTTTTGGGAATAATTGAAAACATGGCTTATTTTACACCGGCCGAATTGCCAGAAAACAAATACTATATTTTTGGGAAAGATGGCGCTAAAAATTTAGCTGAAAGAATTGGCGTTCCACTTTTAGGAGAGATTCCATTAGTGCAAAGTATAAGAGAGGCTGGTGATGCTGGTCGTCCGGCTGCTTTGCAAGAAAACACGCCACTTGCCAAAGTATTTAAAGATATGGCACAACGTGTAGCGCAGGAAGTAGCGATTAGGAACGCAGAAAAAGCCAATACAGAAATGCCTGCTTAGTCATTAATTCTATGCTTGCGGTTGGGTAACAAATTTTTAAGTGTCCAATCTAATTTTTGTTCGAATTTTTCACTTCTTACTTTGCAATCTGCAATACTGCAAATAGCGCAAGAGCTTGGTATACATGGATCAGAGTGAATAAAAAACTCAATGTCTTCATGTATTTTATCTTTAATTAAATTTTCTACCGCAATCACCTCATGATGTGTGTTTTCTAAATTATCGTACCAAGGCAAAGTAATATGAGCATCAATATGCAAGGTATGGCCATATTTTAATACACGTAGGTTATGCATGTCAATCCATTTTTTACTGCGATTTTCATTGAGCACTACTATCAATTTTTCTAAATTTTCATAGTCGGCTTCATCCAACAAACCAGTAATTGATTGCTTTAAAAGTTTGTAGCCCGTATAAAAAATAAAACCTCCAAATAAAATAGCAATAACATGATCAAGCCACAGTAATTTTGTAAGGTGTATTACTAATAATCCAATCACTAAACCAATACTAGAAACAGTGTCGGAAATTAGGTGTTTACCGTCGGCAGTCATAATTATGGATTGGTGTTTTTTTCCTAAACCAATCAAATACTTTCCCATAATAAAATTGGCTGCGCCAGCTAATAAAGAGAGTATTGCAGCAATATCAAGGCTATGTATTGTAGGTGGTTGAAAGAATCCATGAATTGATTTGGCAATAATTAAAACGCCAGAAATAAAAATTAATCCGCCTTCAAAACCTGCACTTAAAAGTTCAATTTTTCCATGTCCGTAAGGATGATCCTCATCTTTTGGTTGCGATGCGTAATACAAACTAAACAAGGCAAAAATACCGGTAATAATATTGATAATGGATTCTAAAGCATCGGTTAAAACAGCGTTTGAGTGGGTTAAAAAATAGGCCACTATTTTAAGTCCCATAATTAAAAAACCACCAAGCAAAACTTTTTGCATGGCCCTAATTTTTAATTTTGAAGATGTTTTAGGCACGTTAAAAATTTACTAATTAATGCAATTCATAATAATCGTTTAAATCGGGAATTTCAATATTACTAAAGCCTGACTCTATTAGCTTTGTCTTAAAGTCAAACATTACATCTTCATTACCATGAACTAAAAATATTTTCTTTAAATCCGCTTTATTTTGACAGGATAGAAAGTCGATTATTTCGGTATAATCAGCATGGGCACTATAGGAATTAATTGCTTTGATTTGCATTTTAACATCATGCACTTCACCAAAAATGCGGACTTGTTTATCGCCTCTTAACAAACGATGTCCTAATGAGTTTGGAGGAACAAATCCAACGACTAAAAGTGTGCAATTTTCTTTACCGATGTTATTATGCAAATGATGTTTAATACGACCAGCTTCCATCATACCTGAAGCAGAAATAATAATACATGGTTCTTTAAGTTCGTTCAAGGCCTTTGATTCTTCTGCATCTTGGATATAAATCAAATTCTTAAAGCCAAAAGGGTCATCATCAATTTCCATGTATTTTTGAATCTCCTCATTAAAACTATCTGAATATTTTCGCATAATATCAGTAGCATTCATACTTAAAGGACTATCAACAAAAACTTTAATGGCGGGCAATAATCCCTGTGTTTTTAATCTATCGAGTGTGTACACTACTTCTTGCGTTCGTCCTAAGCTAAATGCAGGTATCAATAGTTTTCCTTTTTTTTCTACGCAAGTTTCGAGCACCACTTGAAGCAGTTTTTCGGCAGCCATTGCGGCATCATCATGCAATCGGTTACCGTATGTAGATTCGCAAATGATGTAATCGGCCTGACGAAATTTTTCGGGCGCCTTAATAATTAAATCATGTGGCCTGCCAATATCGCCAGTAAAACATACATGAATAATCTTGTTAAGATCCTTAATTGCCAGATTAACCACTGCGCTTCCAAGAATATGACCAGCATCAGTAAAATTGAAACTAACCTCATCATTAATTACAAATTCATTATGATAAGGCACAGTGTAAAAGTGTTTCATGCATTTACCTGCATCTTTTGTGGTATATAATGGCTTTAATGGTGGTTTACCCATTTTTGCGCGTCTTTTATTTAAAAAAACCATATCGTTTTCATGAATATGGGCGCTATCCATCAACATTACCTCACATAAATCTCTTGTGGCTGGCGTAGCATAAATTTTACCTGTAAAGCCCTGTTTTACCAGCAATGGCAAATTCCCCGAATGATCGATATGAGCATGAGATAAAATTACCGCATCTATTTCTGCTGGATTAAATCCAAGATGACTGTTTAACTCATCATTATCTTTTGCGCTGTTTTGATAGAGACCGCAATCTAATAGTATCTTTTTACCTTGTTGGGTGGTGATGATATGTTTACTACCAGTTACAGTTTTTGCAGCACCTTTAAATGTTACTATCATAATAAATATTTTGTGTTGGAATTAAGAATAAAATTAACTTATTTCAGAATAATTATTGATGACATTATTTTTTGTCCATTTCATTAGCCACCAGCTTCAGCTGATTATACCAATTCTCTCCAAACTTTCTGATTAAGGGTTCTTTTAAAAACTCGTAAATAGGCACTTTTAAATGTCGTCCTAAAATACAGGCATCATTGCAAACCTCCCAAATATGGTAGTTTACAGCAGTATATGTTTTATAATGATTTACTCTTATTGGATACAGATGACAAGAAATTGGTTTTTTAAAATCAACCACTCCATCATTATAGGCTTTCTCAATGCTGCATTTCGCTGTTTTTGTTTCATCAAAATATACAAACGCACAATGCTTATTTCCATCAACAAGTGTAGTAACATCATCACCATCTTCGTCAATCACGTTCACACCCTGGGCTTCAATTGCCGCAATTCCTTCGGCAGGGATATAGCTTTTTATTTTAGGAAATATATCTTTTAGTATTTTAATTTCATCTTTTTGAAGCGGAGCACCGCTGTCACCTGCCACGCAACATTCGCCTTTACAAGCATTAAGATTACATACAAATGCCTTTTTAATAATGTCGTCCGACACTAAAGTTTCTTCAATAGCGATCATATTTTATCCAAATAAATGTGTGAATGCTTCTTCAATTTTAGCTACCTGTACGATTTTAATTTTTGCACTAACATGGTCGGCCGACAATTTATTATATTTAGAAATAAAAATTTGTTCAAAGCCCAAACGTTCTGCTTCAGCAATGCGCTGTTCTATGCGATTTACAGGCCTTATTTCACCACTCAATCCAACTTCACCTGCAAAACAAATGGTAGCATCAATGGCAATATCTTCATTAGATGAAAGGATAGCACAAACAAGTGCCAAATCTATTGCTGGATCTTCCACCTTTAGCCCTCCTGCAATGTTTAAAAATACATCTTTTACACCTAACCTAAAGCCACATCTTTTTTCGAGTACTGCTAGTAGCATACTTAATCTTCTTAGGTCGTATCCTGTAGCAGACCTTTGTGGCGTACCATAAGCGGCTGTGCTTACCAATGCTTGTGTTTCAATTAGCATTGGCCTTAAACCCTCTAATGTGGCCGCTATTGCCACACCACTTACTGACTCTTCTCTGGCTGTGATTAATATTTCTGACGGATTATTTACTTCTCTTAAACCCGTTCCTTGCATCTCGTAAATGCCTAATTCATTGGTACTTCCAAATCTATTTTTTGTGGTGCGCAATAATCGATACACATGATTTCTTTCGCCTTCAAATTGCAATACTGTATCCACAATATGTTCAAGCACTTTTGGACCAGCTAAGCTACCATCTTTGGTAACATGACCAATTAAAAACACAGGAATAGCGGACTCTTTAGCCAATTTCATGAGTTCGGCTGCGCATTGCCTAATTTGAGAAACACTTCCTGGCGAAGACTCCATAGTTGGAGAAAATAAGGTTTGGATAGAGTCAATTACAATTAACTGTGGTTGTATCTCATCTGTTTTTGCGATAATGTTGGTGGTAGATGTTTCTGTATAAATATAACAAAGCTTGTTTTGCAAACCAATACGTGAAGCGCGCATTTTTATTTGCTGTTCGCTTTCTTCGCCTGATACATAAAGTACTTTTAAATTATGCTCCTGCAGGGCCAATTGCAACATTAAAGTAGACTTTCCTATACCGGGCTCACCTCCAAATAAAACCAGTGACCCGGGAACAATGCCACCTCCTAAAACCCTCGATAATTCTTTATCAATAATATCTATGCGTGCTTCTGTTTGCTCTCCTATTTCATGAATTAAAACTGCCTCGGTAGTTTTTTTATGATAAGATGTTTTTGATATTGCATTACTTGCACTTGGTTCATTTTTTTGCACTACTTCTTCAACGTAAGTGTTCCACTCGTTGCAACTTGGGCATTTACCAAGCCATTTGGGCGATTGCACACCGCAATTCTGACAAAAATATACTGTTTTAACTTTCATTAATTGACTTTCATAAAGATGCAAAGTAAGTTAACTAATTCATTCCTTAAAAGAAATAAATGTAACTTGTTCAATTAAATTTTGATTCTTTAAAATAATTGATTTGATTTGAAAAATGTTTAAGAATTGTGCGCTAAGTTGCTTGCTTATTATTTTAATTATTTCCTATCCCTACAATGCAAAGGCCAAAACAATAGATACCTTGTATTGTAAACCAAACAAAGGTTTATACAGTGTAAGTTCAATTTCCCCTGACTTTTGCTTCATCACCATTAAAATTAGACCTGATGATTCAGGTAAGCGTCATAATTGGGAACACTACTATATTAATCAAAAAGGCAATTTAGGTTACAGGTATGCCCAAATGATCGGATGGCAAAATAATAAACATTGGGGTTTTGAAGGTGGTGCCGAACTTTGCAGGAAAATTATGACTGTAGATTTTGCCACTAACGAAAACATACCAGAAGTTCGTCAAAAAAACCAAAGTAGCTTGCCAACTTTTTATCGAACTGTATTTAACTCAATTAATGTACCGATTAGAGTGGTTTTTACAGCAGGCAAAAAAAAATTGAAGTTTTTTACTTTCTTTGGAATTAACAAGACCTTTTGCTTCAACATATATCAAGAAGAATTGACCTACAATAACAATCGTATTGAATCAAATAAATTGGTAACCGAAAATATTGGTGCCAAACAAGTTTTCTCGGCTTCTGATTGGGCCGCTGGCATTAAATATGATTTTACAAAAAAAGCCGCTATAAGAGTAAATGGCGCGGTACAAAGAAGCTACGCTTCAGTAAAATCATCAAACAAAAAAATATTGTTTTGGAGCAGCGGCATTTCTGTGGGATATGTTTATGCTTGGTAAATATAAGTTCATTAATCACTTTAAACCAAAAGATCACCTTCTAAATTAAATGCTTGCCACAGATTCACAGATTATTAACTGCAAACAAGGCAATGAAGCCTTAGAAAGGGTAAAATAAAATATCATCCATTTTCAAATTTGCTAGGCACATTGCAAGATTAAACCCAGATTACGCATTAGAAATACATAAACGATAAAGAAATTGCAAATCAGATTTTTACAAATATGATAACATTTTCTAAATCGTGATTAACCCAACTAAATCAAGTAGTTCAATTTTTTAAATCTCCTATTGATTAATTTGGGTTAAATTAGCTCATCAAAATATCCAAAACAAAACCATGATCTAATTCGTTGTTCAGCTGCCATCCCGAACCTGCGGGACCTCGACATCAGCTAATCAGCTAATCAACTAATCCGATAATTTAAAGAAATGTGCATTTTGTTATTAAACCAAAATAGATTACGTTTGTTTCCTTAAAAAATTAAACCAAATATCATGCATTTTGAATTAACAGAAGAACATTTAATGATACAAAAAGCAGCACGCGATTTTGCTAACGATGTGCTGAAACCGGGCGTTATAGAGCGCGATGAAACCCAAACATTTCCTGCTGCCGAAATGAAACAATTGGGCGAATTAGGATTTTTAGGAATGATGGTAGATCCAAAATATGGCGGAGGCGGATTAGATACAATCTCCTATGTATTGGCCATGGAAGAAATTTCAAAAGTTGATGCTTCTGCCAGTGTGGTAATAAGCGTAAACAACTCCCTTGTATGCTGGGGATTAGAGGAATTTGCCAACGAAGAACAAAAACAAAAATATTTAGTTCCGCTTGCCAAAGGCGAAATTATTGGTGCTTTTTGCTTAAGTGAGCCAGAAGCCGGATCTGATGCTACCTCACAAAGAACCACTGCAATAGACATGGGCGACCATTATTTATTAAATGGAACAAAAAATTGGATAACGAACGGAAGTTCAGCATCGGTTTATTTAGTGATGGCTCAAACCGATGTGGCTAAAGGTCACAAAGGAATCAATTGTTTAATAGTGGAGCGTGGTATGCCGGGCTTTGAGATAGGAGCTAAAGAAAACAAAATGGGTATTAGAGGTTCAGATACACATTCTTTATTGTTTACGGATGTAAAGGTGCCAAAAGCCAACAGAGTTGGTGAAGAAGGTTTCGGCTTTAAGTTTGCCATGAAAACATTAAGTGGCGGCCGTATTGGTATTGCTGCTCAAGCTTTAGGTATTGCAAGCGGAGCGTACGAGCTGGCACTAGCCTATTCAAAAGAAAGAAAAGCTTTTGGTAAATTAATTTCTGAGCATCAAGCTATACAATTTAAATTAGCTGATATGGCTACTGAAATTGAAGCTGCACGTTTATTATGCTTAAAGGCTGCTGCTCTTAAAGATAGCCATGGTGATTACGGAACGGCAAGTGCGATGGCCAAAGTATTTGCTTCAAGAGTAGCCATGTGGGTTACTACAGAAGCTGTTCAGGTGCATGGTGGTTATGGTTATGTTAAAGAGTACCATGTAGAACGTTTGATGCGTGATGCAAAAATTACTCAGATATACGAAGGAACAACTGAAGTGCAAAAGATTGTGATTTCGAGAGCTATTTTAAGCTAAATAAGTTCAATACATCATTTATACCGATTACACTTTTAATTTAGTCCAATTGCAGCAGGCCTTATTGTACTAATTTCAAGTAGTATCGGCATTAACCATTGCATATTTATTTTTTAGTTGAACTAAAAAATAAATCCAATTGGTATTATTTTAACGGTTGTCAACATCATTGGCAACCGTTTTTATTTTCTAATGCTTTCGATGCAAAATAATATTTCTCGAAGTTTCGAAATACAATAGCAGTGCGCCAAAGAAAATACCCATAGCTCCGCCAAAGGTTACATCAACAGGAGCATGAGCGCCAATTGCAACACGAGAAATACCAATGGCTGTGGCCCAAATAAAAGGTACAAAACAATATTTATTAAAATGTATTTTTCTACTTCGTTTAATGGAAAATGAAAGCACTGTGGCTAATAAAAAAGCATTAATACTAAAGTGAAATAATAAATAGACCAATATTTTGTATATTGGTTTTTTTGTTTTATCTTTGGTCTCAAATATAATTCACTATGTCAAATTCATTATTTA
>Ga0247832_1007705_pt1 | contig 11069 bp, 11 predicted proteins | sample LaCruzMarch2015__10_FD_192407 | JGI IMG/M metagenome (GOLD analysis project Ga0247832, IMG submission 192407) | Freshwater microbial communities from meromictic Lake La Cruz, Castile-La Mancha, Spain - LaCruzMarch2015_4m | ecosystem: Environmental > Aquatic > Freshwater > Lake | place: Spain...
AATTTCCTGGCCAAGCAAAAATCCCAATGAGCAGAAGTCTTTGGTCATCATCCTTTAATACACAAAAAGCTAAAACTGCAATTGTCAGTGTAAGCTTTGAAAATGCTGTCAAAACTGGAGCTGATACATACTCAGCAACTGTTAAAGTTAAATTTTCAAGTGCACCAACAGCAGGCATTCCTTTAAAAATGAATGTTTATTTATTAGAAGATAGTATTGCTGCAACAGGTTCACTATTACAAGGAAATTATTCAAATGCAGTTCAAGGCGGTGCTGATCCACTCTCTAATTGGTTTCATAATCATACATTACGTAAAGCTCTAGGTGGTGCTTGGGGTTTTTCTACAACTATCCCAGCTAGTCCAGTTGTAGGCACAACATATTCTGAGAATATTACATTTACAGTTCCTGCTGCTTGGGTAGCAAAACATATCAATGTAGTAGCATTTGTAGCATATGATGGCCCTGCTGCAAGTAACCAAAAAGAAATCTTAAATGCTGAGCAGTATAAATTGAAATTTTGGTACCCTACAGCTGTAAATAGTATTACTGAAAATTTAGTAGAAACAAACATTTATCCAAATCCTGCTAAATTGAATAGCTTTGTTAAATTTTCTTTTAATTTAATGGAAGATGCAAATGTGACGATGGAAGTTATCAATACTTTTGGACAAGTAGTATCTAGACCATATTCTAGTTTTGAAATCAAAGGAGCACATACAATTCAATGGAGTGCCTCTGAAAATGGCTCATTAACTCCAGGAATGTATCTTGTACGTTTGACTACTGATAAAGGCGGAAGCCAAGTGAACAGATTAATTTTGGAATAAAATCTATCCTAATTTTTAAAAAAGAGATCTCATAAGGATCTCTTTTTTATTTTCAATAATTTAAAAGCTTTTATCAATACTCTAACAGATTATGAATTTATAACTGATGGAAATTTAGTTTGCCTTTTAAATAAAAAAAAATGAATTATTCTTAAAAAAAGTACATAATTATATTTCTTCAAACTCAACACCAGCTTCTTTTACATTCAAATTGTATTGAACGCCACATTTTAAAGCCATGTTGCGTGCTTGATGTCCTACAGGAAAATCAAAACATACTGGATAATTAAATTCCTTTATTTTCTCCAATACTATATCATATTCTGACATACCAAACGGTGTTTCGTTGTCTAATGTATCTGTAAAACCACCAATTAATAAACCACTTAAATGACTCAATTTACCAGCTCGTAGCATTTGCCACATCATCCGATCTATATTGTATTTATATTCTCCTATATCTTCAATAAAAAGAATTTTACCATCGGTATCAATATCACTTTGTGTACCTATTAAATCAGACAATAATGCTAAGTTTCCACCTACTAAAACACCATTCGCTTCTCCTATACGATTCATTCGATGGGGGGTGATATGGTAGGTAATATTCTTCCCCATTAACACATTGAATATACTCCAAGTCGAATTAAAATCATAATCAGCAGGCCTGTAACCACCGCACATATGGGCGTGAATCGTTGCTGTTTGAAACTGAGTATGGATATGAGAATGAAAACATGTAATATCACTATAACCTAATAACCATTTGGGATGCTTTGCAAAATGCGTAAAGTCCAATTGATCAATAATGCGCACAGCGCCATAACCTCCTCGTCCAAATAAAATTGCATGAATTGAATCGTCGTCCAGCATTTGTTGCAAATCCGAAATTCGTTCTTGATCTGTTGCCGAAAATTTAAAATAAGATGTTCCCACAGTTTGACCTACAATAACCCGAAAGCCCCAGTCTGCCAATTGCTTTATCATATCTTCGATGTCGGGCAATGAAACAGCGCCTGCAGGACAAGTTATACCTATTGTATCGCCAGGTTTTAAATATGGTGGTATTCTGTACATTATTGTTAGCTTTGATTAACTTTGCCCAAATATATAAAATCACATTCAGATGGAAGATAAATCGTCAAAATATGCATGGAGTACTAAAATGGGTTTAGCGACAGGTGTTTTATTGTTGGGTCTAGGGTTATACGTTTTTATATCGCGACCAGCAAATGCAAAAAGTAGAGCTTTACCAGTATTTATGATTGTTTATGGTATTTTTCGCATAGGGTTTTCATCCTATCAGTTGTTTGGAAAGAAAAAGAATGAAATAGAACAATAAAAGATGAATATTTTCAAATTGATATCATTTTATGATATAACTTTGTGATATAAATATTTAACATGAAATCATTGTCATTAAAAATCGAGGATTCAATTATAAAAGAAACAGATGAATTGATAAAGGATATCAAAATTTCAAGAAATCAGTATATCAATCAAGCTATAGAATATTATAATCGACATGAAAAAAGAAAACAACTAGAGTTGAGACTTAATAATGCATCAAAATTAGTCAGTAAAAATTCGATGGATGTTTTGGCAGAATTTGAAGACATAAATATAGACTATGAAGATTAAACAATGGTATATCTATACTGCCAATTTGAATCCTCAGCTAGGTACTGAAGCCGGAAAGGTTAGACCAGTGTTGGTGATTCAATCTGATTTGTTAAATTCAATACACCCTTCAACTATTATTCTTCCTATTACAACAAACATTATAAAGAATGCAGAACCTTTAAGATACAACCTAAAACCAACTGAAAGTGGATTGAAAAAAGAATCTGCTATATTGATAGATCAAGTCAGAGCCATTGATAACCAACGATTTGTTAAGGAAATAGGAAAAATAAACCCTTCACAAATTAAAAAAATTAAACAGTCCTTAATGGAAGTTTTAGACTGGATTTAATATAAAAAATTTAATATGATTGAATATAAAAGACATTTAGTTACAGCTGCATTACCTTATGCCAATGGACCTGTACATATAGGACACTTGGCTGGAAATTTTTTACCCGCAGATGTTTACAGCAGATATTTACGAGCTAAGAAAGAAGACATTAAATTTATTTGTGGCACTGATGAACATGGCGTACCGATTACTATTCGCGCAATGAAAGAAGGCGTAACACCTCAAGAAATTGTCGACAAATATTACACCATTATCAATGAAAGTCTTAAAACAATGGGCATTTCATTTGATATTTTTTCACGTACATCCAAGTCTATACATCATGAAACTGCACAAGCATTTTTCAAAACCATGTACGACAAAGGACAGTTTGAAGAACGTGAGTCTGAGCAATATTATGATGAGGAGAAAAAGATGTTTTTGGCCGATCGTTATATTACAGGTACTTGTCCGAAATGCGGCAATGAAAATGCCTATGGCGATCAATGCGAAAAATGTGGCTCTACCCTTTCTCCCGATGAATTGATAAATCCAAAAAGTGCCTTAAGCAATTCTGTTCCCATCAAAAAGAAAACGACGCATTGGTATCTTCCATTGCAAAATTACGAGCCATGGCTCAAGCAATGGATACTTGAAGATCATAAAGAATGGAAAAATAATGTGTACGGTCAATGCAAAAGTTGGATTGACAGTGGTTTAAATCCGCGCGCAATGACTAGAGATAGTAATTGGGGTGTGAGCCTTCCAATGCCCGACACGGCTGGCAAAGTCCTCTACGTATGGTTTGATGCACCTATAGGTTATATTTCTGCCACGAAAGAATTGACACCTCAATGGAGCGATTATTGGTGCAAAGAGGATACAAAATTGGTTCACTTTTTGGGCAAAGACAATATCGTTTTTCATTGTATTATTTTTCCAGCAATGCTCAAAGCCCATGGCGGATTTGTATTGCCTAACAATGTACCTGCTAACGAGTTTTTAAACATTGAAGGCGAAAAAGTTAGTACAAGCCGAAATTGGGCCGTTTGGGTCGATGAATATATCAAAGACTTTCCTGATATGCAAGATGCTATGCGTTATACTTTAATTGCCAATGCACCTGAAACTAAAGACAATGATTTTACTTGGAAGGATTTTCAAGATAGGAACAACAGCGAGCTTGTAGCCATTTTTGGCAATTTTGTGAATAGAGCATTTGTACTCATGCACAAACTATGCAATGGAAGAGTTCCCAAGTTTCATTTAGACCACAAAGATGCAACAGATGATGGGTTATTTGAAAAAATAGTACTCACAAAGCAAACTATCGAACATTGTATCGAACATTACAAATTTAGAGAAGGATTGTTTGCTGTTATAGATTTAGCGCGAGAAGGCAATAAATATTTACAAGACAAGGAACCATGGAAAAAAGCTGGACAACAAGAGCTGATTGATAATAGTTTGCATATGTGCCTTCAATTGTGTGCCAACTTAGCCATTTACTGCAATCCATTTTTACCATTTACAGCTCAAAAATTGTGTAAAATGATGAAAGTTGTAGATCGTATGCTCGATTGGGAAAACGGTGGCAGTTTAAACTTATTAAAAGTTGGCTATCCGCTAGCACCCCCAGAATTATTGTTTAGAAAAGTAGAAGATACAGAAATAGAAGCACAGATAGAGAAACTGAAAGCAGGTAGCTTACTTGCAAGTAAAAGTACAAATGAACCAACTCCCTTTGAAACTCAAATTCAACCTGTAAAGGCCGAAATTGTATTTGAAGACTTCGAAAAAATAGATTTGCGAGTTGGAAAAATCATTGCTGCTGAAAAAGTAGAAAAAGCAGATAAATTACTTAAACTAACTGTGGATTTAGGTTTCGAGCAACGAACTGTAGTGAGTGGTATCGCAATGCATTTTTCACCAGAGGAAATAATTGGTAAACAAGTAACTTTAGTAGCCAACTTAGCCCCACGAAAAATGAGAGGAATCGAAAGTAATGGTATGATATTGATGGGAGAAAATGCAGAAGGCAAACTAGTATTTATCAATCCTGATACTGATGCAGTAAATGGTTGTGTAGTGAAATAGTTTCTAATAAAGTTGTTTTAGTTCATAAAACATACGAATCAAACAACGAATAACGTTATATCAGTATGCATAAATTATTTTTAATAGTGTTTTTCTTTAATTTGAGTCTACCTGTGTTTGGACAAGTTACCCATACGCTTGTGGGACACTTGGGCGTCACACAAACTGCATATTATTCATCAATACCAAATTCAAAATCGTATTCTTCCCATTTTCTACCACAATTCGGAATAGACTATGCAAAGATAAGTGACAATTTTTTTTGGGGAGGAATAGGCATTGGATATAATCCTAGAAGTATGACCTTGCATAAGTATAATGATGGAACTAAAACCGGACTTAAATTCCCCGAGATCTGGTTTAGAGTTAAGGCCGGATTAAAATTTGAAAGTGATTTTTTAACGCATTTACCACATATCAGTTTAGGTGTATCTAGAACTGGATCTCAAACACAGTTTATATCAAGTTATAATAATCCTTCAACGCCCTATATTTATAATGTAACGGATACAACCCTTAAGTTCAAAAAAATTAAACCATTCATTGAATTGGGCAATACAATTTTAAACTCTTCATTTCGAATCGATAAACGTAATTTGTTGATGACATTTGGCATACGGTATTACCCACTGGCAGTATTTTCGAGTCCAATGGACTTTGAATATGAGGACCAAATGTTTAAACAAATTCAATATAAAATAGTAGAACTTTATTTTACTGCTGGTATTCAGCAAAATTTTCATAAATAAATTTAAATATATTTAAAAACTGACATTCAATTTCAGTCCTAAATTCACTTTAGAATTCATAGTATTCTGAACCAATGTTGGGCCAATTTGGTAATTGAGCCTTGAACTACTCCGTTGATGGTCATAAGCTATGCTGTTAATTTTGGCAACTTTAATGGCATCGAATATGCTACCAAAACGAATTAGGATGCTTCCCGCAAAGCCACTAATCATAAGAACTTCATTGAGTTGAAATGGCCCAACCATTTGGTTTGTTTGGTTCGTTAAACCAACAACTGTTAAAGCTATACATCCAACATAACCTCCCAAAAAAGATAATCCTCGAAATGTTTCGTTGCAATACAATTGCCCTAAACCTGGAACTAAATACGAACCTCCAGCTGCTAGTAGTGGACTATAACGTTTAGTTGACTTTTGATACTCAGAAACGTGAAATTTGAAGCGATTCATTTCATATTGGGCCGATAAGCTTTTTACCAAAAACTGTATCAAAACGATCAGTATAATAGCTTTTTTCATATAGATATATTCAATGGATTTAAACTTAAAAATAGAACCTTTTAATATTCATTCCGACCTCATTAATTTGCACTTGCACCGATTTTTTCAGACAAAAAATTAGTCCATTCCTTCAATTGTTTGTTTTTCAACACCCTTGGAAATTTATTCATTGCACCAAATTTGCCTGTAGCGTGTAAAAAATTAATAAAAGTAGATGAGGGTAAAACTTCAACAAACAAATGAGGCAAAGCCGATGTTCGTTCTACAGCATAATCATCATTGATACGGCATAATGTTTCATCTATATGTTTTATAAGTTCTGCTTCATCAACTGTATTATCGTCGCAACCTATATACCAACGGTGTGCAAACAAACCTTCATGCATAAATCCTGCAACAGTAAATTCTTTAATAGTGATGTTTAATTTTCGTTGTACTTCATCTATGGCTTTATTCATGTTGTCGACACTCAAATGTTCACCACATAGGCTTAAAAATTGTTTAGTACGACCTACAATTATAAATTCACTATCTTTTACCGATGTAAATTTGATTACATCGCCAATGATATAACGCCAAGCACCAGCACAGGTAGACAACACAACTGCATACTCTTTATCAGCAACCACTTCGTGTACCATATAGGCTTTTGCATCTGGTTTTACTTCGCCATCATCGGTAAAATTGTCAATATTGAAAGGCACAAATTCGTAAAAAATACTATTGTTTAAAATCAATTTAATCCCCTTGGTATTCGGACGAGCTTGAAATCCAAACGAACCTTCAGAGGCCATATAAGTTTCAATATAGGTAATCGGTTTGCCCAACAAGTTTTTAAAGTTTTCACGATATGGCTCAAACGATACACCTCCATGTATATACAATGAAAGATTGGGCCATATTTCGTGAATATTGTTGACTTTGTGGTATTTGATAATTTCTTCAAATACTATCAAAACCCAAGCTGGCACTCCACAAACTGTGCCTACATTCCATTTTGGGGCTTTGCGTACAATCAGTTTGATTCGATCTTCCCAACGTGGCCGTTTGGAAATACTTTGTCCTGGTTTGTAAAACAAAAAAGACAACCACTTCGGCATATTTTTGGCACTGATACCGCTCATATCGCCCTCATAATAATCGCCCTGTTCAAATAATGATGTCGTGCCGCCTAGCATCAATATACCTTTTTCGAATACATTGGCTGGCAAATCGAAGTTTTGCATGGAATAAAACTGCTTAAAACCAGCTCGCTTCACGGATTTAATCATATCGTCAGTTACAGGAATATGTTTGCTCGAACTTTCAGAAGTACCCGAGCTCAATGCAAAATACTTTACTTTACCAGGCCAGGCGATATTGCGCTCCCCTTCATAGCTAAACTTCCACCACCTGCTATACATTTGGTTGTAGTTGTGAAAAGGTATACGCTTTTTATATTCTTCATACAATGTACTCGAACTCACTATTTCGCTGAAATTATAATGTTTACCAAAGTGCGTATTTTTGGCTTTTTTCATCAAACGTTGCAAAACCTGAAGTTGATAAGACCTTGGTGTACCTGTTTGTATCGTAAACGATTTTCGAATACGTAACGACCGACTGATTAAGTTACCTAGTAATGCCAAGTTTGTATAATTTTAAAAAGAAGACAAAAATAATTGTTGTATCACAGTGAAAAAAGTTTTATTTCTCGATAAAAATGAGATATTGTTTTCATTCTTTTTACCAATTTACAAATGCTTTATTGAAAATATCGTCGGCCAATTGATCCGAAATAGAAGCTATCAGTTGATTTTCGACCGTTTGAATGTTTTGATCAGCGCTAAAATCAGCAAATCGAGAAAAACTCTGATTAAAATTAGCCTTTTCATTCAGCTTGCTTTTAAAATCGATATTGACGGTTATAGTCAATCGGTTTTTGGAGCTCGTTTCGTTGCCAGTAATTGCCGCTACGCTCACATCGTAGGCTGTTATTTCGCCCGACATGTCGTAATCTACTTGCTCTGAATTAACTTGAGCCAAGGATGATTGAGATAAAACGCGTTGGCGTAATTTTTCAGTAAAAGCAGAGCTTAAAGATGGAACCACTGTACGAGCATTGTTTTCAATGAAATGAATATTGATAGTTTTACCTTCAATTGCTGCACCAGTAAAACTATAAATCTTACAAGCACTTATTCCCCAAAAAGCGAGCAATATGATTATAAACGCAAATTTATTCTTCAATATCATACTCCTTTATTTTACGATATAATGTACGTTCTGATATTCCCAATTCAGAAGCAGCATCCCTACGTCGGCTGCGGTGTTTTTTCAATGCTTTGATAATATATTCACGTTCATGGTCTGCCAGGTTTAATGTTTCCTCTACTGGATGCACAGATGTCATTTTGTGCGCTTCATTGTTCGATATTAAAATCGATTTAGAAGCTGGCAAATTTTGTTGCAAATCGTTGGTTGTAAAGGGCATTATTTGTTCGTTGTTAATAGGTTCAGAATTGTAAGCATGTCCTAAAGCGGGATTTTTTACAATTTCAAAAAACATCTTTTTCAAGTCATTGACATCCTTTTTCATATCAAAAAAGAGCTTGTACAAAATATCTCTTTCGCTGGCAAAATCAGAGTTCCCATTTGAAGAATGATGGCCAGAAATCATTGGCATATTCTCTTGGGTATGATTTGGAATAAAATAGCGAAGTTCATCGGCATTCACCATTTTATGAGGAGCCAACACTGATATTTGTTCTGCCATGTTTTTCAATTCTCGAATATTGCCAGGCCATCTGTAATTAATCAAAACTAGCTTGGCATCGTCTGTCAGTTGAATGGGAGATGTTTTGTATTTGTCTGCAAAATCAACACAAAATTTTCGAAACAACAATGGAATATCTTCTTTACGCTCACGCAAAGAAGCCACACGGATAGGTACAGTACTCAGACGATAATACAAATCTTCTCTAAATCGCCCGGCATTGACCAACACAAGCAAATCCTTGTTGGTAGCCGCTATGACTCGCACATTGGTTTTTTGCACTTTAGACGAACCTACCCGGATGTATTCGCCAGTTTCTAGCACTCGAAGCAAACGCGCTTGTGTACCTAACGGCATCTCCCCGATTTCATCTAAAAATATTGTACCACCATTTACGGTTTCAAAATAACCTTTACGACTTTCGGTCGCGCTTGTAAACGATCCTTTTTCGTGACCAAAAAGCTCACTATCAATAGTTCCTTCGGGTATGGCACCGCAGTTGATTGCTATAAATGAATTGTGTTTGCGTGTGCTTTGAGAATGTATGATTTGTGAAAAAACTTCTTTTCCGACGCCGCTTTCGCCTTGTATCAAAACCGTCAAATCGGTGTTGGCTACCTGCGAAGCCACCGTCAATGAATAATTCAAAGAAGGATCATTGCCTATAATCCCGAAACGGTTTTTTAATGATTGTAATTCCTGATCTGTTAACATATATGGATATATGTGACAAAGTTACCGCTTTGAGTGCGATTCTGTCACTTTTTTGTTCTTAATTAAATCCTAATTTCAATTCTATCAAATCAAAAAATACCCCAAAGCAATAACAATACACAATTGAACGATATAAATAATAATTCCAAACAACATTGCATTGCGTCCTGCTGAAATCAACTTTTTCAAATGAATTTTAAGCCCAATAGCCGTCATAGCGAGTGTTAGAATGAGTTTACCACTTTCCTCCATGGCTTTGATAAATGCTGATGGCAATTGTACAAACGATACTATGATCGTAATCACTATAAAACCCCATAAATAAGCAGGTAGTTTAAAATAATCTTTCCAAGGCAATTGCTTGTCTTTATTAATCAAATAATTAAACAAAATAATTGCAGGCGATAACAAGGCCACACGAGCGAGTTTAATCGTAATGGCTATTTCTCCTACTTCAGAATCTACTGCATAAGCTGCACCAGCTACATTACCAACAGAGTGTAAGGTACCTCCAATGATCAAACCTTTAAACGCAGCACTAATATCTACGTATTGAAATAAAAATGGAATCAATACCATTGCCAAACTACCCAAAATATTGACTACAGCTAAAGCAATGGCCACATCGTCCTTCTTATTGCCAACTATCGGAGCCGCTGCAGCAATAGCCGAGGAGCCACATATAGCAGTGCCAAAACCCGTAAGCCATGCGGTAGAATCTGGATATTTAAATAGCTTGGCTAAAAAAATCGTTGTATAAATTACGACTACAACAGTTACAATCAAGATTAAAAAGCTTTGCCAGCCCAGACCTTTAATGTTCGAAAAACTAATACTAAATGCCAAAAACAATACCGACAATTCCAACAGTTTAGAACCAGTATAACTAAAACCTTGTTGCACAGTTTCATTAAAATTGTACACATTACCAACGATTACCCCGAGCAAAAAACCAATTAAAATCACACTAATAAATGATACAATCATAGACAGAAATACCGCCACCACACTGATCGCAAGTGCTACCAAAAAACCGGGCAAATTAACTTTAATTTGATTCATACTATTCCAGCTCTTCTATTTCATACCCAATGGATCCGACCATGAACTGATACCGCCATCTAAATTATACACTTGTTTAAAGCCTTTATCCAACATTGCATGACATGCCTTACCGCTTCTATTGCCGCTTCTGCAATACACCAAATAAGTCTTTGATTTGTCCAAGCCCTCTAGTTGTTTTTCAAAATCCGACGAATTATAATCGATAAACACTGAAGCGCCTTTTATAATTCCTTCAGACACTTCGCCTGGCGTGCGCACATCCAACACGACCACATCGGGTTTAGCTTGCATTGCTTTGAAGTCTTGTTGATTGATGGTTTTCACTTCGACTTTGGATGCAGTCTCCGTAGAACTCGAACTTTGACATGAATACAAGCCCAAGAGAGCTACAATAAATAGCA
>Ga0247832_1007707_pt1 | contig 11065 bp, 8 predicted proteins | sample LaCruzMarch2015__10_FD_192407 | JGI IMG/M metagenome (GOLD analysis project Ga0247832, IMG submission 192407) | Freshwater microbial communities from meromictic Lake La Cruz, Castile-La Mancha, Spain - LaCruzMarch2015_4m | ecosystem: Environmental > Aquatic > Freshwater > Lake | place: Spain...
GGATGGTTGGTTGTGTTCTCTTTCAAGACCGCTCCAACCTGTCGTTGGAGCGCCAACCATCCGCACTTATGTTTTAACGATCACACGGACACTTCCAGGCCGCGCGCGTTAGACACGACATTACTCTGCGCTCGAAGAATCTGCGGCTCGTTGCTGCTCGGAATGGTCATGACGTGCTCAAAGTCGCCGAACATATCATTCATCAACATCCCACCTGTCGAACAATTCGCGAGTGAAGCATCAACCCGACAGATGAGTGGGACAACAAACCCTACGCCTTCACCACCTGCCCCTTCTTCGCCTTCGCGCCGACCAGGGCATTGCGCGTGTCGATGATGCAGTCGGCCCAATGGAGGAGTTCCTTGCGGTTGAAGGCGCTGTGCCAGGTGCTGATGATGACGGCGTCATACACTTCAACATTCTTTTGGTTCCAGACAATGGACTTGCGACCGCGCCAATTCGGGTGCTTGCGCACGGGGCGGATGACGGGGATGTGGGGGTCGTAGAACTCGGGCTTGGCTCCGTGTTGCAGAAGCAGGTCGAGGATGGCGAAGCTGGGGGACTCGCGCTCATCATCCACGTCGGCCTTGTAGGCGAGGCCCATGACGAGCACGCGGGCTCCGTTCATAGCCTTCTTGCGCACGTTTAGGGTCTCCATGGTGCGGCGCACGACATACTCGGGCATGGCCTCATTGATCTCGCCCGCGATCTCGATAAAGCGGGTGTGGATGCCGTATTCTTTGGCCTTCCAGGTGAGGTAGAAGGGATCGACCGGGATGCAGTGACCGCCGATGCCGGGGCCGGGGTAGAAGGCCTTGAAGCCGAAGGGCTTGGTCGCGGCGGCGTTGATGACCTCCCATACGTCGATGCCCATCTTGTCAGCGACGATCTTCATTTCATTCACAAGGCCGATGTTGACGCTGCGGTAGATGTTTTCCAGGAGCTTGGCGAACTCGGCAACGGCGGGCGAGCTGACGGGCACAACCTTCTCGAAGGCAGCTTCATACAAGGCCTTGCCCACTTCTTGGCAGGCTGGGGTGGTGCCGCCGACGATCTTGGGGATCTTGTGGCTGGGGAAGTCCTTGTTGCCTGGGTCTTCGCGCTCGGGGGAGAAGAGGAGGTAGTAGTCCTGGCCAACGGTGAAGCCCTTGGCCTCGATGCGGGGCTGGAGTTCTTCCTTGGTCGTGCCGGGATAGGTCGTGCTCTCCAGGCTCATGACTTGATCCGCGCGCAGGTAGGGCAGCACGGCCTCGACGGTGTTGATCACGTAGCTGAGGTCGGGCGCGTGGTGTTGATCCAGCGGCGTGGGCACGCAGATGATGAGGGCGTCGCACTTCGCGGCCTTGGAGAAGTCGGTCGTCGCGTCCAGCAGGCCCTTGTCCCGCATCTCGGCGATCTCATCGGCGGGGATGTGCTCAATGTAGCTGCGGCCTTCTTTGAGTGCGGTGATCTTGAGCTGATCAATGTCGAGACCGAGGACCTTGTAGCCCTTGCGGTTGAAGTTCAGCGCCAGCGGTAGGCCGACGTAACCGAGGCCGAGGATGCCGATGCGCGCTTTTTTTTTCTGGATGAGGTCGAGGAGGGGCAAGAGGGAGAAAAATGGATTAACCCGGAAAAGATCACGGCATCGGCGATGAAGGCAAGGATACTCTTCATCGGGTCTGCAAGAGCCCCGCTCGACCCGCTCGAGAGCCGATCAAAGGATGACCGAGCCCCGCGCGCCCTCCCCTTTAAGCCCGTCAGCCCACGCTGATCTGCCCCTCATGCACGCCAGCCTTGATCTTGACCGGTGCGCTGGTGTGATTGTGAATGACGGTGTCGCCTTTGAAGATCGCACCTTCGGCACACTCCACCGGCCCATGCACTAGCAAGCTATGGCAGTGCAGCAGACTGGGCGTGTGGGGGAAGTTCTGCTCCAATCCGTCCACCAGCTTGCAGAGCTTTTGATCGAGATGCAGGTGCGGTGGCTGTTCGTTGCGGCTGGGGTGCAACCGCAGGCAGAAGTCCTCGCCCAGCTCATAAGCATCCGAGCGCACGCACAGCAGATCGCTCGTGGTCTTCACCGGTGCGAAGCGCACACGCGACACTTCAATGGCCCCCGCGCCTGCGAAGCACTCGATGGCGGCCCCCATTGCCGTCTCCACCTGGATGACCGCTGGCGAGCTGGCATCGCGCGGATCGACGGTCTTCTTGTTCATGATCGGCGGCAGCGGGATGAGGCCGTCATTGGCTGCCAGGGCGAGCTTCAGCGCCTGGAGGTCAATCCACAGGTTGTTCGTGTTGAAGTAGCGATGCAGGTCGATGTTCTGGAAGTGCTTCTCGTCATCCTTCGGGCACTGTGCGGACTCCCGCAGCAAGAAGCGCCCATCGCGCAAGCGCACGGCCAGATGCCCGCCCTTCTTGTCCGATTCCGTGCGGCGGGTGACCTCCATGGCGAACGGCATCCCACTGTCCACGAACCAAGCAAGGATCGCCGGATCAAGCGTGGCCCCGAGGTTGTCCGAATTCGATACAAACGCATAGCGCACTCCACCGCTAAGCAAGCGCTCCAGCCAGCCAGAGCCCGCGAGGCAGGCATAGATGTCGCCATGGCCTGGCGGGCACCATTCTTGATCAGGATTGGCAGGCCAGGCGGCGGGCTCCAGCGTGCTGGCCAGCACCTTGGGCACCTTGTTCTGCATTAGCTCCCAGGTCTCCGTGCCACCCAGCTGAGGGAAACGAGCCGCGAGATGTGCCGCCGTGTCCTCGGATGTGCTGAAGCTGTTCATCAGCATGAAAAGCGGCACCTCGCCACCGGTCTGTCCACGCAACCGCAGCACCTGCCGCGCGATCAGATCCAGGAACGTGTCCTCGCCTCGCACCGGCAGCAGAGACTTCGCCTTCTCCAGCCCCATGCCGGTGCCCAGCCCGCCATTGAGCTTGATCAGCACCGTTTGCTTCAGCAATAAGGCGGCACGAGCAGCGTCTGGCTGCGTGAGCGCATCCGCACTGGGCAGGTCATTCGCCGCAGCGATGTCAGCCTCAGCAATCATCCCCGTCTCACCCGCCAACAGCGCGGTGTAACTGCCACGAAAGGCGCGAATGGCCGCATCACTCAAGCCTGCGGCCTGCATTCTCTCACGGAAAGGGGCAAAGGATGTCTCAATGCTCTCAGATCTGGATGCGGTTGGGTTCATGCGGCCGCAGGCTAGACAATCAGTGCGCGGAGGCAAATGAGGATTCGCCTAGTGTGAACGCTTCCCCCGAACAAAAAAGCCGGTGGTTACCCACCGGCTTTTTGAACCACTTTACTCTGATTCAGCAGCTACTGGCAGGCTTCGCACTCCTCGCCATTGCGCATGGCTTCGATGCTGCACGCCTTCTTCTCGTCAGTCGTGTATTCCCGCTTAGCAGCCGCCGCAGGTGTCTGCCCCACGATGCCGCGCATCTCTTGAGCGATGTCGCTGGTCGCTTGTTCGATGTTGCTGGCACTGCGAGTGCGGAGGTAATAGGTGGTCTTGAGACCCTTGCGCCATGCATTGCGATACATGAGCGACAAAGGAGGCATGTCGGTGCCTGCAAACCAGAGATTCACCGACTGGCTCTGGTCGATCCACTTCTGGCGACGGCTGGCGGCATCAATGATGTAGGCAGGGTCGATGCCGAAGGCAGTGGCGTATTTGCGCTTCAGATCGCCAGGGATTTCCTCGATGGTTTCGAGTTCGCCGTTGGTGTATTTCAACTTGCCCTGAATGTCGCTGGTCCAGAGACCGCGCTTCTTGAGGTCCTTCACCAGGTAAGGATTCAGCACGATGTATTGACCGCCGAGATTGCTCTTGGTGAAGCAGTTGGTGAACATCGGCTCGATGCACGGGCTGCTGCCCATGATGTTGCTGATGGTAGCCGTCGGAGCGATGGCAAGCACGTTGCTGTTGCGCATGCCGTTCTTGGCAATCTTGGCGCGCAGACCAGACCAGTCCATCTTGCCACCACGTGGCACGTCGATCTCCATGCCACGTTCTTTGGCCAGAAGGTCGAGCGTGTCCTGCGGCAGGAGGCCGCGATCCCACTTGCTACCCTTGTAGGACTTGTAGGTGCCGCGTTCCGCAGCGAGGTCGCTGCTGGCCTCATAGGCATAGTAGGCCACGGCTTCCATGAACTCGTCGTTGAACTCAACGGCTTCCTTCGAGGCAAAGGGAATACCTTTGCGATACAAGGCATAGGCCAAGCCCATGACGCCGAGGCCGATGGGGCGATGGCGCATGTTCGCGTTCTGCGCTGGGTTGGTGGGGTAAAAGTTGATGTCGATGACATTGTCGAGCACACGCACCGCGATGCGGATGGACTCGCGCAGCTTCACGTGGTCAATGCGGCCTGCATCATCCAGATGGTTGTCGATCAAGATGGAGCCCAGGTTGCACACGGCGGTTTCGTCTTCGCCCGTGTTCAGCGTGATCTCGGTGCAGAGATTGCTGCTGTGAATGACGCCGACATGATCCTGTGGGCTGCGCACATTGCAGGGGTCCTTGAAGGTGATCCACGGGTGACCCGTTTCGAAGATGGATTTGAGCATCTTCTTCCACAGGTCCACCGCATCGATCTGCTTGCCCCAGATCTTGCCTTCGGCTGCGAGCTGCTCATACGCCACATACTTGGCTTCAAAAGCAGCGCCGTAAGTATCATGCAGATCAGCCACTTCATTGGAGCGGAAGAGGGTCCACTTCTGGCGCGCTTCGAAGCGCTTCATGAACAGGTCAGGAATCCAGTTCGCGGTGTTCAGGTCATGCGTGCGGCGACGTTCGTCACCGGTGTTCACGCGCAGTTCGAGGAAGTCCTCGATGTCGTTGTGCCAGATCTCCAGATACGCGCAGCCAGAGCCACGGCGCTTACCGCCTTGGTTCACCGCCACGAGCTGATCGTTGTGCAGCTTGAGGAAGGGAATGACACCCTGAGACTCGCCATTGGTGCCCTTGATGTAGCCGCCCGTGCCACGCACGGCTGTCCACGAGCCACCGAGGCCACCGGCCCATTTCGAGAGGTAGGCGTTCTCGGCGATCCCGCGCTGCATGATCGACTCGATGCTGTCGTCGATCTTGTAAAGGTAGCAGGACGAGAGCTGCGTGTGCAGCGTGCCGCTATTAAACAGGGTCGGGGTGGACGAACAGAAGCGACGGCTCTTGTAGAGGCGATAGAGCGCGATGATGTGCTCAGTCGTGCCGGAGATGTTCGCACGCTGCTCGCGCAGGAAGAGACCAATCGCCACGCGCATCCAGAAGAGCTGCGGGGTTTCCAGGCGGCGCTGGGGATTGGTCTTCTTGTCCACGATCAGGTAGCGATCATAGAGCGTTTGGATACCGATGAAGTCGAAGTCCATGTCAGCGGCTGGGTCCAGCGCATCAGCTAGCTTCTCCAGATCAAACGTGAGCATGTCGGGATGAATGCGCTCCAGCTCGACACCGCGCTGAAGGTTGCGCTTGAAGGCGCGGCGATGGAAGGCAGGCAGCTGCTCGATGCCATCGCGAACGATGTCCCAGCCGAGCACTTCTTCATAGATGTAGCTGAGCAGGATGCGCGCGGAGAATTTGGCGAAGTCCGCGTCCTTCTCCATCAGCGTCTTCGAATTCAGGATGATGGTGGTCTTCAGTTCCTCTTGCTTGATCTCCTCAAAGATGGAGCGGCGCAGTTCCGCTTCGATATCATCACGGTTGACGCAGAGATCGAGCCCCAGCGCCGCGTAGTCGATACGGCGGCGCAGGTCTTGACCATCCCAGAGGAAGGTCTCCGTTGGGCTAACGCGCACATTGATCAACACCTGCTGGCCTTCATCCACAGGCGACTGCTCGCTGGCCTGCGCTTCCTCATGCAGGCGGAGCTGACCACGCAGACCACGATACTGAATGTAAGCCCGCGCGACCTTGTAGTGGCCCTGGCGCATCAGTTCTTCCTCGACCAAGTTTTGCAGGTCTTCGATCGTGATGAACTGACGCTCTTCCTCGGCGACTTGACGGCTCACACTTTCCGCAATGGTCACTGCGGGTGTCGAGTCCATCTCCAGGTTCAGGAAAGCCTTGCGCACCGCGATCTCGATCTTGTTGTGGTTCCACGCGACCACCTGACCATTGCGGCGGATTACCTTGGCCGAGACCATGATCGGCTGCGGCATGTTGGACTCGCCCGAGGGCAATTCCTTTTCCTTCCGCTGGCGGCGAACCACCACACTCTTCGCCACATCATACTTGTTCGCCTTGATGAGTGCCCGCTCGATCACCTGATAAATCTCATGCGCCGGCATGGTGCGCGTCTGCCCATCCGCCGCCTGGGAGCGCTCCGTTAGCTCATCTGCCACCGCCAGGGAGATGCTCTGAACTAACTGCTGATTTTCGTCCGTGAAGATGTCGCCGTCATCCTTCTGCCGTGCCACGAACAGGTCGGTCAAAGCATTGCCCACCGTGTTAGCGATCTCGCCCAGATCGAAGTCACGCTCATGCGTGCCGACCTTCACCTTCACCGAGGATGGGTTCACAACGTTCGGCACATTGCCCAGAAGGGCACCCCATTCGAACTGCAATTTCTGATCTTTGGGCGAATTGACAAGACGCTGCAGGTTTTCTTCTTCTTGGAGGAGGCGGGAGGCAATCATGGCGGGAGGAGGTTGACGTTGCGGACGGGCAGGCAGCAGTGACAAAATGAGGGTTCATCAGGAGTCTAAACGATCGGTGACGACAGCTAAACCTTGAGGAACACAAACGTGGAGCAAGGGCTAGGGAGCGGGGTGGAAAGAGCAAGAAGAGGTTGTTCAGAACTCCTTCACATGGGGGTGTTTACAAGTCGTCGTCCGAGCTCAGAGCCAGCGCGCTGGCCTTCTGATATTCGGTCACGCGACCTTCAAAGAAATTGGTCTCGCGCTTAATGTCCATCTGCTCAGCGAGCCAAGGCAGCGGGTTCTTCACCCCAGGATTCAAAGGCGGCAGACCACAATCCTTCAACCGGCGATCTGCGATGTAGTCGATGTACTGCTCAAACTCCTCAGCGCTCAGTCCCACGGCGCTCACTGGCAGGCAGTCGCGAATGAACTCCTTCTCCAGGGCGACGGCCTCGCGCATGGTATCGACCAATTCCTGACGGAACTCGGGCGTCCAGATCTCGGGATTCTCGTCGATCAAGTCCATGAACAGATCGCGGAAGACGGCGATGTGGTTGCTTTCGTCGCGCAGCGTGTATTGGAACATCTGGCCGATGCCGACGAACTTCTGCTGGCGGGCCAAGCTTAGCACCATGCCGAACAAGCCGTAGAACTGCGTGCCCTCCATGCACTGGCCAAAGACGAAGATGTTCTTCGCAAACAGCTCCTTGTTCTCACGCTTTGTCAGGTCCAAATCACGACGCAGCGCCTTAGAGTGGCGGGTGACGAAGCCGTTTTTCTTCACGATCGTGGGAATCTGTTCAAACATCGCCTCGCACTCATGCGGGTTGATGCCCAGGCTGGAGATCATATACAGCAGGCTGTCCGCATGGATGTTCTCCTCATGGGCATGACGGCCCAAGACGAGCTTCAGTTCCGGCGCCGTCACCAACTCGCGCACCACGTGCTGCACATTGTCACCCACGATGCCTTCTGCCGCGCTGAAGTAGCCAATGCTCATCATGATGATCCAGCGCTCGTTCTGCGTGATCTCGTTGGAGCGCCACTGCTCCACATCCTTCTGCATCTGCACGTCTTCTGGCTCCCAGTGGTTGGCCTTCATCGTCTTGTAGCGACTGTAGGCCCACTCATATTTGAGAGGCAGCAGGTTAAAGGCTTGGCTTTCGCGCCCGTTGATGATGCGCTTGCCCGCGAGGGCTTCCTTGGCCTTATCTTCGTCCAGGACGAACTCACGATTGCCAACTTTGAACACTGTTTCCATGATTGTAGCGGGGGAGCTGAGAGTGATTTTTTGAGAAATGGTAGCGAATTCGGGGCCAAACTGCCGCTGTGAACAACTGGGAACGAACCCCACATGTTGGGCACGGCGTCCTCCATGGTGCACAACATATAGTGCCCGAACAACCAGTTTTTGCTCAAGCGAACAGTGAGCCCCCCCAAGCCTAGGCGACACAAAGCCCTGCCGCCGAAAAAACGTTTTCCACGTAGAAACTCGACATTGAAAGCCCCTTTTCTGTCGACATCTTCCTTGACGAAAAAGTCAAAACGCTCCGCGCCCCGCCAGCCTTGCTATGGCAGGCTTTCCACCTCTATTTGCAAGACTCAAAACAGTCGCAAGAATGAGGGCGTTTGCCGTGAAATCTTTTGGCCACTTATTCACAGGCTTATTCACACCTCGAAGCCCCTCTGTTAACAATCTCCGGCTCTAGCTACCCAGGCTTTTCGCAAGGATTGCTTCTGTCATAGCCACAGCGAAAGTCCTGACCGCTAGGGCTACGACCACCGCCGCCGCCCCCACTAATGCCACCTCGGCCACCTTTGCGAGGCGCAGCATCCCCTGCCCCACACCGATTTCCGCCAGGGTGGCGAACTCACGCTGCCGCAGGCGGAAGGACAGGAAAAACACCAGCGCCGCCACTAGCAGCGCCGCGCCTGCCACAGCTGCCAAGGCAGCCACCACCAGTGTCTCCACCTGGAAAAGCGTGGCCAGAAGGGCCTCCAGCACCTCCGACGGGCGGATGATCAGTAGTTCCTTGCTTCCCTGGTAGCGCCCTGACAGGATGGCTTCCGACTTCGCATCATGCGGCAGCACAACGATGCCGTGCACGGGGTAGTCCCCAGGTTCACCATGGAAGTGGAAGCTAGCCACATTGGCATCCGTCACCTCGGCGAACATGCGCACCGCCGCATTGCCGACCACGTTCCCTTCCTCCTGCTTCAGAACATTCGCGGGCACCGTGACCAGATCGTCATGCCCGTGGGCGATGCCTTGGATCAACCACGCGGTCTTGATGTCCACAAACACCGCCTCGTCATCCGGCGTTCCAGTGGCAGCGAAGACACCGCGCACTCGCATCTTCAGCGGATAGACCCCGGCGAGATCAAACACTTGCTCGGGGGAGGAGAAAAGCGAGCCCCCGGTCTGAAGGCCACGCGTAGCGGCGACCTTGGAGCCGAGAATGCAATCGCCGAGGCGAGTCAACATCTGCCCCTCGGCCAGCTTTAGGCCGCGAAAGTCAAAGTAGTCCAGCTCCGTCCCCACAATCGGCGCGCCCTGGGCGTGGTAGCGCACATGCAGCGGGATCGCCTCGGCCAAGCCGGTGTCGCGAATGTCATCGCAGGTGCTCACCGGCAGCGTCGTTTTGGAATCGCGACGGAAATGCAGCGCTGCGAGCAGCAGGTCGGTCGAGCTGCCGGGCGGTCCTGCGACCAAGGGCGTGGCCACGGCGCGAGCGCGGAGTTGCTGCTCCGCTGCCTGCACCACCACACGAACGGCCAGCGGCAGCGCCAGCACCAAGCCTAAGGCCAGGGCGAGCAGCAGGGACTGCACCCGATGCCGCGCCACGTAGCGCCACGCGAGCTGAAGAGCACCCTTCGTTTTCATACCAAGTCCTCCAGGTTCACCACGCGGTCGAAGCGCGGCAGCAGTTCCGGGTCGTGCGTGACCATGATCAAGGCCGCGCCCCGGGCCTTGCATTCCTCCAGCATCAGACGAGCCGCCATGTCCTTGCGCCGACTATCAAGAGAAGCCGTCGGCTCATCGGCCAGGATCAAGATCGGATCATGAACCAGCGCCCGGGCGATGGCCACGCGTTGGCGTTCGCCCTGTGACAGCTCGACACTGCGCTTGCCCCAGTAGCCGCCCACTTCTAGCCGATGCACCAGCGTGCGCGCTTTGGTCGCATGAGACGCCTTTGCTCCCTCGCCCAACGACAACGGCAGCAATAAGTTCTCCCCCACCGTCAGGTAGTCGAGCAGCGCGAAGTCTTGAAACACCACGCCCATGCGCCGCAGTCGCAGCTCGCGCCGGGCCGACGGCGACAGGCCGCGCAGCGCCACGCCTTCCAGGGTCATCGTGCCCGACTTCGGCTCCAGAATCCCCGCGATCAGCTTCAGCAAGGTCGTCTTCCCCGCCCCGCTCGGCCCGATCAGCGCCAGCGATTCCCCGGCCGCGACGTGCAGCGAGCGCACGCCCACCTTGCCCTCGCCGGAGGGATAGCAGAAAGTCAGGTCTTGGACCTCAAGAAGCATCCATCTGGTTATAAAGATACCGCGCCCACACGCGAGCAGTTTGTCAGCGGACATCATTCCACTTTCGCGCGCGGCTTTCCTGCTTAACCAACACCCTGCCTTCACCCCATGCGCGCCTACCTCATCAATCTGGACCGAGCCACGGACCGCTGGTCCTTCGTCGAGCAAGCCTTCGCCGGCACTCAGTTCGAGCTATGCCGCATCTCGGCGGTAGACGGCAAGCTACTGCCCCAGCCCTGCGCCGACTATCCCGATGAGTTGTATCATCGCTACCACGGACGCCCGACCAGCCCTGGGGCCACGGGTTGCTACCTCAGTCATGTGAAGGCGCTGAAGGCCTTCCTCGAGACCAGTGATGAACACGCCCTCATCGCCGAGGACGACGTGCTGCTGGGACCCGACTTTGAATCCGCACTCGCCGACACCATGCGCCACGCCGCGCACTGGGACATCCTGCGCCTCACCGGCCTGAGCAATAGCCAACCCGCCATAGTCGCCACGCTGGCCAACGGCTACACCTTGAACGTCAGCTTTGGCCGGCTCAAGGGCACCGGCGCTTACGTGGTCAATCGCAAGGCCGCACAGCGCTGGGTGGACACCCTGCTGCCCATGCGCGTGCCGGTCGATCACGCCATGGACCGCGAATGGTTCCAGGGCTTGCGCGCCACCTACATGCTGCCCTTCCCAGCATCGCAGACAGACCACGATTTCAAGTCCTCCATCCAGATGGGCAAGTCGCGCAAGCTGCCCAAGTGGAAGCGATGGCTCTACACGTATCCATATCAGGGGAAGTGTCCGTGTGATCGTTAAAACATAAGTGCGGATGGTTGGCGCTCCAACGACAGGTTGGAGCGGTCTTGAAAGAGAACACAACCAACCATCCGACATGAAAAACAGAGCATCAAAACAGAC
>Ga0247832_1007712_pt1 | contig 11059 bp, 10 predicted proteins | sample LaCruzMarch2015__10_FD_192407 | JGI IMG/M metagenome (GOLD analysis project Ga0247832, IMG submission 192407) | Freshwater microbial communities from meromictic Lake La Cruz, Castile-La Mancha, Spain - LaCruzMarch2015_4m | ecosystem: Environmental > Aquatic > Freshwater > Lake | place: Spain...
CATTGCGTGACACCTTCGCCCAAGGCAACAACTTCACCCGAGACTTCTAAGCCAACAATAGGAGATGCCCCTGGAGGCGGTGGATAACGTCCACTGCGTTGTAAGCAGTCAGGTCGGTTGACGCCTGCATAGGCAACGCGGACCAAAACTTCGCCTTGCTGCGGACTTGGAACCGCACATTCGCTAGGAACAAGAATGTCCGGTCCGCCACCTTTACCGTGGTCAACAAAATGCATGGTGGATGGAATGGACATGGCAGGACCCCTTAAGGATGGACATTAATTTATAAATACTGAAGCATGCTTTTAGTAAGCATCCCAAATACTACAGCAGTAATCTAGGCTGGAAAATAATAAATAGATGCATGTGAGACAGTTGAATTATTATGAAGAAATGCATTGCCAGTTTGCATTAGATTTTTAAGGAGATTCAATGTCTAAATTACATTTCTTCGAGGATGGCGGGTATTTCTTCCTAGAAGGCGGATTTCCTTATTCGCAAGGCGTAATTGCTGCCCCAGGCTATTCTTTTCATCGAATACGTTTCCATGATCCAAAGCTTCGCACCCACAGGAAAACTCCGCGCCGGCATCAACATCGGAAACCCCATATTGGCCAAGCTCGATGCTGTTACTCAAAAGCCGGCAGGCGTATCGGTCGACTTGGCAGCCGAACTCGCAAAACGCTTAGGCGTATCTGTGGAATATGTGGTTTTTGATGCGGCCGGTAAATCTGTTGAGGCACTCTCCACGGAAAAAGTCGATATCGGATTTTTTGCAGTGGATCCTATGCGTGCGGATGCCATCGCTTTCACGGCACCTTATGTGTTGATAGAAGGCAGTTATTTGGTACATAAAAACTCACCCTTGCAACGCAATGAAGAGGCCGACCAACCTGAACATTCCATCGTTGTGGGCAAGGGCAGTGCTTACGATTTATTTCTCACCAGAGAAATCAAACAAGCCAAGTTAGTCCGCAGCCCCACATCGCCCACGGTGGTGGATATGTTCGTATTGGAAAAACATGATGTGGCTGCAGGCGTCAAACAACAACTCGAGTTAGATGCCAAACGTTTGCCTGATCTGCGCTTATTGCCTGGCAGTTTTATGGTGATCTCCCAAGCCATGGGCGTTTCCAAAAAACGCGGTGCGGATGCAGAGAAATTTCTGCACACTTTTGTCGAAGACATGAAGACCAGCGGATTCGTACAGGAAGCCTTGAAGCGCCACAAGATCGAAGGCGCGTCTATTGCGCCACCAAGTCGTTAAATATTTTGTAAAGGCTAAATATCTGTATGCAAAGCAGCGTGCCAATTTTCAGAAAAAGTAAATTGAATCAGTTTATTCACTGTTTTTGAACCCGGCGAGTAGCTTCTGAAACTTGCATATCTTTTTTAACCCCTATCTGCTTTGCCAAGTCATTCATATCCGTCAATATTCCGTTGTCTAGGCCATCTTGTGCATCACCGATACGCGCAGACATATGCGAATAACAAGCCGCAGGTACACCGATGGCTTGCAGCATGCCAAGACCTACTTTTCCTGCGTCGTCTTTACCGCCGCCAGCGTCGTTAAAAAAGACAGCTAATGGTTTATTGCTAACGTCGACCACAAACCCTGCAGCAGAGCGTCCGCCATGCGAACCTGTGACAACGATAGTACCAGCGTGCGATGAATCTATCAGGGCGATGGAATCGAGAAGGCTGATGGACGGTGGCTGAGAGGACATATTCAATTATTTAGTTAACCAAGCGGCACCGCGCACGCCAGAAGAGTCGCCGTGCATCGCTTTTAAGACAGGGGTCGCAATGGGTTTGGTAAATGTGTAGCGAATGATTTCACTGGGCAGCGTTTGATAAATTTCATCGACATTGCTCATGCCACCTCCCAGAACTATGCAATCGGGATCCAGCACATTCATCACGCTAGCGAGTGCGCGCGCTAAGCGGTTGACATATCTGTCAAAGCTCCTTTTGGCCTCTAAGTCACCTGCGCGCATGCTGTCAATGATCTGCTCCGCTTTAAGTTGCTCGCCCGTATGGCGTGCATGGTCAAGCGCGAATGCCGTGCCGCTGATCCAAGTTTCTTGGCAGCCTACTTGCCCGCACCAGCAGGGTGCTGCTTGGATTTCCTCTGCGCTAGGCCATGGCAGTGGGTTGTGTCCCCATTCACCTGCGATACCGTTGTTACCTGTCCAAGCTTTGCCACCTATTGCAATACCGCCACCACAGCCAGTTCCAATAATGACTGCAAATACGATGGAACATCCTTTGGCAGCTCCATCGACTGATTCACTCACCGCTAAACAGTTGGCATCGTTTTGCAAATGGACCTGACAGGCGAGGCGTTGTTGCAAATCTTGCTGCAAGGGTTTGCCATTCGTGGCGACTGTGTTGGATCCACGCACTAATTTTGTGGCGGGGTCTAAGCAACCTGGAATGCCTACTCCAATCGATGTAGGTTTTTCTATTTTTTGCTGACTAACGGTTTTGTCTACCAATGCACTGATGGCATCCAATATGGCGTTGTAAGAATGTTGGGGCGTGGGCACTCTGTCTTTGTAGATAACACCTTGAATGGCATCCACCAACGCAATTTCAATTTTGGTACCGCCCAAGTCAATGCCCATCATGGTTTGCATATTTGCCACTATCAATTCAAATTAAAAAGAGGTAGAGCCGTTTTATAACGCACTTGCTTGAGCGCAAAGCTGGACCTGATCTTTTCTACTCCGGGTATAGGCGAGAGTTGTTCCAATATAAATTTCTCTAGTGCTTGTATGTCTTTCACCGCCACGCGCAGCAGGTAATCACTGTCACCGGTCATCAAATAGCACTCCATCACTTCATCGTGTTGTGCAATATGGGCTTCAAAGTCGGCCAAGGCTTCTTTACTTTGTGTTTTTAAGCTGATGGAAATAAAAACGGTGATTCCTAATCCCAAAGCACTGGCATTGGCCAACGCCACATATTTTTCGATCACGCCTTCGGCTTCGAGCGCTTTTACCCGCGCGAGGCAGGGCGAAGGGGATAGGCCGATCTTTCGCGCGAGTTCAACATTGCTCAAACTGCCGTCGCGCTGCAAATGGTCCAATATGCGTAAATCTGTTTTATCTAAATTCATACGCTGTTAAATTTATATTTAAAGCATATTATGCTTCAAATAATATATTTAAAAGAGTAAATTGACAGCATATTCTGTTAATTTGGAATTAAAGTTCTATCTATGAATGCACCATTTGATCTCGCCCATTGGGCCCAAGACACCAATCCTGAGGAAACCGCGGAATGGCGAGAAGCATTGCTGTCTCTCTTAGCCAACGAGGGGCCTGAGCGGGTCAATCAAATCTTAAATAGCTTGACTGCTGTGGCACGGCAACACAGGACAGGCTGGCTACCCGATCTCAACACGCCTTACGCTAACTCCATTTCTGTCGACGTCCAACCGGAGTTTCCTGGTGATATTCAAATTGAAGAGCGCCTGACATCCATCATGCGGTGGAATGCATTGGCCATGGTGGTGCGCGCCAACCAAGCCTATGGCGAGTTAGGTGGACACATTGCAAGTTATGCCAGCGTGGCTGATTTGTTCGAGACAGGCTTTCACCATTTCTTTCAAGCGCGTACGCCAGAGCAGGGCGGCGACTTGGTATTTTTTCAACCGCACAGTGCTCCGGGTGTTTATGCGCGGGCATTTTTAGAAGGACGTTTGTCGGAAGAAGACTTGTTGCACTATCGCCAAGAAATCAATGCACAAAAATTGGGTGCACGAGGGTTATCCAGTTATCCGCATCCTTGGTTGATGCCCGACTTTTGGCAATTCCCCACGGGGTCTATGGGGCTGGGGCCAATTAGTTCCATCTATCACGCACGCTTTATGCGTTACTTGACGCATCGCAATTTATTGCAGTGCGAAGGCCGCAAGGTCTGGGGTGTCTTTGGTGACGGTGAGATGGATGAACCCGAGAGCATGAGCGCTCTGACCTTGGCCGCGCGTGAACGACTAGACAACTTGGTTTGGGTAGTGAATTGCAATTTGCAGCGCTTAGATGGTCCGGTGCGAGGCAATGGACGCATCATCGATGAGCTAGAAAAATTATTCTCCGGCGCAGGATGGAAGGTCATCAAGTTGGTGTGGGGCAGTGATTGGGACGGCTTGTTTGCGCGTGATACCACGGGTGCCTTATTGAAAGCATTTGCACAAACCGTGGACGGGCAGATGCAGACATTTGCTGCTAAAAACGGTCGTTATAACCGCGATAACTTCTTTGGGCAAAACGAAGATTTGAAACGCTTGGCCCAAGGCATGACCGATGAGCAAATCGATCGTTTGAAACGCGGTGGCCATGATGTAGTGAAAATCTTCGCTGCCTATGCCGCTGCGCGTGCACATGAAGGGCAGCCTGTTGTTATCTTGGCGCACACCAAAAAGGGTTTTGGTATGGGCAGTGCGGGTCAAGGCAAGATGACAACGCATAGCCAGAAAAAATTTGATGAACAAGACTTGATCGAATACCGTAATCGTTTCGACTTACCACTCACGGATGAGCAAGCAAAAGGCTTGGCGTTTTATAAGCCCGCATCTGACAGCGCGGAGATGGCGTATTTGATGAAGCATCGTCAAAACCTGGGTGGCAGCATGCCAAAACGCGAAACGCACTGCGCTACTCTGCCTGTACCCGCGTTAGAAAGTTATGCCCAGTTTGCAATCGCTGCGGACGGTAAAGAGATGAGTACCACCATGGCATTTGTGCGCATGTTGGGCAATTTGTTGAAAGACCCTGTGTTGGGTCGGCGCTTGGTTCCTATCGTGGCTGACGAGGCGCGCACTTTTGGGATGGCCAACTTGTTTAAACAGGTCGGTATTTACAGCAGCGTGGGCCAGCACTACGCGCCAGAAGATATTGGTTCTGTATTGAGTTACCGCGAAGCACTCGACGGCCAAATTTTGGAAGAGGGCATTAGCGAAGCAGGCGCGCTTGCAAGCTGGACTGCCGCTGCAACGAGCTACAGCGTGCACGGTTTTGCCATGCTGCCTTTTTACATTTACTACTCGATGTTTGGTTTTCAGCGGGTGGGTGACGCCATTTGGGCGGCTGCTGACCAACGCGCCAGAGGCTTTTTGTTGGGGGCAACATCTGGCAGAACAACTTTGGGTGGCGAAGGCCTGCAGCATCAAGATGGCAGCAGCCATTTGGTGGCGGCAACCATTCCCAATTGCAAAGCCTATGACCCTGCTTTTGCAGGTGAGCTAGCCATCATTTTGGATGCAGGAATGCGCGAGATGGTGGAGCAGCAGGTCGATGTTTTTTACTACGTCACCTTGATGAACGAGAACTATGCGAATGCAGACATCTCACTAGAAAACGCCGATGGTATTTTGCTCGGGGCGTACCGCTTTGCTAACTTCCCTTCAGAAAAAAGCGATTCAAAACAACACCTGACACTGATGGGTTCTGGAGCTATTCTTTTAGAAGTAATCAGTGCCGCCAAGCTTTTAGCAGGACAAGGTGTCAACGTCGAAGTAATCAGCGTAACCAGTTGGAGTGAATTAGCCCGCGATGGTCGCGCGTGTGCTGACCAAGACACGAAAACTGTTGCGCACTTAACTGCGTTGTTGTCGCAAAGCCAAGGCCCTGTGTTGGCTGCCTCAGACTATGTGTGCGCAGTAACTGAGAGCGTGAGGGCTTTTATTCCTGAGGGCAGACGCTATAAAACGTTGGGTACAGATGGATTTGGTCGCAGCGATACGCGCGCTGCATTGCGTAACTATTTCGAAGTGGATGCAGCGGCCATTGTTCGTGCCGCCTTATTGCAGCAATAGTTTTCACCTAGGAGAGCCGCATTAGGATTCACCCTTATGCAGCTGCAAGACATTCTCTATTCACAAGGCTTTGGCACACGGCGTATTTGCGCTGGTCTGGTGCAGCAAGGCTATGTACAAACCGAGCAAGGCCAGGGTTTGGTGACGTGTGATGACGCCACGCACGATGTGTCTGTGCAAGAGGGCATGCCATTTAGTGTGCAGGGTGTGCTGTGGCATTACCACGCCAAAGCCTATGTGCTGTTACACAAGCCTGCGGGATATGAGTGCTCTCACAAGCCTTCGGCATGGCCAAGCCTCTACACCTTGTTACCTGCGCCTTTGCGTCAGCGGCCACAAAAAAATGCGGTGCAAGGGGTGCAAGCAGTGGGGCGACTAGACCAAGATACCACCGGCATGTTGGTGCTGACAGATGACGGCCCTTTGATTCACCGAATGAGTTCGCCACGCCACCATGTTCCTAAGGTGTACGAGGTAAGCACGGCTGAACCGATTAGCGATAAACAAGTGCTTCGATTGCTAGAAGGTGTAGTGCTCGATGATTCCCCCAAACCTGTCAAAGCGGCAGCCTGTTTAGCAGTCTCTCAAAATCATATGCGTTTGACTTTGACGGAGGGCAAGTACCACCAAGTCAAGCGAATGTTGATAGCGGTTGGAAATTCGGTCGTGGGTCTGCATCGTTCACAAATTGGCACTATGGAGCTGCCGCAAGATTTGGCGCCTGGTCAATGGCGTTGGATAACGTCTGACGAACTTCAGGCCTTGTCCGCTAAAAATGCGGTGACATAGGCCAGTGTGGCGTCTGGTTGCATTTTCAATGGGGATAAATCGCATGGCGCAATACTAGCTCGTTACACTTGCGACAAGAATTTTTAGGAATTATTTTGTTAAAAACATTCATCAAATTTTCGATTGGTTTTTCTACGCTTTTCATGGGATGGCTCTCGTATGCGGCCAATCCAATATTTGTACTGAACTCACAAGACGCCAATGTCAGCGTGATAGACCCCCAAACGTGGGCCGTGACGCAACGCATTCCCACTGGCAAAGAGCCGCACCATTTGTATTTAACGCCTGATGAAAAGTCCGTCATTGTGGCCAATGCAGGTGGTGATTCTTTGACTTTTATCGATCCGCGAACTGCGCAAGTGCAGCGCGTTGTGCGTAAAACCTTAGACCCTTATCAGTTGCGTTTTTCGCCAGACATGAAGTGGTTCGTCACAGCTGCCAACCGCTTGAACCACATTGATATTTATCGATGGGATGGCAGCGATTTATCTTTGGTCAAGCGCATTCCTTCTGGCAAAACGCCCAGCCATATTTGGATAGACAGCAAAAGCACCATTGCCTATGCCACCATGCAAGACAGCAATGAATTGGTGGCAGTTGACTTGGCGACGCAAACTCTGAAGTGGCGCATTAAAACAGGAGAAATGCCAGCCGATGTTTTTGGAACTGCAGATGACAAATACCTTTTGGTAGGTTTGACTGGATCGGACGGTGTTGAGGTGTTTGATGTGTCGGGTCCTCAGCCCAAATCGGTCAAAAAAATTACGACAGGTGATGGTGCCCATGCATTTAGGGCCTTGGGCGATAGCCGTCACGTTTTGGTGAGTAACCGTGTCGCAAACACCGTCCACAAAATAGACTTAACCACCTTGCAGTCGGTCGCTGAGTTCAAAGCTCCAGGTGGTCCTGACTGTATGGAAGTCACTGCCGACGGAAAGTTGCTGCTGGTCTCTTCGCGTTGGATCAAAAAGATGAGCGTGATTGACCTGGCTACTGGCAAGTTGGTTCGACAAGTCAAGGTAGGTAAATCCCCCCACGGTATTTGGACCTTAGACCATGCCAAGCGTTTTTAAACGCAAGTTAGTCACGTTCGTTCTAGCGGGTTTATGCCTTGACGCTTTTGCGCTTTGCGCGAAGCCTGTGTATTTGACTTTTGACACAGGCCATATGGGCGTTGCTCCATTGATTGCAGATGTGTTGAAACGTCAGCAAGTCAAAGTCACTTTCTTTGCAGCCAATGAACCCACCCAAGTGGGTGACGGAACTTTGGGTGAGCACTGGGCTTCTTGGTGGCGCGCCCGCGCGGAAGAAGGCCACGCTTTTGCATCCCACACCTTTGACCATGTCTATTGGCTAGCCGACCATGGTCCAGAGGCTTGGAAGATGAGGCCAAGTGCTGGTCCGAACAAAGGCGTATCCACAATTTGGACTGCTAAGCAATACTGCGCAGAAATTCAGCGCGCTAGCACCCGTTTGCAAGAGATCACTGGCAAAAAACCTTTGTCTTTGTTTCGCGCGCCAGGCGGTAAGACGTCACCGTCTTTGCTAGCTACCGCCAAGCAATGTGGTTTTGGCCATGTGGGTTGGGCGGACGCAGGATTTTTGGGCGATGAACTCTCCAGCGAGAAATTCCCCAACGCAAAGCTGTTGCAAAACGCGCTTCGCAAAATCCAGGCGGGAGATATTTTGATGGCGCATCTTGGCATTTGGTCGCGCAAAGATCCTTGGGCACCGGCGGTGCTAGAGCCCTTGATCGAAGGGCTGAAATCCAAGGGGCTTTGCTTCGCTACTTTGCAAGAACACCCACAATTCACGGCATGGACGCACTAATCGATCTTTTTGCTTCTGCCCAAGAAGTTTTGTTTGAAACTGTCTTTCAGCCTTTGGCTTTTGCCTGGGGTCTGGCCAGCCGTTTAGAAGATGTGTATGCCGCCACGGGATGGTTGTTGATTGGCGTATTGCAAGTCGCAGTCATGTTGGCGGTGATTGGCCCCTTACAGCGCTGGCGTCCGGTCGAGTCCGTCACCGATAGCTTCGCGGTGCTTACCGATGTTTTCTATACCTTGATCCACCGTTTGGGCTTGTTTCGCCTGTGTTTGTTTTTTAGCGTTGATCCCCTGATGGACGAACTCATGGGGCATTTACGCAGCGCCGGATTCGGCACTTTCCATCTTGAAGACTGGTGGCCTGGCGTCACGGACGGCCCCATCATGGGTTTTGTGTTGTATTTGGTGCTGTTTGATTTTGTGAATTACTGGCTGCACCGTGCACAACACCAGTGGAACTGGTGGTGGGCTTTGCACGCGGTCCACCATTCGCAAAGACACATGACGCAATGGAGTGACAACCGTAACCATCTGCTGGACGACATATTGCAAGCCGTGATTTGGGTGTTCGTAGCGCAGTTGGTGGGAATCGCACCCAGCCAGTTTGTGGCGGTAGTCGCTTTGACGCAATTGAGCGAGAACTTTCAACACGCCAACTTGCGGTTGAGTTTTGGACTGGTGGGTGAGCGTTTGTGGGTGAGTCCCCGCTTTCATCGGCTACACCATGCGATTGGCTTGGGGCATGAAAGCCTTAATTCCAAAGGCCAGACGGTGCTTGGCGGCCATAACTTTGGCGTGCTTCTGCCTTGCTGGGATATGCTTTTTGGAACGGCTAACTTCGAGTCCAACTTTGAGGCCACAGGCATCCGAGATCAAGTGACAGAAGACCGTGATTACGGTAAAGGTTTTATAAGTCAGCAAATACTGGGTATTAAAAGACTCTTATTTGCGTTGGGATGGACTAGCCACACCTGACAGGGTGGGTTATGCTTTTCTCCATGCGATTGTTTTTTGATTCTCTTTGGCGCGCGCTGGCATATTGCTTCATGCCACGCATCATGGCCTTGGCCTTGTTACCCCAGGCGATGTTGCTGGTGTTGACGCTGAGCTGGGGTTATTTTTATTGGCAGCCGACCCAAGACTGGGTCAGCGAATTTCTCGCCTCTTGGCAAGTCATGCAAAGCATGATGGACTGGATGCAATCCCACGGCGCTGGTGATTTGCAAGGCGTCTTAGTACCTTTGGTAGTGATTTTTTCAATCACACCTATTTTGGTGGTGATGTCACTTTTGGCGGTGTCATTGATGATGGGGCCCGCCTTGGTCAGCCTGGTGGTCCAGCGTCGTTTTGCCCACCTAGCGATGAAGCATGGGGGATCTGTCGTCAGCAGTATTGTTTGGACGCTTGTCTCGACTGTCTCTGCCATGCTGGCCATGGTTATTTCTTTACCCCTTTGGGTAGTTCCGCCCTTGATGTTTATCGTGCCGCCGGTGATTTGGGGTTGGTTGAGCTACCGGGTCATGGTGTTCGATTCCTTGGTCTCGCATGCAAGCCGCGACGAGCGCATCGCTATCGGCCGCAAACACCGTTTGCCCTTGCTATTGATAGGTGTGATCACAGGCTATTTGGGAGCATTACCGAGCATGGTGTGGGCTTCTGGGGCTTTATTTGCTGCGGCTTTTGTAGTGTTGGTGCCTGTAGCGATTTGGGTTTACTCGCTGGTATTTGCTTTCACTGCCCTGTGGTTTACCCATTACAGCTTGGGCGCTTTAGAGATCATGCGTGCGGAGGCTAACCCTGTCGTGGTGGGGGCCTCGGTGCCAGTACCTGCGCTAGCATTGGCGGATGAACCAAGCAACCCACCCCCAACGCCCTGAATTTGGCCTGATCATCGTTGGCGATGAAATCCTCTCCGGCAAACGCGCTGACAAGCACCTACCTAAAACCATTGAACTGTTAGCTGCGAGGGGTTTGAGCCTCGATTGGGCTGACTATGTGGGCGATTCACCAGAGCGCATCACCCGTACCTTAAAGCGCGCATTCATTAGTAATAGTGTTGTGTTTTCATGCGGCGGCATTGGCGCCACACCGGATGACCACACCCGCCAATGCGCGGGCCGTGCTTTGGGTCTTGAATTAAGTTTGCATCCACAAGCAGAAGTTTTTATACGCGAGCGTATGAAAGACATTGCCAAGGAGCAAGGTGTTCCCTATGAACCAGATCATCCCAACAACGTGCATCGCTTGAACATGGGCGTGTTTCCTTTGGGGGCTGAACTCATACCCAACCCCTACAACAAGATTCCTGGCTTCACTTGCCGTGGGCCGGGTGGCGGGGCTGTGCATTTTGTTCCGGGCTTCCCGGTCATGGCTTGGCCCATGATCGAATGGGTGTTAGACACCCACTACAAGGATCTATTTTTAGACGCCGCCTGGATGGAGAAATCGGTCATCATCTTTGGATCCATGGAGGCCATGCTGACGCCGTTGATGGAGCAGATGGAAAAAGAGTTTGAAGGCATCAAAGTTTTTAGTTTGCCAAGTGTCGACCACCCAGAATACGGCCGCCATATTGAACTAGGCGTCAAAGGTGAACCTTCCTTGGTAGAACGGGCCTATCCAG
>Ga0247832_1007727_pt1 | contig 11041 bp, 14 predicted proteins | sample LaCruzMarch2015__10_FD_192407 | JGI IMG/M metagenome (GOLD analysis project Ga0247832, IMG submission 192407) | Freshwater microbial communities from meromictic Lake La Cruz, Castile-La Mancha, Spain - LaCruzMarch2015_4m | ecosystem: Environmental > Aquatic > Freshwater > Lake | place: Spain...
ATCTTTTACCCTATCCCCATCAGAGTCTAAACTATCACATCCAGCTGATTGAGGGAACAATAATTCCAGAATTAACAGAGTGCGAAATCAATATTACAATAAAATATGATTGAAAATCGTGTAAACTTACCATACTTCTCTTGGGAGATATGCATATAATTGACACTGCCGTCACATAATCGTTTTTGGTCTTCACATGATGGCTTGTTGCATTGCAATGTGTATCCGTTTGCAGTGCTAGTGCAGTCGATTGATTGCAGGCGGCGATTCGTCTCACCTTCATCATTAGCAAGCCCATCCTGGATACCACCAAGCAATACCCTCAAATGTTCCACGGTGTTAAAGATGGAAATGACATTGCCATTAACAGTGATGACGTTTGCATGTACATCATTAATTTTCTCTCCTCTAAATTCATCATCCCGCTCGTCCACAAGTTCTGCATAAAGAACCTCTGATAAATCGAGGGAAAGAGTGATAGCATATATAAAACCATTTGCAATTTCCATAGCGATTTTCTGAGGGATACAAACTGCTGTAGCAAGAACTGGCAGTGCAACAGCCTCGCAAATATCAAAACCAGTATCCAATGATTGAACAATAAAGTCAATTATTTCTATGGACTTCCTCAATGCATAATTGACGCTTCGCCATGCCTTTGACTCTGTTTGTCCCTCACCATCGAATTCCGCTGTGGCGTTTGATGGTTGATGAGAGGATGAAACATTAGATATGAGCATTCAGACAGTCTCAACAATTACGGAATCCCCAAAAAACTTACTCTTGTCAGTAATACTCAGTTCTGAACTGACAGTCAGAGGAATGAAGTTGGTAATCTCATTGGAAGCCGCACCGGGTGTTCCAGTAGCAAAACCATCCAAGTTTGAGAAATCGGTAAAGCACTGCGCATAATTTTGTCTTAGGATTGCATCATAATATCAACAACAAGATGTAATTGGAATCCGAACTCACCTGTAATTCTTTAACTTCTTTGCAGATCCTGTCATCGTCGGGGAAGTCCTTAACATAATCAAAGTACGTCCTCAACGAACCACACTTGGTCGGATCATCCATCTTAGTAGATAAAGCACAATAAAATGGCGTTAGGGGACTGCATATTATTCAAAAGAACCTCATTTATTGGTAAATTACATGTACATACCTCCTCTGTCTTGACTTTTGGTGCATCGTCCAAGTAAGTGAAGAAGGCTTGACGATTAGCACTTTTTTCTACCTCGTCTGTTATATCCTGGATGCAATTAACCAACCCAGCGCAATTACGTGGTGTTGGACACCAAGTACCTTGAAAAATGTCGCACGCTGCTTCATTGAAACCAGACGTAATAGGGCCCAGCGTGTTGCAGTCCGTGCTGTTTTTTTGCACAACACGCGTGCTCTTGTCAGACAATTCAATGTACTTCAGGCAGGAGTACTTCAATAAAAGAGTCAATACGACTTGTGAGATTAATAGATATAACAACAACACTCTATTTTCCAAGTCAAACACGCACCTTTTCTCCCCATTCCTCGTCCCTAGCCTTGTATGGGGCATCAAGGCAACAGAAACCAGGAATATCTACGACTATTTTATTAGTTGACGTAAGTCCTTTGGAATAAGCACATACCTGTCCAATCGTAGTTTTATCGCCAAATACAAGAGAAATAGACTTGTCAATAGAGTCCATACTTAAACCTGTATCGAAGAAATCAGCTTGGCGTGTTTGCAACTCTTCAATGTTGGTCAAGTATCCAGCCGGTGTATCAGTACAGCAATAGACTTCAGTATCATGAACGCTACTTGGAAGTAATCCATCCCATCCTACCCATTGCAAGTAAGATCCTTCTGCCCCAATATCAACAATTTCCCCAGGGTTTCCGTAACCAGTGTTATCATAACAGAGTGCATCAGTTCTATCATCTTTAATCCCTATGTTGATCCACTGGTTGGCCTTGTTGATCCCCTGGTGGATCTCTTCTGCTAGAGGAGCCCATAATTCTTTCTTACGATTCCCTCCCAATGGTTCTCCTCTTTCACCAGAAGGACAAATAGCACTTCGAGGACACAATTTTCTCTTCATTTTGGCACACTTCTCTTTGGCTGAGTCCCATGAGAATTTACCAGTGACAATTGTCACATAATCTTCGTCGCAGTTTGTACCACAGTCTTTAAGGTATGCAATATTTTTCGTCAAGAGCTCATTGTCCATGAACCGTTTCGCCAGCCAACTCTTGCTTGATGCTGTTAGCGCATCAGGAGCAGTGTATAGTAATTCTGCTGGATCAGGATAACTGAAGGTCTGCGTCGCGACTGCTGACTCTCCAATCAAAGATTTTGCCACAACATGGCCTTCGCTGTTAATTAGTGATACTGATGAATTTGTCAAATCTTTGGAGGTAATCACTATGCTTGATACATCCACGTCCTCTAATAAGTCTACTTCCCAATATGCACCTAATCAAACAAGAGCGATAGATTATCAGATTTGAAAGAAAAGAATAACGTAGATATTCAATAAAGTAAAAATATCTCTTGCCTGATTCACTGAGAGTTTTTGAATACGTCGTTTTGATACCATCTACAGCATTTGAGGCTGGATAATAGAGGTTATTCTCGATGGATGTACTTGACTGACTTGCACTCTTAAACTTTGCTTTGTTCTCAGGGTTAATCTGTCTATCAAACACTTCCACTTCTGATAGTTGCATGTGACCTTTCCCTTGAACAGTAGTGAATTCCACTCGAACTTTGCGAACAAGGGGCAATCGTACAACATTCTTGAATACATCGTCAAGAAACTGCGTGTTGGCCAATTGCCCAAATTGATCCTTTGATCCTTCCCGAACGGATTCATACAGCTTTAGATTATACGTGGAGTTGAGCTGTTTTGACGTTGTAGTACAGCAGTAATATTCTGCTATTGCTGTCGTTGGAGACATCTTTGGAGGCCCATATTTTCCATGATCTGTGCAGAGTGTTGTAATCATGTTGAAATTTCCAATATTGATCCACATATTGTCACCCTCCCCTCCAAATGGAGCCCACACATTCGACGAACGTATCCCTCCATGAGGTGGCTTCAAAGGACCGTTTGGGCAGTACACAGTCCGAGGACACAATGTCTGGTTTTTTGTAGCACAACGTTGGATTGCATTAATGTACTTGTAATTGACTGCACTGTTACCCTTGAACTTCTCTCCGATAGTAAATTCTTTTACGGTATAATCTACTTGACCAATGTACGGATTAGTGAGCTCACCTGCATTGATGGTCTTATCAAGAGCCTTCACAATAGTATTCTTTGGAGTCAAAGTAGATTGATGGATAATCAGGTGAGAATTTATACATATGCAATATGCGTGAAATGACCATCACATTATGTCAACAAGTAAAGTCTTACCGAGCAGTTAACAAATTCACTGAAGATATCCATGATTAACTCTTCATTAACAAAATTCTGCTTTGGTATTACATCAACTTCAAAGTGACCCTGATCTTTGCTCAATCGGTCTTCTTTTGACGGCAGCACCACAGGGATCTTGTAGTCACAAGCGGAGGTCTTGCTCTTGCTATTTGTGACAAAAAGAGGTCTCACACATTCTGGCTTTCCGTCTGTGACAGTATGGCTTGTAAAGGTAGACAAACGAAAATAAGGAATCAATCCCTCTGTCGTCTTCCTAGCCCCCAAAGTCTCAATACATGGATCTTTCGGATAATATTCTTTAAAACCTTCACCTAACCCTATAATCCTGTACGACCAATACAGACAGTAGAACCGATGTCTGATATCATTTATGGCACGATCCTCAAACTCAGTTGTCATATTGAGATAAGCAATCACCTTCTTGCAAGGTATCCAGCTGTCCCAAAAGTAACTCCTTACCATCATTTCCGTGTCCGCACCTAGAATTGATCCAGGCTTCCAGGAATTACCGCCATCATTTTTCAATGTAAAGTCTGCAAGATCACGGTTAAAATCGTCTGTGATGCCTTGTAGGCATTTTTCCACTTTTGCCTCCGGACCCAGATTGGAAACAAGGAGTGTATGCATTGACTTGAGAGAAAGAAACTGGAGATAGATTGAAAAGTGAGAGGAGAAATACAACTAAAAGATGCAAATTGCATGGTTGGCAGTCATAATGCATACCTTGCTAGTTCCCCAGCCCTTGCAGACTCCTGTTACTGTCCCGCCTTGCCACTTTCCTTGCACACTCAATTCTTCATCGAAACGGTGAAATTGCTGCATGAGCTGATCGCACATTCCTTTTGGACTTATCCTATTCCCTATCAAAGTCGGATTGTCCAAGATTTCATTTGCTAACGCAGTGATATTTGTCAACTGAAAATGCGAGCATGCCAAAGAGTTAGTATGTTTACATTCCTTAAATTGATTCAGTGATCACTCATCTTACCTTTGCAGTGATATTTAACAGGTCCGTTGATACAGTAATTTTTGATTCTTCAATTTCCCCGGTATTAAAATCTATGTCATCACCAAAGAAGAATACGATCAAGTCATAATAGTTATAATTCTTTGCACACTCAGCTAGACGAAGGCATTGAGCTTCCTTGTGTTTACTTTTTGATGCAATATCATGGACACACTGTCCATTATCTGGATCATAATGTAGCCGTCGATGCTTCTCTCCTCCTTTGTCATGACGTCTACTCTGACGAGCAGGGTGATAGCCTTGTTGAGTCTCAAAGCTTTTGCCAATGTTGTGAATCTTCTGTAAATGGCGGCTCTGTACACGAATTAGATAGTCTGCCTTCGAAATGCTTGACTTGTGGGATAAATTCTTCGTGGGGATGCCTCGACTTGATAGGTGACGACGTTTCGTTGGCTCTGACTTACTGTAGTTCTCTGACACAAATTCCTCAATGCTCTTCATATGAGCCTCAGCAGTCATGAGTTCGCGAGACATTGTTTCAAACAGCTTGGGATCAATACCAACTGAAACTGGCAAGAGTGGCTGCATAGTCAAAAGTTGTTCCTTGAGGAGTGAAATTGCTGTGACGGACGCTTTAAATGCCTCCTGGGCAGTCTCCAGGTCAAGGTCGATAGGTGAATACTGATGAAGACTTGACGCTATTTCATTGACATTATTTTTAATGATGGCCAGCGCTTCATGATTGTAATCAGCAGTTGCAATGGCAGTGAGAGCCTCCAAGCTGTCGCTGTTAGGCATAATTTCAGCATTTGCTATCAAATTTGGTAGGGGGAATTGGCGTGCATCACGTTCCTCCGTGTCCTGGCATAATGATGATATAAAAAGTTTGATTAGCTTCTATGCATCAAATAGTGAAATCAAACAAGCCAGCACTCACCTGCGTCGACCATTCATCATCCTCATTTCCTTTGATGCCATTCACAGTCTAGACTCAAGAATATATGACAAACGACAAATTAGTATAAACGGGTACAAGTATGCAATATTGGGATAACATGATAACCGACCTGATGTAATGCTTGGGCTCCCGTAGCAATGGTCAACACCAACAATACCGCTAGCATTCTCAAGGCGAAACTCCATTTAGATAACTTGGTTGTCGGACGCTTCACTGATGTGGCATTTTGGACGAGAGATTTGGCTTGAAAGAGAGTGAAGACGCCACTGATAGCAATGTAGATGGAAGATAAGTCACTATTGTTTACGGACCATTTGCAATGAATTTGCCAAAGTAGAGTAACAAGATAGTTGTAGTAGCGACCGAAAATGGAGGTGTCAAGCTCATCAACCTTCATAGTAGTCCCGTCGTCGAAAGATTCAAGCTTGGTAATAAAGGTCGTATCATCATCCATCTCAACAGTAGTTTCGTCAAAGTACGATGCTAACACTTGTTTGGCTTTCGCAACGTTGGCAGCTTGAAACATTCCAATCCAGACAGAGAAGCAAATGGTGATCAGCATAACTGCAGCAAGATACAGTGTTGTGACAACAACTTGATCTTCTTTAGTTGTGACAAGTAATTCGATGAAGATAGCGGCACTGATGAAGACAGAAGTGACGCATTCGATAACCTATTACCAATATGCAAGATGATTAGAAAAAGTTAATGATCAAATGATGATGATATGCAATGTAGGTGAGCCTGACAAAATCTTTATGATAATAACATACCTTAAACATCACGTTAGCAGAACCGTGAATGACGTTGACTGACTCGAGCACTTGTTTCTTGCATACGTTCATGGCAATGACTGGTGCATGAATACTGCTATGAACATCCCAATACATCGCCGCAAACGAAGCCTGAAGCGAGAGAATAGCCGCAATGATGATGCCGTAGACAAGCTCCATTCCACCGGCCGATCGACGAGTCTTGGCGTGGTTTGAGAGGAGAATGAGACTTGTTGGAGTGTTTGTCTCCGCAACAGCACCGTTAGTGGCCGTGGAGAGGAGGGGTAGAGTATTTTTTATGTTTTTTTTTGTATAGTTTGTTGATGACGGGCGTCGAGTTCTTATCGCCGCGTCCGTGGTGGAATGAACCAGAGAGAATCTTCATGGCCCATTCTTGTAGAGCGGGCGTGGCCCGACAATACTTGGCGTTGAATCCATGATTGATGGTTTGTGCGTGCGTGCCTGATGAATCAAGTAAGAAAAGAGAGTAAAGTATTGTCAGGAATTGTTGGTCGAAAGATTGATGAATGTCAACAAAGTGCCGACAATCGTCTTCTCGTGTTAATCGTGAATGAAACGGACGCAGCTAATACACGACGATGCAAGAAGAGCAGCATCATTGATCGAGTGAGTCGCTGCAATGTAACTACACCATCGTACTCTACGCTGTGACAATCCCAGTGTCAGTTGTCAGTCGTCCTTACTACCAGTACAGGTCTATTCGTGTTGGAGAGAGCGACCCGACAAGGCCAAAAACAATAGCGTATCTATCTGCTCTACCAGTTCTCTCTATTACTCACGTCTTCTGAATGCGGATGCGGTTGAATTATGAGCTTTGCTGCATTAATTTGGCCAAGGTATATTTTGGCCTACCGTTTTTCATGGCCAACCGAGGCTGTTGTTTTTGATTTCTCTCCTCAACATGGTTGGCCGCAGCTTTCTTCCCCAGGAGTCGTTTTAAACTCAGCGGCTCAGCGGGAAGCCAAAAGAGGACAATCCACGAACCGGAAGGGAGAAATGAGGTCGCGCTTCTCGTAATAAGCAAAAAATAGTAAAAGAAATCTAAACATCACTACCATTAAGTATATTCTGTCACTACTTGGACGAATCGTGTTTCTATTTGGACAAACAAACTGTCCGGGCCTTCGGACGCTGTGTCCAAAACGACTCCCAGGCTGGTTGTTTTTTACGGATCAAACGACTAGATTGAAGGTTCTGGGCAGGCGTAGTTGCAGCTCTTTCTTCCATGGACAGGTTGGTTGGCCCACTCACCTTCCACCACCTTGAACGCCTGCACTCAAAAATCCAACACAATTATCTAAGATGAACAACAAGTTCCAAGCCATCCTCGCAAGCATCTTCTCGGCCACATCTCTGCCATGGGATGCTCTCCTGCCTTCTACCCAGGCGGTGCTTCTTACACTGTCGGCACTTCCGTATCGCAGTCTGTTGCCACCATTAATCCTCTCGTTTGGACTTCATGCACCATAGGTGGCGTCGATTGTCTCACAGGATGGAAAAAGACGGGTGGCGTCGCTACGACTGTTACACACAACTATGTATGCAATTCCTTGCAATGGTGCAATAATGTCGGCTATGCACCTGGTGGGGTCTATTCTGATCTGGCATGGACGAAGGAAGCTGTTGCATGCTCAGTGAGTACAGCAGCTCGCTTGCAACTTGATTATTATTGCTATATTCAAAAGAATCTAACGTCTTGTCTAATCGATCTCAATTGTCATGACTCTTGTTTCGTCATCATCGGTACAACAACTAGGGAACACAAACACTTGCTCCTACAGCTACAGTCATAGGAGGTCCTGCTGGTGCTGTAACACCTCTGCCTGGATGTCCCGCCGCTTGGGTATCAGGTACAACCTACGTCGCAGGCGCTATGGTATCAGCCTACGGAAAAAGCTTCCAGTGTCATGCACACCCCATGAGTCTATTTTGTGGTCAGTATCAATATGAGCCAGGCACAGCCTTATACGGAAAATTCTACAAGCTGGCGTGGACAGAAGTGGGACCATGCGATGATAAATCAACGATTCCAGCTGTAGTATCTCCTGGCAGTGCCTCCTCGACAAGCTGCCCCATCGATGAATGGATGTTTGGCGTGGAATACATCGCAGGGAGTTTGGCGTCCAAGAATGGGCAAGTACTAAAGTGCAAAACTGAGGCTGTCGTTAAGTACTGCAGGCAGGTAGGATTTGAACCCTTCTCCACAAAATATGGCGGTGCGTGGATGCAAGCGTGGGAGGTTATCGGGCCCTGCGTCGCGACTGCACCACCACCAGCTACGGGTGGTTTGGCTCCTCCTGGTGTGGCTCCTCCCACTATTACGACATTCGCTGACGCCGTTACTACCTCGTCTACCTCTACCTCCACCACTGCCACATATACTTCAGACCGAAGTGGCTCTGTACCAGATAACTCAGATGCTGGGTTGACGCGTCCTATTGCTGTAAACTTGCCACAAGGTGCTGCAATTAAGAAGATAAGTGTAACAGTCAATATGATCCATAGTGTTATGAGGGACATGGTTATCAACTTGAAAGCTCCGAATGGCAAGGTACTCAATCTGTTCAATAAGGTTGATGGTGTCAACATGGTTGATACTGTTATTAGCTCCACGGGTACTGCCGCATTCAATGGTAGAATTGCTTCATTTACTGATACCTATTCTGCCACGGCTGCAGTCGGAGTGGGACCTACTGGCTATGAATCCAATGTTGTGAATTTTGATGATATGTATGCTACGCCCTCTGGCGATTGGATACTTGCCCTGCGAGACACAGAGGAGGAGGATAGTGGGACCCTCACTGGCTGGGAAATTGCTTTCGAGTTTGATTAATTACCTTTGGGAGTGTGGTCTTTTTTCTGTTGTATGATGTTGTTCTTAATGTGGTGAATCCTCGCTGAAGGTTATTCTTAAACGTTTTGTTCGTAATACAAGGCGAGTAGATCTGTCTAAAATCTTGCGTCCCATTGCATTCTGCACCCAGAGCGTCAATAGTTCCACAACCGGGAATGCAGCCATACGTTATGGCAATCTTGTTTTTCTTCGAGCTGTCAGCTGAGCTCAAACACCTCGATAATCATCTTAGATTCTTGATACCACAGGAGACTGGAAGATGATGTTCGCCGCCCAAGCAGCATCAACTACGTTGACAAGATCCATCACCACTTCCGTGCGGTCATCTTCACGATGCGCGTATACTTTGAAGAATGGATGTGGTGATGCCGTTTTGAAGAGTGGACAAAGACGGACCATGAGTGGTGGAGGGTGAGTTTCTTCTTTCTACTATTCGTCAGCATTACGTTGTATACAGAAGATAGTGAGTGGGGGGAGGGAACAGGGAGAGTAGTCAACGATGAATTGTTTATTTGCTTCGTTGGTACAGGAGGGATGGGGGGGGGTTGTCAACGATGTTGAGAATTATTGTTTATGATGATGTAATATTATTCTCATATTCTGCTATTCTGAACACACACACCCCCCCCCCGAAAAAAAATCAGACATTGGATGTCAGTATCACGTGAACACACCATCGCTGGTGAGGTATGTGGCTTCTTAACGTGGATGTGGGTATTTTATCGTGCCAAGAATGATTTGCCTGTCGTGCTAGGATGGCGACATCCATTCGAACATGCTCACGACCCCTGGGCAATACATGATCATGTACATAATGAATCTAAGTTACAGGAAGAGTGGGAGGGGTTCTTTGTCAAGTCGACAAAGCCTGGGGAGGATGATGACGAAGACGAGGAGGAAGAGGAAGATGATGCTGACGATGAGTAACTATTTTTTTTGTTCGGGGGAAGCCAGGGAAGTTAAAATGTCGGAAGGGGAGGAAGGGGGATGAAATTTTAAAGATATGAAGTGTGAACAAATGTAAAATATGAATATATACAGCATCTTTTATTTAAGGTGAAGTTTGTTGTGTTATATTGACAAATGTTATCCGTGTGCGTCGCCGAATGTGAAAAGAACAATTTTTACATCTTTTGTTCACCAATATCTAAGTGAATTCAATATCTCCACTCCTACTACCCAATGCATCCTCTCCCTCTTGTTGTTGTCGTTGTCGTTTTCTTGACACACTCCCAGACCTCTCTCGATTATTGAGAATACTAGTTACGACACTAAAAATAACCATCCCCACAATAAGAATAAGTATAAAACCCATCACCCAAGCATTACCATTATTCATTCTTGTGGATGATGATGATGATGACGATGATGTTGTTGATAAGACCATCCCATGGGGTGTTACGGCTTTCCCTTCCTCAACGTTGTTCCATGCCATTGTATTACTACTCCACATGGTAGTAGTAGTACTTGCAGTTGTAGGACAATGCCAATTACAATTCATTATTACAACAAGACATTTCAGCCATAAACTTTGTTCAGATTGACATTGTGTAGGACAATTGGCAATTACACATGTATTGTAGGATACACAGAGAGATTCCTTCCAATTTATTGTATCAGTTTCATTACCATATGCCATTGGTGTAGCCGCTGGTCCAACAGACACAGTATTCATGATATTTAATTCATCACAACTTTCATATCCCATAATAGTTGCCTCTATTGCAGATGTACAATGTGTACATCGTGTCAATTTTTCTTGTGAATAATTGATTAATTCATGGTGTTGTTTCTCTAGACAGTGATTAAGATTAAAGTTTTCATTATAACAGTATCCAGATGGCACCTCTTGATATACTACAGTGTTATGTTGCTGTTGCTGTTGTTGTGTTTTTACCTCCTCGGCGTGTGAGGCGCCTATTCCTCCTAGTATCATCTTCAGAGCGAGATGATGTTGGTGAGGAGAGGGGTACAAGAGGTTTTTGATCTACCTTAGGGTTATGCGCGATTGGAACCAAAACGCCTGAGTCCACCCCTAATAACTCA
>Ga0247832_1007737_pt1 | contig 11028 bp, 9 predicted proteins | sample LaCruzMarch2015__10_FD_192407 | JGI IMG/M metagenome (GOLD analysis project Ga0247832, IMG submission 192407) | Freshwater microbial communities from meromictic Lake La Cruz, Castile-La Mancha, Spain - LaCruzMarch2015_4m | ecosystem: Environmental > Aquatic > Freshwater > Lake | place: Spain...
CAGTTGATACACGCCTACTAGTGCCAAAAGGAATAGAACACCCGTCCAAATGCGAGTAGATGATTCGCCACCACCGCCATCAGCGGACGATCCGTCGAATAGCTCTCGGGCTGACTTACGCCGATGCCCATTACTACTACGATGTGTGCTCGACATTTCGACATTCATTAGTCTCTCTTCCTCCTCGTCGAGTGCAACCGCGTCGTAGTCGTCCACACTACTTGCGCCGCCAGCTCCTAATGCTTTCCCCATGTTGATAATAGGGAGATCAGCCCGTCGTCGTCTCTTGTAGAATCCCGCCAATCTGCTGTTATTGATTTATCATCCATGTCTCGTCGACCCGATGCTGTAACGAGCAGTATTCTTCGTCCTGTCGTCAAAGACGAACCCGTTGATGCCAATTACGATGAGGAGGATGACGATGATCCGATTGTACGAACAATTGACGTTTTCATCTCGCCAGCGCTATCGAATACACTGCATCTGCTCCAGTTCCCAATAGAACCCGCCCATCGCAACGACGCTCCCAACGACGCTTCCGACGGTAATGAGCGTCATGTAAAGGGCAGTTATAATAGCCCATCGCCAATCGAGGCAAAGTACCGACCTCGACATAACATGCTCGAACTCGAGTATCCCCTCCCGCATATTCCCAGTCATAATCGACAATTGCCCGACAAGATGATGTGCCTATCGTCGCGTACGAATGCAAGTAATTCTATAGGTCTTTCGACGCATATGGCATTGGCACGGATGAATGAGAGTGGTACACGACTGGACGTCGTGCCACTGCGTCGACATGTATTACAAATGCGACCCACGTTTGATCACTTGCACGACAATGATGATGATGATGGTGGTGGAGGGGATGACAATGACGATTTGAATAATAATGCCGGGATCAATGATGATACTGCCGCATCGAGCACTACCACCAAGGCCAAACCAATCATGTATGCAAGGAAGGAGACTGATAGGTCGGCCGTAGCACGTAGGTCCACCTACGCACATAAGAAGGCAAGTGAGGCAAGCGAGGAGTGGATTACTCTTGATGTACACGGTTCCGAAGGACAATGGTCGGCAATACGGAAAGAAACTCTGGCAAGAGTAAAATGTGCCGAGAAAGAAAAAACGCTTCGTCTTGCCACGATCGGACATGAGAATGATGAGGACGGACGTGGTGCGGGGTATGTCAAAAGTTTAAACTATCTCGACTCAAGCGGTGGTGGCAGTGGTGGTGCGGGGGCGAATTTCGTCGAGAATCTATCAGAATGGGCACCCTCTTTTGTCGAAACGACAGATTATAATGACAATGTTGAAATGACGGAAAATGACGATGGAGAAGTGGTATCTGTGTCAGCGTCAGAACGTGCAACGGCTGAACTAGCTGCCAAACTTGCTGTACTAATGCAGAATGGCAGCGGTACAATGATCCCATACTGTGTTATACGTTCACTATTCCATGCATCAAAAGTGTCGGATGACATGTTAACTGTGGCCCTGTCCTCGTGTGCTGTGTTGGTACGGGGGAATTTTGCGTTGAAGTCGATACTGGCAAAGTTCCTAACCTCGGCTTCTACTACTGGTGCTGGTGGAGGTGGAGGAGTAACGAAATTGAAATTACTGCGACGAATGCGTGATTTGATACTGCTGCTGTTGAACATGCATGGAATGGTCGGAAGGCAACGATTGATTAAAGCATTCTCTGAATATGATTCTATAATCGATCCTGACACAATCACATTCGTGCTCAAGACCGTGGCTCGACAATCACACAATATGAGCAGAAACTGTTGGGTGGCCAAGGTTGACGACGATGAGAATTTTGCTCTCGACTTTCCTGAGGTAGCGGCGTGTCATGCCATGTATTGGACGAAGAAGGAGGAAATGTTGGCTGATTTGATAAATCTCTATGAAGATGCAGACTGATTTGACAGCTTTAAAGTAAGTTTAATTAATCAACTTCCTACGACAAGCAAAATCTAATTAATTATTTCAGCTTGTAGAAGCGTGTAACGAAGACAGCAATCTCTTCATACAGATTCGCCCAAAACGAATAAGACTGCATAATCTTGTTTCGTGCATCCTTCTATGGGTGGCATTTCCGCTCCAGGCTTGACGGGGAAGTCTTTCAAGTTGGCATTCTGAGGCAAACAAGTACTACCACGATATGCCGCAGATCGACAAGGTAAATGAGTAACGTCGTATAATGTTCCTTTCTCTAACTCCCAACTTCCATTATCTCGTACTGTCAGAACTGTCGTTACTGATCGATCTCCCGTTACGATATACTTCTTCTCAGGCAGGATCTCCTTTGTTACCTTATCAATACTTTTTCGTGGTAGTGGTTGAGGCGTTGACATTATCAATCCATGCTCCTCAACCCACCAATCACTGGGATCGAACTTCCACCCAGCAGGTGCTACGTTATCATTATCGGCTATTCGTTTCTCAAAATCCATAAGTTTCACACCCCTCGTGGACCGGGATCGTCACGCCATAAACCCCAAGTTTCAGCACCCTGTCCACTCGATGCTGTTGGATCTCCTAATGCAGAAATAAATCGGATAGAGGGGTAACGTTGATACTTTATTTGCTTCGTATAGTCGCTAGCGATAGCAGCCTCCGCCACGCGAGTGTCGGACAATAGGAGCACAGCAGCAGCGGTAGAAAGAGTTGATGATAGAACTAGACGGCGCGATTGCAACAATGACGTATCCGCTGATTGAGATGGCGATGGGGTCAGCGGAAGCCCGTTGTTCAAGCCTACCAAGAGGCCGCCGACGAAGATGGATAAAAAGTGAAAGTTGGCGGATTTCATGGTCAGAGCGCGACGGCTAATAGGGACTCCGCCTTGAACGCCGAGAGAGACCGAGACGAGCATCATATTTGTAGATGATGACTGTACAATGTTGATATCTTTACGGATACTCGCCATAATACCACTAATACCACCACTATATATCCTCGTTCAGCTTATATATTCAGATCTCATCGGCGGCGGTGATTCGAACACCAAATCATCAACAGAGTCGTCGAGTTCGAGTACCGTGGGTGCAGAATTGGGTGTATTTTTAGCATTGGGAACACTTGGACATGTAGTCACGCATCGTCTAATCCCAAACATTCAACATTACATGCTTAAACGAGGGATATCTGGTAAAGATTTAGGAAAGAAAGGAACGGAGTATGAAAATGTTGATGTGTAAGTTATTTATATGGGAGGGCATACATTTTTGTATTATTGATTTCTTATCTTTTTTCTAAATTGTATAATGATCCACAATATCAAACGCAATCCTCTATTAATCACAGTCCTGAAGCACTCGGTATTGTTCCTGGTGCAATATTCCTAATATGTCTCATGTTCTGCTTGGTCGGCTTTGCGACGAATCATCCACAAAAGGTAAGGGAAATGAACTCCTTCGATGTTATTTCATGTACGTCCAGGACACAGACAACGCCTTATTCATTTTACTTACTCTTTCCTGCATACGAAATGTTTTCATACGAATGTGATAGCTACTAGATCTAAATTCGGCATTACTGTCTATATGTTTCATGTTGTTCCTTGGTTTTACTGATGATGTATTAGAATGGCCATGGAGGTACAAATTATTCCTACCATCGGTGGCATCACTACCATTGCTATGTTGTTACGAGGGAAGTAGATCAGTCGTCGTGCCGATTCCTGTACGATCATATCTGATGACTAATGGAGTATACACTCGACTTGGTGAATTGATAAATAGATTCGTTATTGTGGATGCCAATGCCGATGGAGCAATTATCAATTTAGGCATGTTCTACCTACTGTACATGGGATTACTAGCAGTATTCTGTACGAATGCAATTAATATATATGCCGGAATTAATGGATTGGAGGTAGGGCAGTCGTACATAATCGGATGTGCAGTACTATATCACAACCTCGTGGAGATACAGTCACATAGTGAATCACATGAGAATCATGAATTCTCAGCAATGATATTGCTTTCATTCGTGGGCGCATCATTGGCATTACTGCGACATAATTGGTACCCCGCATCAGTATTTGTTGGCGATACATATTGTTACTTTGCGGGCATGACATTTGCAGTTGTGGGGATATTGGGTCATTTTAGTAAAACATTACTATTATTCTTCATCCCACAAGTGATGAACTTTGTTTGGTCCACACCACAATTATTCAAATTGATACCCTGTCCAAAACACCGATTGCCAAAGTTTAATTGTCAAACTGGATTGATGGAACCATCGAGGGTAATGCATGGCAAAAGAGAGGTGGTCAACATGACTCTAATCAATGCCTGTTTGCAAATATGTGGACCAATGAATGAACAACAATTGTGTATTGTCCTTCTTTCATTTCAGTCGGTTTGTTGTGCAATGGGGTTATACTTTCGATATAATTTGGCAAATCTAATATTTGATTATTGAAGTGAATATTAGTATACTAATAAGAATTGTTCATTTACGTAGTTCCAAGAATTTACACTTTCCACACATTTAGTTCCATGAATCTTCACACAGAGTCACAATTCAATGTTGCAGATTATGGATTAGGGTCGCTTTTTGTTGTACAGAAAGTTTTATCTGCTTCGACGTTGACATTACCATCTACGCCCTCTCCTCCCATTATTGTCTCATCAGCAGTATCATCTCCTCCGGTATCTTCTATTGCTGGAACACGAAATACCACAGTTCGTCCACTATATTCTTTTACAATAAACTCCGACTTCTCAGTATAAATTGTAACTAATGGTACCTCCTCCTCCGATCCGCCCGCTGCTCCCAAGCCATCGACTGTACTATCTAACAAACTGGCAAGTTTGGCAATGGAAGTATATATGCCTGCTAAGCTGGTATCCATGTTTCCCCGCGATCCTAAGCATAGACCATTTTCATCGTTGCATAACATCCCACCTCCCTCGGCCATGAGATCGGCAAGCAGTCCATGATGCATTCCCCTAGTTTCGTCCGGTCGCAGAGCCTCCTCGTCCATGATGATGTCCACAAGTATCTAATTTCGTCGATTTGGCGGGACAATGAGTACGTGCGTTTTGCAGGAGATGGACGATTGCTCCGCGGCCATTACCCTTGGTTGTTTATCAATCGTTATATTATTGGTCGTCGTCGTCGTCGTTTCGATCTTGTTGTTTTTGTACGTTGCTTACACTAGACGTCGTACTCGTTGGATACTCGAACGAGGACAATGCAACCTACCCACTGTTGTATGGAGACCACGGTTTATGAATTATACATTACAAGATGATGAAGATAAGTGTGAGGATGAAATAGACTGGGACGATGAAGATAGCGTCATGGAATGGGCAAGAAAATTCATACATGAACACCGGATTAACATGAACCACCCAACTACTACTATTCAGGACCGATTCACCGTGAGCAGGAAGAAAAAAATGGGGTCGTCTTCAATAACAAACATACTCCCACGAATGGAACGGTTGAATGGTCCGTATGGTATGTATGCAACTGTCTACGGTATTAATACAAAAGTTATACACATTGCACATCCAATCCCAGCCCGAGCAATACTAACGGGTGCAGGTGTGGTTGAGATTGGTGGTTTAGGAGAAGTGATAGAGGGATGCAGTGGTGTTTGGAATAATAATAATGGAGGAAGACTTTCGTACACATGGCAAAGTATCTGGAGAATATTCAGGACGATTACATATGGTGACACTGATGATATTCCATTGCCAAAGAAGAACATGCCACAACTCCGACGCATGTCGTCTTCGTCGTCACAACGGACTGGATCGACGAAGTATCCAGCCTATGATCACTTCAAAAACTTTTCTGGGGATGGAGTATTTACAGCCAACGGATCAGATTGGAAGGCAAAGCGTGCAAGTGTGATACATTGTCTACTACGTAATGAAAATATGAATGAATTATTTGATATTGAATCGAATAGAGTTGCCGACTCGTTCATAAGAGAAGTGGAGAATGTGATACAAAAACATGCAAAGCGAAAATGCGTCAACGAAGAGAAGATGACTCCAGTGATAAATGTTGTGCCAATGCTTCAGCGATCGACAGTCGGTTTAATCTATCGGCTTATCACGCATAACAACATTGAGTTCAGTCCTAACAATACGACAGATTTAAGTGGCCAGTGTGTTGATGAATACTCTGAACAAAATGAACGAGTCAAGTCGTTACTACCTGACTACCTTCAATCAATTACAAAAATACGAATGCTGATATTAGCTCAATCACGTTCGATATGGTACCTTTTACCACGATGGGCATATAGAGCCTTTTCACCCATGTATCGCGAGGAAAGCAGGACGATGGTACCAATTAGAGAATTTGCTCAACTGGCTTGTATGACTGCGTTGGCAGGTAGTCCGTTGGCACTTTTGAGTCAAAGAGAGAGTCATGTTTCCTACTCGAATGGTCAACGATTTGATGCTGTCATTTCCAAAGAATTACTTGATGAATCGATAACACTACTTTTTGCAGGCCAAGATACTAGCGCTGCCACTCTGTCATGGACGTTACATCTCCTGTCATTACATCCAGAGAAGCAGGAAAGAGTTGCAGTGGAAATCCTCTCCGTAATTCGTATCGATGCTGAGTCTCAGTCAATATCGAAACAAATGATCTCTCGCATGTCGTATCTTGATGCTGTTATTAAAGAATCAATGCGTCTCTACCCAGTCGCACCATTCATAGTTCGGAAACTTACTACAGATATAACTATTCCTACAGACGATGAAGGCGTCGTGGGGAAATTTACAGACACAAGAAAGACATTAACCATGCCTGAATCAACATATGCATGTATTTGGATTTATGCACTCCATCGTAACCCCAAGCTATGGGACCGACCAGACGACTTTTTACCTGAAAGGTGGATTGATGAAGAGTTACGTAATCGAGATTCTGGACAACTTGAACACGGAGCCTACATCCCCTTTGCTATTGGACCACGAAACTGTCTTGGCCAACCTTTGGCTCAGGTAATATTACGAATTGCTTTAGCAAGGATTATTAAAAAGTATGTTGTGATTGATCCTAGATTTGAAACATTGACTAAGATTGATAATAAAGATGGTGGTATAAACTTCGACACTAAAGATTTAAGAAAGGATATGCAAGCTGGATTTACGGTGCTCCCGTCTGATGGCTTGAACCTCCGACTGATGGAAAGGAAGATATGATATCAGATAGAATAGAATAGATATCTTATTAATATATGAGAGATGAATGATATCTTTACTCCTTATATGGTTTGCAGGTGAATTATGTCTTTTGCCGGCTTACTAACAACTTTGTGTACATGCAGATGAGTGTCGACCAACATCGATACGAACCGTAAATATCAAGCCCGAAACTGGCACATTATGTATCTTCAAAAGCCTAGCTACCACTTGGATTAATGGTCATTTACACCCCAGAGATTCACAGTAGCTGCAATAGCAATTTCGGTAACTCACTGTGATGAAGTATGGGGAAGAAGGGTCGATTTCAATATTTTGGCGGGGGAATGGTTTTTTTTCGCGGTTTTCTGTGGCTGTGGAAGACCGAAGGTCTCCAAAAACGAACCTGATTGAACGAACGCGTTGACGCCACCACATATTACACATCCACCAACCATGGGGAAGAAGGCAAAGACTAGCTCCGGAAAAAAGAAGGCCCTGGAACGTAAAATTGACAGAACAACGCTACCGCCGCCTCCTCCCAATCCCGAAGATGAGGTGAGATCTCTCTTTATATTTCGACGATTGAATTCGTCGGTGCAGGATGGATGTCAACCGATGTAACGCTACTATTTTATTGTGCGTCCTATTCTCGCATCCTCACATCATTAGATTAACATACATAGGTCGGTTCGGCGAAGCCAATCCCAAAACCAGCACTTCCTGGCCAGGGTTTTAAGGTCCTTGGCTTAGATGGCTATGACGACGGTGGAGTTGCCGACCTATCACTGCTAATTGACCTTGAGGACTCTGTCCAGCGTAGAAAGCGTGGAGAGAGTGAGTACTTCGCGGCACTCAAGGCCGATCTCCTTCCTCGTGCAACTCGTGGTCCAATGGCCAGGATGACACGACGGGAACAAAAAGTCAGTCTTGCACAGCTCCTATTCTCTGAGGATGATGACTGTGAGGACAAGGGACCGAGTGAGGTATATGTCGAGCAACTTACGGCCGATGATGACGAGGCAACGATGAAGCATCGCTCTGATCGGTTGGCTCAAGCCCGTGCGGCGCTGCGGTTGAGTCTGCTTTTAAGGGAATCAGCATGTGCAAGTTTGAGTTTAAGCGAGTTGTGTAAGAGGAAATTAACACATTCGGGGAAGAATGGTGCGGTGGATGCACTCCGATGTGCCGATAAGGCGTTGGAGATTTCCGGACCGGAATTTTGGGATAGCGACGAGGTGCAGTTGGAGGTGAGTTTGTTTGTAGAAAATCCCAATATGTATGTTCATTTGAATTTGTTGCGTCGAATTAAATTGTATTACTTCTAACTCCCTATCAATTGATTGACCAATGACACTAGGCCGATGATAATCCGATGATTGATCCTAAGTATGAAAAGAATGCTACATCTCCCGGCCTCGCAAATCCTACCACCCTTAAACTTCTACCCATGCGCGTTTCACAGCTATGCATGCGATCGGCATTACTTCAACGGGGCAATGCACTCGCGGCGATGGGACGGGAAGAGGAAGCACGTGAGACCTATGAAAAGATATTCCCCCTCCTTGTCGGTGAGCCTCGATGTGCTCGCGTCGATTGGGAAAGGCACTCGGTACATGTAAACATTGGTAACACATATGCACGGACGAGTGAGTATGACAAAGCTGACGAGCATTACAAGATTGCCGAGCAATTGGGTCTTGATCATATTAATGAGGTGGGGGGGAGTGATGACGATGGACAGTCGATGATCTTGTGTGCCAAACGTTCGAGGGCATTCGCATTGAAGAAGGTTGGTAAGATTGAAGAGGCACGGGCGTTGATGACTGAGGTCATACAACAGAAGATTGCCGATGATGCGACAGCGGCGAAAAAGCGGGACGAAGAGGCTATCAATTCGATGGCAGGAGGAATGGAATCGTTGGCGAGTGGAGAAATTGACGACGGAGGCGCGTATCCCATCAATTAGGAGTAGGTGGTTGTGAATTTTTTCAGCTCCCAACATCATCTTTTAATTGGTGTGCTCCGAACGTGGTACCTTCTGAAGCAATCAAAATTCCAACTAATAATACCATGAGTTAAACTATTATGTTCTGACTGTCTTTACTGAAAAGTGTTGATATATATTTAAAGAGTCATTAAATTTCAATGGACTCAGTGATCCCTCTCGCCCCTTAAAAGAGTAATCGGATTCTCCACGGACTCGCTTATCTCCCACCCCATTGTCCTTCATCAGTCTCATCCCTGTCTCTCAAATTTCGTATTCGCGCCATCCCCAGCCCCCATTCGATACTTACTTTCATCTCTGTATCCGAGTCGTTTCCTCCAATGTACTTTTTGATTGTTTACAAATCGCTGAAATCCAATGGAGTGTTGCAACAGGTAACGTAAAATAAGGAGGGCAACAAGTATTAGGGATGGAATCCATGAACCTATTGTGCCGTGATATGTTTGGTAGTCCATCTCTGATAGAAGTGATGTGCTGCCTGGCATTATTCTTCGTCGTATTGTAAGCACCAAAGCTGTAACAACCTTATCGTTCAACGAACCAAGCTACTTGCTCTTCAGACTGTTTCCTTTTGTCCCCGCCATAATTTGTGAGCATAACGAGTCAAGCACCCCACCAATCGTTCACCTTTATTATCAAGCAACACCCATCATTTGTCTTCCTGTGACACGAGTATAAAGCCACGCTTCGACGCCGAACAACTGATTGATCATGCAGCAGGTTGAGGAGGAAACAACGGCATTGACCACAAGCACAAGCACAAGGCGAAATACAGAGTCTACGCCTGAGCTTGATGAATCTCAAGGTCCTTGCGAACATGATAGCAACAGTGACATCAGCGGCTGTACTCCTATTCCGTTAAGTAGTAGCTGTACAAGAACTGGGCTTCCAGCAAATACCAACTCCCGATTATTAGAATACATGTCCGTCACCAACTACTGAAAATGATATTGTACTTGGCCGAGGTGGACATTCGAACAACCACCCCGGTAACAAGCATTTTCGAGAGAAGGCGCTCGAAGTAAGACCAGTGTATGAGGCAAGTGAATCCAAGGAGGAAAAGTACAGGATCTCACAGGAGTTGGTCGATTGTATGAAGGCCGAGAATCGTCGGTTCCTGCGGAAGAACTCGGATGGACAATGGTATGAGGTCGTAGGGAACGATGTGAGGAAGAAAGCAAGTCAGGCGCTGAGAGAGCGCGTCAGACTGTCAGAATCGTTGCCAGCAGAATATGATTTCTAACAGTATTCAATGCGGCATTGGCGTAGAGTTTCAGTCAGATACACAAGCTAAATATAAGTAAAAGTATTCACATGTGTCACAAACTAAATCAAACTTGTCTTGAGCTTTGGAATAAGGCAACCCGTGCTTGTCCGACCCTACAAATACTTCATGACACAATTACTCTTCTTGCTTTTCTACTTGTGCTATATCATCACTCAACAGCCTCCCAACGAAAGCCTAAACAACTTTCTCTTTACCCAACACGGGTTAATTATATAAATGCTGCGTTGACCTCTTCGTCATCGTATCGTCTTTGTAGCTCAGCTGGAAGGAATAATGTATTTTTTATATAATAATATGTCATTCATCTGTTGAAACTTTAATTCGTGACAGTCAATGTCGACAATTTATGTTAAACAACAAGAATAACAATAATGGAAACCCACACAGTGACAAAGACACGTATACCACAGGTGCATAACATGAACACCGTTCTAAAAAGTGTTGTCATAGGTTAGTCATACGTACGTATAACTTAGGTATGGCAGAGTCTTTTTTTATAGGATCTTCGCCTCGAATATTTTCCGTATGACGTGGCTATGACAAAATTCTCCCAAACCTGA
>Ga0247832_1007738_pt1 | contig 11028 bp, 10 predicted proteins | sample LaCruzMarch2015__10_FD_192407 | JGI IMG/M metagenome (GOLD analysis project Ga0247832, IMG submission 192407) | Freshwater microbial communities from meromictic Lake La Cruz, Castile-La Mancha, Spain - LaCruzMarch2015_4m | ecosystem: Environmental > Aquatic > Freshwater > Lake | place: Spain...
CAAACAAATGAATAAACTCTCAAAAACTATTGACCTAGAAAAACCTTGGGAGTCGCCCAATGCGGAATACTATGACTCAATGACGTTGGCAACATGGATGGATAAGCAGATGAATTTTAAGACTGCTAAAATTATGTTTAAGCTTGCTGCCGAAGCTATTTGGGCAGCTGACCCCAACGAGGTTTCCATGCTTCATGCACTTTTCTACACAAAATCGGGGCGAAATTTAGATACTTTGATGAATGTAAAAAATGGAGCCCAAGAAGAACGGATTTTGGGTGGAGCCTCGCAGCCTGCTTTGCGTTTAGCCGAAACTTTTAAAGATAAAATCGGATTTAATTCGGTTGTAAGGAGTATTTCTCAAGAAAACAATATTGTAAACGTCAAAGGCGATGATTTTGAGTTTTTGGCAAAAAAAGTGGTGGTAGCACTTCCGCCAACTTTGGCTGGTCGAATCAATTATTTTCCGCTTTTGCCTGCTAATCGTGAGCAACTTACACAACGAATGCCAATGGGAACCGTTTGGAAAACGTATGCGATTTATGACAAACCTTTTTGGCGAGAAGCTGGCTTAAATGGCTTATCGGCTACTAATGAAGGCTATACAACTGTGACTTTTGATAATTCGCCCAAAGATGGAAGCAAAGGAATAATGATGGGTTTTGTATTGGGAAATCAAGCAAAAGCATTTTCTAATCTATCGGAAGAAGAACGAAAAGCGTCGATTTTAAATTCTTTTGCTAAATTTTACGGTGAAAAAGCACGAAATCCGATTGCTTACATCGACCATAGTTGGGCTGCTGAGGAATTTACTCGTGGTTGTTATGCAGGCCTTATGCCGACGGGAGCGTGGACATCACTCGGAAAAGCACTGCGTGAGCCAGTTGGAAATATTCATTGGGCAGGCACAGAAACCTCCGATGTCTGGAATGGCTACATCGACGGAGCGATTCGCTCGGGTGAAAGAGTTGCGAAGGAAATATTGGGTTAAAAAAAAAGAGCCATAAAACATTTTTCGCTTACGGCTCTTTTTATTTTTATGGCTTCAAAACCATAACTTTCTCTGAAACGGCCACAATTTTTGATTTCGTGAAATATACTGGAAAATAACCGCCAGTTCCCCACAAGTTAAATAAATCTCCATAATGCTCTGAGCGTGGGTCACCTGATTGACCAGGGTTATTTATACCCAAAGTTCTGTCCCAATTTTCAGTATCAACAATTATTTTAAATGATGCTCCGTGCGTTTGGTTGAGGTTATTGCTTGAGTTATTGACAGTTTCGCCATAACCACCGCGAGGCATTGGGCCAAGATTAATTTTCGCCTTCAATGCTGGGTCTGTCACCCAATCCGAAAGTGCGTGCGTCAGTTTAATATGCTTATTGTTGGCTTGGCCGTATTGCCATTGGTTTTCATCTTTTCCCAATCTTGCGGCAATATTTTCAACCGCTTGTTTGAAACAAGCAATTAGTAACGAATCTCGACTTGCCAATGGATTTGCCCCTAAAAATGGCGGAGGAGTTACGAGCCAATCGGTCATGCGTTTGGTCGGAATGGTTTTCATGTATTTTTGGGCTTTTTCGGGAACTGCCAGTTTATGAACAGCCTTTTGCAATAAACTTTCCCATTCAACATAAACCGTAGCGTTGGTCGATTCTGGACTCAGCTCAAAATTATCCCAGTTTTCGAGTTTTGATTTTAGATAGCGATATTGTGCATCAATTGGTAATCTTTTTAACATCGGAGCTAACACACGAGCCGTGAGCGAAACATAGTCGCTTTGCAACAAAGCAAACTCTTCTAAGGTATGCTTTTTGCCCGAACTCAGCACTTCTTCGATTCTATTGGCTCGCACAGGATTTGCCCAACGCCAACCAATTGCATTTCTATTCGGAAAATTGTTGGGAGTCAGATTATTATTAGCCGTAACCACAAAACCTTCGCTTGGGTCGAACTTATTTGGCAAAAGTTCGATGGGCAAATAACCGCCCCATTCAAAACGGCCATCGCCGGGAACAGGAACTAAGCCCGACCAATTTTTACGAATTGGTGAAATGCCCACCGCTTGCCAGCCGATATGTCCTTTTTTATCTGCCCAAATCATATTTTCGCCTGGAATTCGGCTAAACGTACAAGCTTTACGAAATCCTTCCCAGCTTTGAGCTTGATTCATGCGTAAACTAGCTAAATAAGGAGCACAGCCTACTTCTTGCCAACCCGCCCGAACGGCATACAAATGATTTTTTTTGGCATCTTCAAAAACAACTGGCCCGTGCCGGGTATATTTTAGCTGAACTATTTTTGGGGCTTGCCCTTTGACCTTAATTGTATCCGAAATAACTTTTATGGTTTCCCAAATACCCTTGTATTTATACTGATTAGGGTTTTTAGGGTTGGTTTCGTAAACGTACAAGTCTTCATTATCGGTTTCAAAAATAGTCAATCCCCAAGCACCGTATTCGTTATGACCAATCGAAACTCCAGGTAAAGTTGGTTCGCCTCCACCAATGACATTCCAATTAGGAGCATTTAAATGCACCCAATAACGCAACGAAGGCGTCGATTGAGCTCGATGCGGGTCATTGGCCAGCATTGGGTAGCCACTTTCGGTAAGTTTGCCCGAAACTATCCAGTTATTCGAGCCAACATTGTCTTTTTCGTCTTTGTACCAATCCTGAAAATCATCGAGTAATCCCACTTTATTGTCAGGTTTTGGAAATTTTAATGGAGCTCTAAATGCTTCATAATATTCTAAAATATGCTCAAAAAGCACATCATTATCAAGAATTTTGTCGAGTTTTAGGTTGGGTTCGTTATCTGAGGTTTTTGGATGAAACCACGATAATTCACGCATTTTATCTGCCCCTAAAATTTTTACAAGTCGAGCATTATTAATTTCATCTTCTATATTGCTCAAAAGCCCTTGATGGCGACTAATAACCACTTCAGGTGTCCAAAAATCTGGTAATGTCTTGAGTAACTTAAATTCAAAAGGTAGATCATCGGGTTTTTGTCGGGCTTCGGTAATATAGGCATTTATTCCTGCCACAAAAGCCTCAATGATTTGCTTGCTTCGTGGATGATAATGTTGCAGTTCAGCATTTAGATTTCCCCTAAACTTAAATAATCTTGTGCCAATATCACGCTTTAGTTCACGCTCGCCCAGAAGTTAAGCCATTGTACCTGTTGCTTGTCTTCGCCACATTTCTAGTTGAAAAAGTCGGTCTGAGGCTGCCATATAGCCTTGTGTTACAAACAAATCATGTTCATTTTGGGCATAAATATGCGAAACTCCCCATTTATCTTTATAAACCTCCACGGGTTGTTGCAGGATTTTGATATTAATTGTTTGGGCAAAGGCAGAAATGCTTATTATTGAAACAAGCAGGGTTTTGATGAAGATTTTCATGTTTAGGTTTAGTTTGAATAAGCCAAATATAATGAGATTTTATGAAATTTGTAGGCTAAGTTTTTAACTATTTGTAACTTTAATAAACATTCAGCACCTATGACCAATTTTTAGATTACATATAAAGAAGGCGATGGGATAGCTTCGTTATGTATTTTTTTGATAAAATCAAGCCAAATCAGCATAGTCTCTCACGTGCATATTTTGATGGATAATTGTCTTTTTTCGGGTAAATTTTCGTCCGAAGAACATCTTTGGGCAAGTGCTAGAATGGTTAGTGATTATACCAAAAAGAGCGTGCAAGCGAGGTTTGGTAGTTACCCTCATTTACTATGCGATTCGTTGGCGTATAGTCAAAAAGAATTAATCCTGAATAATGCCCTCGACCACTGAAAGAGTATCAGAATTTACGGCGAAGCTTTTATTTAGGATTTAGACCAAAAAAGTATATTTTTTTGGTTCTTATGTTTTACTGCAAAAACGTGAGCCTTTACCATAGACAAAATTTTGTGGTATTCAGCCAAAGGCTCAAAAGCATACCCCGCAAAAATGGCTGGTAGCGAATATGATAAGGACGAAGATGGTAATTAATTTTTTGTGGTTTGTTCCAACAATACATTTTTCTAGCATTTATATGCCAAGAACCACCCCGTCTGACTTCGTCAGGACACCCCTCCTTGAATAAGTATGGGAATTCTTAGAACCAATCAACTCGGCTGTGTTGAAGTGGCCTGTGGTGAAGTAATCAATTCAAACGCAGCCCCAAAACTAAACCCCACATTAGTACAAAACTAATTAGTAGCGATATATTGACCAGCGTACCCGGAATACGTGTATCATAATTGAGTTCGTCAGCGAAAGGCAAAATTGTCATACCTGATGGAAGCATTACGCATATAATCAAGACTGCATATAATAGTGTATCGTGCGAAAAACTAAAGTAGATACCCAACACAAATAATATTCCTACAGCATAGCGAATAATCAATACCTTCGAGATTGCTATCACTTGTTTTTTATTTAGCTCAAAACTCAAATAAACACCCATCAAGAGCAATACCAATGCCTTATTGGCTTGTGCCAGAGTACCTAAAAAATCAAAAAACAAAGTGGGCATTTCAATATTTGAAACATTGATTACCAAACCAATAAATAAACCTAAGACGGGTGGTAAACTAAAAATCTTCTTAATCAGAGTGCCGAATTTAGGTAAACCTTTATGATTTGAAGAAAAATAACTTCCAATTGGATAAACCACGCCAAAAGTCATAATTGTATTGCCTATATCAAACATCACCGCATATACCATTGCTTCTTTTCCAAAAAGTCCCTCGATGAGCGGAAAACCAAAAAGACCAACATTTAGGCCGCCTGCCCCCATTGTTAATACGCCACGCAAATCATTCGGATATTTAGCAAACCAAATCCATGCAATTGCAATCATTATTGAACAAAAAACAATACAAAATAACGGGAGTAGTAGGAGCGAAGAATCGAGTTTTATACGAGCCGTTGAGAAAATCATCAAAGCAGGAAATGTGGTGTGCATCAAAAACTTCGAGATGGTTTTGCCCTCTTTTTCTGAAATGAAATTATATTTTTTTATAAAAAACCCTAAACCAATAATAGATAAGGTAAGTATAAAAACGTTGTTAGTTTGACCCATTACGCTAAATTATGCTGTTTTTTTCGCAAAATTAAGTAAATATTAAGACAGAGTGGTAATTGCCAAGTAAATAAATAGTTTTGAGAGATAAAATTAGCTGAAATACAATTTTGTAAGCCTGTATGAATATCGTAAATTAGAGTTTTTAAACAAATATTCAACCTTAAGAATCAATTTTAATCATGAAAAAACTATCATTGTTATTGTGTTTGTTATTGTCGGTCAGTTTGGCGTTTTCGCAGAAAAAAGAAAAAGGCTGGGTTTCGCTTTTTGATGGCAAATCTTTTGATGGCTGGAAAATAAACGAAGACCACCCCGCCACATTCTCTATCGAAGACGGAACAATTAAAGTTGCAGGCGAACGAACCCACCTTTTCTACGAAGGAAAAGTTGGCAACCATGACTTTAAAAATTTTGAGTTTAAATTAAAAGCTAAAACGCTGCCCGGCTCAAACTCTGGTATATTTATTCATACGGCATACCAGGCAAAAGGCTGGCCCGAAAAAGGCTACGAAGTTCAGGTAAACCAAACGCACACCGACTGGCGTAAAACGGGAAGTTTGTATGGCATAAATGATGTGAAAGAAAATTTTGCGAAAGATAATGAGTGGTACGAATATCATATAATTGTGCAAAACAAGCACATTATTATAAAAATTGATGATAAAGTAGCAGTTGATTATACCGAGCCTGACACTCTTCCAGAAAATCGTGGACTAAAAAGATTGAGTTCGGGTACAGTAGCCCTACAAGGGCACGACCCAAAAAGTATCGCCTATTTTAAAGATATTAAGGTTAAGATTTTGAAGTAGGTTAATTGTATTTTTGTCTTAAATTAGTGATTTTTGAAAAAAAGTCAATTTGCTTAAAGTCAATTGTTTGCGATAAAAATACTAGTCAGGTGGAGTTAAAAATCAGTAAAATAAAACGTATCATTTAAGACTTCAAACTCCCATAATGATGAAAAATTTTCCTATACGAGGAAATGTTTTGTTATCCGTAATACGTTAAGTTCCATTGCCACGATGGAACTTAACGTACGACGCAACTATAAAGATAAGTTTATGAGATGCCGTTGAAAAAATGGCTAATCTACACTATTGTTTTAAAATTGCCTGAACTTCTGTAAGCCCTCAATTAAGCCCATCTTGCAATAATATTATTGACTTAGGTCTTTTGTGAAATTATTACTTGACACAGTTTAAAAAATAGTCTCTTCACAACTGAACTTGATACTCAGCACAAAGCTTCATTTAGCCACAGAACCGCCAATTTCATGTAGGTGCTATTAGCTGCTTTCATTTTTTTACGCTTTCGCAAATCATCAAATCTACTTCTTGTATATATGCTTTTTTACGAACTTCGTTCAGAGCAGTAAATTCTTAACTTGCCATCATAATCTTATATAGATTGTTGAGAAGGAAATTCAAAAACGGCAATTGCTTTTATTCCACCTTGTCCCATTACTTGCTCGTTTGTTTTCTAACGCAGCATTCCATTTCCATCAAACTTTGTAAAGATACCTATGATTTGTGAAATATAGGATTGAAAACTTGCTAAATCATCTGTATTTGGTGTGGCGTTAATTATTAAAAATGTTTTATTTTCTACCATATCTATTTAGTCAAGTTTTTCTTCACTTCCAATAGTTTTACTACCTCTATTGGCAAAGCTGTATTTTCTGTAACTCTGATACCAGTTTCCGAATAATATTTGTATCCTGCAAGAATTGAAGCCCACGTTTTTGTGAATTTCTTACGCCCCATCATTCCGTTCATCATTCCAAACACCTTGTTTTTCATAGAATAGTTTAAAGTAGAAGTAAGAATGGTCTTATTGCCTTTTGCAGTAAGTCTAAAATCGCCTCCCATTGTCTGAATGCCTTGTACTTTATAAATGGTATAAGCGTTGAATTTTTGATAACGCTCCGATTCGTTCCAAATTTGATTTTCTTCTTCTAAAATTGCACCTTTAAAAGCCTTTGACATTATCATGTGTCTTTTTGCACCAATTCCTTCATTGATTGTTGAAATAACATAAGAAGTGTCCACCGTTGGGCTGTTTTTATAAATACCTCCAACGTCTTTGAAATTTGCCCAAACTTTTTCAATAGGGGCGTCAATTTCTACTTCCATTGTTATTTCGGTAGCACTTCTACCTAATTTTACTGTTTGTGCAGTTGCTGATTTTATCGCAAAAAATCCAAGCAAAATAATTAATACGTATTTCATTTAATTTAATTGTTTAACAATTGAGGTGTCTAATTTTGTTTTTTCATTTACGATAGTTCCTGTTTCGATATACAGTTTGTGACCAGCCATAATGCCGTCCAATAATTTGGCATTCATATTTTTCATCATTAGACTGTTCATTACATCGAAAAAACTGTTTTTCATTGAGTAAGCCATAGTGCTGGATAAAATGGTTTTATCACCATTTTGTCTGATAGCCAAGTCTAACGCCATAGTATCAATTCCGGGCATTTTTTTAAGTTCAGCAACTTCAATTTTGATATTTTTACCTTCATTCCATTCCGTTACTTTTTCTTCGGCACTTGCTCCCATCATTGTAAAATCACAATGTCGAGTTGCACCAACTCCAACTTTTTGGGAAGAAGTAATAAATGATTTACTTACCGCTGGGTGTCCGTGGCAAATGTTGCCAAAGTCTGCTAAAGCGTTCCAAACTTTGTCCTTTGATTGATTGATTTCAATCTCTCTTTTAATTGTGGTTATTTTTCCCATTTTTATTTATTTGTTTTTAAATTGTCGAATAATAATTTCATTGTGTTAATGCTTTGTTGATTGTCTCTAGAACTTTTGGCTCTGGTAAGAGAACCGTAAAATGTCGAATGAAAAAGTTCTGTAATTTGTCTGGAGTTCCATTCTGAACTCAATTCATTATTTTGTTGAGCTTCCTTAACTGTCGGTTCTATTGCATCTATAAATTCATCAAATGCTTGCGTAGAAGCTAATCCAACCTTGTCATTTGCAGCCCCTAATTCAGACATAATGTTATTGATAAAACAACCCATAAAATTCACTTTTGGCTGTACTTCAAGCATATTGATGTAAAATTGAAAAAGGCGTTCAAAAGCAGGTTTATCAGTATTTGATTTAAGTTGGGTTTTTATTCGGTTCATGTTGTTTTTTGCATAAAGCAAAATGGCTTCAATTAAAAACTGCTCTTTGCTTTTAAATGCATTATAAAACGCACCTTTGGTCATTCCTGTTACTTTACATATCTCGTCAATACCAAGACTGTTATAGCCTTTATTACAAAATAAGCTGAGTCCTGTTTTTAATACATTTTCTTTGTCATGTTTTATGTTCATTAGTAAATTTTGATTAATTGACGTTGCAAATATACTCAAACAGAACGGTCTGTACAAATAAAAATGCAATTGTATTTTTTTGTATTTTTAGCTCAGATTTTTAGAGGTCTTATGGGGTCTGTTATGCTTACCGCTAACGGTTTGCAGCTTGGCGTATTGGTCACTTTCACCATAAATATTAATGCAGGCCACAAAATCCCGCCTATTGTAAATAAGCTTCAGCTACAGAAAAATTCTCTTGCTACATTGAATTTGAAATCAAATAGAACTTTTGGAACAAATAGTATTGACATCAAATTTTTATGATTATTCAGTCATTTGTTTAAAAATACATGAAAACGACTTAAAAAAGTATTTTTTAAGTGCCTTTTTTACTAGCTTTCGAAACTATTTCCTCCCCCTCCATACTACTTTTTAGCATTACAAGTCCTGCTTGATAATCATAGTTATAATGCCTTGGAGTCAAGCTATTTCAGGACAAGACATTCAAACGATATTTTAGGCGAGGGCATCGCCTTGCATCGTAATCCGTGAAGCATTAGCTTGTGCGTAGATGTTAGAACCTAGCTGTCTTTAGCCGTGAGAATGTGTCAGAAAGGAATAAAATATGTGAGGCAATACAAGCTGTAAGATTAATTATCAACAATCAATTTGCATTAAAACAGAAAAACACAAAATTTCATAAAAAATATTATATTTTGACTAAGGGTATTTAATAGATTTTGCGTCTAGTTAAATAGAGGTCAGATTTATATGGACATAAAATGCAGGAACAGGTACCTAAAAGGTCAAACAACTTATTACATGAAACAGAGTTTTCAATATTAAAAGACTCTGATTTGAAGTTGGATATTGAGGTAAATACTAAATCATTCTCAGATGATGAGATATTTATTAAGAGAGCTTTTGACCAAAGCCCTGAGGAAGGTTGTGAGTTGTTGTTTCGAAGGTACCATCGAGCCTTGTGTAGTCATGCTGTGAGATATGTGTACTCAAGAGAAATAGCTGAAGACATTGTGAGCGATGTTTTTGTTAAGTTTTGGACAAAAAAGGTGTTTAACTCAATTAATTCCTCCTATCGTTTTTATCTTTTTAGAAGTGTTAGAAACGAAGCATACTCCTACTTGAGGTCAGAGTTTAAGGGTTTAGATAGCCTAGAGAATACGGACCAAAATATGAGTTCGGATAGCCTTCGCCCTGATAATATTACTCAATTTGAAGAATCTTATAATAGAGTCAAAGAGCTGGTAGAGTCGTTGCCACCGCAATGTCGAAAAGTATTTTTAATGAGTAGATTTGAAGGTAAAAAGCACCAAGAAATTGCCAATGAATTAGAAATTTCTTTAAAAACTGTTGAAGCTCATCTAAGCAAGGGTTTAACTATTTTAAAGAATGGCATGAAAGACTACCTTACTTTCTCAGTAGGACTGATTGTATTTTTATTATTGAAATAATAAAAACTAAGGGTTTTTAAATAAAAAACATCTTGCTAAAAAAGAAAAAAATATGAATACTGATATTACAAAAGAGCTGATATTAGATAATTTCGCAAATAAGACCACACCTTTACAGCGAAAACAGATAGATAATTGGTTACAAAATCCTTCAAATGAAGAATTATATTATAAATGGTTGGAAGAATGGGAAAATAGCAACTTTGAATATTATCCCGATAGCCAAGTTTTGGCTGAACGTTATAAAAACTTTTTTAATATTAACTCCGAAGCTCCAATAGTAAGACAACCTTTGAAAATATTAGGTAGAAAATCCAAAATTGTAAAATGCTCAATAGCCGCATCAATATTATTATTTTTATCAATAGGATTATGGTTATTACAAGATTCAATCATTTATACAACTTATCGAACAGCATACGGCGAAGTGAAGTCATTTGTACTCACAGATGGTACACAAGTTACACTCAATGCCAATTCATCATTTAAAGTACCACGCTGGGGATTTGGAGATTCTAAGAGAGAGGTTTATTTAAACGGAGAAGCAGATTTTTCGGTAACACATTCTTCAATAAATCAAAAATTTATTGTAAAAACGGATAAAAATTTTGAGGTGGTTGTGTTAGGTACAGAGTTTTCTGTTTTTGCCCGTCCAAGAGGTGCAAATATTGTTTTAAAGAAAGGTAAGGTTTTGGTAAATTATAAAGAAGGCAAAATTGCTAAACGATTAATAATGAAACCGGGCGAGCTTGTTACTTTTAATAAAAATAACAAAGCTATATTAAAACCAGTTATACAACCATCCAATTTTTCGTTGTGGAAAGAGAAGCGTTTCGTTTTTGATGAAACAAAACTTTCGGATGTAGCTCAGATGTTAGAGGAAACTTATGGTTTAAAAGTTACAATAAATAATACAGAATTGGCTGAACGAAAAATAATGGGTTCGTTCCGTGCCGAAAATGTAGATGAACTTCTACACACGATTTCCGAACTTTTAGATGTTAATGTAATTAGACAAGAGGACAAAGTACAACTTTCAGAAAAATAATGCTACATTCAAGTCACAAATGCAACTTTTGGGTTTAAAATTATATTATTAAAAACTTGGTTAGGACTCAAAAATCCATGTCTTTTTCGGGGTCTATTGTTGATTAAATCTTCTGA